>Ga0302324_100005875_pt1 | contig 26671 bp, 16 predicted proteins | sample Palsa_T0_1_FD_201949 | JGI IMG/M metagenome (GOLD analysis project Ga0302324, IMG submission 201949) | Peat permafrost microbial communities from Stordalen Mire near Abisko, Sweden - Palsa_T0_1 | ecosystem: Environmental > Terrestrial > Soil > Palsa > Peat permafrost | place: Sweden: Abisko...
TCCGCCGCTGTCCATCAACAGGTCATCCACAGAACATCAACAAATCCATTGGAAATCGTCGGCAACAGCGATTGGCCCGTCGGATGCCCTCCGGGTGGTGGCAGACTCTCCAGGTGTAGTTTTGCCGAGGGCGTGTGCCAGTACTCGCTGAGCTCCCACAAGGGGGTTAGATAGTGGCCCTGTTGATGCTGCTTGACGGGAACTCCCTTACTTACCGCGCTTTTTTTGCCCTTCCAACCACCATGGCCACCGCCTCGGGGCAGGTGACCAACGCCGTCTACGGGTTCACCTCCATGCTCGTGAACCTCATAAAGGAGCGGCAACCCGACCAACTGGTCGTGGCGTTCGACAGGCCGGAGCCCACCTTCCGCCACGAGATGATCCCGACCTACAAAGCCACCCGATCTGAAGCCCCCGACATCTTGCGCCAGCAGATGGGGCTCGTCCGCCAGCTCGTCGACACGATGCAGATCCCCGTCGTCGAAGCGCCGGGCTTCGAGGCCGACGACGTGCTCGCGACGCTGGCAACCAAGGCGGCCGCCGCTGGCAACGACGTGATCGTCGTGACGGGCGACCGCGATACCTACCAGCTCGTCGAAGATCCGCACATCAAGGTGCTCTACGTGCTCCGTGGTGTGTCGGACTACGTCCTGTACGACGAGGCGAAGATAGCCGAGCGGACCGGCGTGACACCACGGCAGTACCCCGAGTTCGCAGCTCTGCGCGGAGACCCGTCGGACAACCTGCCCGGGGTGCCCGGCGTGGGGGAGAAGACGGCGGCGAAGCTGATCAACACCTACGGCGACCTCGTGACCATCTACGCTCACCTGGGCGACCTGACGCCACGGCTGCGGGAGTCCCTTGTTGTGGCTGAGCCCTCCGTGCGCAGCAATGCCATGGCGACCCCACTGGTGCGTGACCTGCCTGTTTCGATCGACCCAGCCGAGGCGTCGCTGGGCGGATGGGACGAAGCCGAACTGCGCCGGCTCTTCGCGTTCTTGGAGTTCGGCCCTGCACTTTGGGACCGCTTCGTCGCTGCGACAGGCCTCGGCAAATCAGACGCCGCCGAAAGCCCGGTGCCCGGCGAACAACTGGCTCTGGCGGTCGAACAGTTGACCAGTGCCAGCGACGCAGAGCGGCGTCTCATTGACTGGGAGCGCGAACGGCCAGAGCTGGCGATTGCCCCGTCGTGGGAAGGCGTTGAAGGCCGCTCGCCGCTGGCCGGCCTGGCTTTTGTCGAGGTCGGTGGGCACGCCGGGGAGCTCACTGCGGCTGGGACCGCGGAGCGGTCCGGGGGACCGGAGGGGGACGCCAGAGAGCCGGTGCATGCCTGGTGGCTCCCTCGGGAGGTCTTTGGGGAGCCCGGCGTCACCGGGGCGTTGGCGTCCCTGCTCGGCCCTGGCGGCGTGGCCGTCTCCGCCCACAACGCCAAGGCACTCATGAGAGGCCTGGCCGCTCTCGGGGTCGACTTGGCCAACCTGCAGCTCGACACATCCGTCGCCGCTTACCTGGTCGACCCGGCGGGTGACCAGTACGTGCTCGAACAGCTGGCTGCTCGTTACGCCGGCATCGCGCTTGCGGCCCCCGGGACCACGGCGGCCGGACAGCTCGACCTGTCGGGAAGCGCCGAGCCGGCGCAGCTGGCAGCTGAGCGCGCCGGCGCCGTCGCCCGCCTTGTCGGGCCGTTGTCGGCTGCTCTGGAGTCAAGGGGCTTGTCCAAGCTCTACGACGAGGTTGAGAGGCCCTTGGTGCGCGTCCTCGCCCTTATGGAACTGGTCGGCATCCGCGTCGACACAGCCGAGCTGGCTCGCCTCGGCCGTCTCCTCGCCGATGAGGCGCGTAGCCTTGAAAGGCAGGTCCACGACCTCGCCGGCGCCCCGTTCCTGGTCAACTCCGTGCAGCAGGTCCGCGAGGTCCTCTACGAAAAGCTCGGCTTGAAGCCGGGGAAGAAGACGAAGACCGGGTACTCGACCGATAACCAGACGCTCGAGAAACTCCGTGAGGAACACCCGATAATCCCTGCCATCTTGCGCTACAGGGAAGTGGAGAAACTCAGGTCCACCTATACCGATGCCCTCCTTGCCGAGGTCGGGCCCGATGGGCGGATCCATGCCACCTTCAACCAGACCGTCGCTCGCACCGGCAGGCTTTCCTCGGATGCGCCAAACCTCCACAACATACCGATCCGGACCGAAGAGGGCCGCCAATTGCGGCGGGTCTTCGTCCCGGCCGCCGGCATGCGCCTGCTCGTCGCCGACTACAACCAGATCGAGCTCCGGGTTATCGCCCACCTCGCCCAGGACCCCGGTCTTGTCGAGGCTTTCCGGACCGGGGAAGACATCCATCGCATGACGGCGGCTCGTATATTCGGCGTGGAACCTAGCGAAGTGACGATCGGGATGCGTTCGAAGGCAAAAATGGTGTCCTACGGCCTGGCCTATGGCATGGAGTCCTATGGCCTGGCCCAGCGCCTCGGTATCGAGGTGGACGAGGCATCGCAAATCCTGAACGCGTATTTCGAGAATTTCCCCCGCGTCCGGGCGTACATGGACAGGGTGGTCGCCGAGGCACGCGACAAGGGTTATACGGAAACACTTTTTGGCAGGCGCAGGATGATCCCGGAGCTTTCCTCGTCGCGCTACCAGGAGCGCATGGCGGGAGAGCGCCAAGCAATGAACGCTGGCATCCAGGGACTTGCAGCCGACATTTTCAAAGTGGCGTTGGTGCGGCTCGATGCGATGCTGGGTGAACAAACCCTTCGCAGCCGGCTCATCTTGCAGGTCCACGACGAGGTCCTCTTGGAGGTGCCTCCCGAAGAGGCAGAAGTAGCGGCGAAGGTGACGCTCGAGGCGATGCAAGGGGCAGCGGAGCTGAGCGTCGGATTGGAAGTGAACTTGTCGTGGGGGGCGAGCTGGGCGGACGCCAAGGCGTAAGCCAAGGCGTGAGGCTGAAGCTTGCCTGAGAACGAAATGGAAGACAAGAACAACATGCTCAACCTCTCTGCGGCAAAGCGCCGATAAGGTCCTGTGGGTGCGATAGCGACGCGGGCGGACTTAGACGCGCTGTATGGGCGCGCCGCAACTGCGGCCTCCGCCGAGGAGCTCGCAGGCTGCCTGAGAGACATCGAGTCCGCTTTGGAACGCTTCGAAGAGCCCGGCGAGCGGGCGCGTCTTTTGATGTGCCGGACACGGGTCCGTTCCAACCAGTGGCACACCAGGGAGGTCCTGCAGGACGCCTTGGCTGCGATGTCGCTGTTCGAGGAGGCCGGGGAACCTGGCCGTGCGCTCGAGGCGGCGAGCCTTGGTGCCGGCTTCGCTTCTCGGCTCGGGGAGATATCGCTTGCAGCTGAGCTTGCGGCAATGTGCATCCCCGGCATGGGCTCGTTGGACGACAACCTCGTCGCAGAGGTGGCCAACCGGCTCGGCATCTTTTGCTACTCGTTCCTCGACTACGACCGGGCCATAGAGCAGTTCGAGGTCGCGCTCGCTGCAGCGGAACGCGCCGGCGACGCTTGGAAGACTTACCGCCAGCTGCACAACATCGCCGATGCCCTGCTACTGGCGGTCCACCAGGACCGGGCGTCAGCCGAGGAGGACAGCCGCTACGACCGTTTCGGAGCGGACAGGCTGGAAGAAGCCGAGCACGCGCTGACCCGCTTGCTCGAAGAATGCCCGGCTGAGGTGAAGGCCAGGCTCGGGACACAACGCCTCCAGGCCGCACTGCTGATCGAGAAGGGGCGCCCAGCCGAGGCGCTCGATGTCATCAGGCGGACCGCAGGCGATGCGGGGGCGATCGTTTCGGCTGCTGGCCGGTCCAGCCTGGCTCTGGTGGAGGCGAGATGTCTCCGGGCCCTCGGGCGGTCGGCGGAAGCGGTGGCCGCCGCAACCAGAGCAGCGGAGCTCGCCGAGCCGAGCGATGACCATCACGAGGTGATATTGATCCTCGACGAGCTCGTTGTTGCAGAACGCGACGCCGGGGACCTTGACGCGTCTCTTGCTCATGCCCTGGAACTGAAGCGACAGATGTGGAACCTCCATCGGCGTCAAACGGCACAGCTGGTCGAGCAGGTTTGGGCGCGTGCCGACCTCGAGCAGCAGCGCAGGTCGCTCGAGGCCCAGACTGCAGCCGCTATCGCCTCCGCCGAGGAGGACGCGCTAACGCGGATAGGCAACCGGCGCCTTCTCGAGAGGGTCCTTGGCAGTGTGACCGACGAACACGAACAGATCGCCCTGCTCATGGCCGACATCGACCACTTCAAAGAGATCAACGACACTTTCGGCCACGAGGTGGGCGACCACGTCCTTCGTTCTCTCGGCCACCTCCTGGCAACCGACGCCCGCACCGGCCAGATCGTGGTGCGCTACGGCGGTGAGGAGTTCGTGTTCGCCTTACCTTCCGTCGAGCTGGACGCGGCAAGAGACTTCGCAGAGCGCATCCGTCTCAAGGTGAGCTCCTACCCCTGGGATGGACTGGAGACGCTCCTCGAGGTGACGATCAGCATCGGCGTGGCCTGCGGCCCGCCGGGTAGCTGGCAGTCCGTCCTTGCCGCCGCCGACCAGGCGCTCTACCTCGCCAAGAAGCGGGGAAGAAACCGGGTGGAGATCTCTCCCCGCACAGCGAAGCGCACCGCCTGACGATTTAGTCAGCCCCCGGTCAGTAAGCCCCTGGTCAGTAAGCCCCTGGTCAGTAAGCCCCCGGCACCGTGCCGACGTGGCCCGAAGCGATGTCGATCGTCGGCGGGAGATCCTTCCAGATGTAACTGATAAAGGCGTCGTGGCTCTGCAGCGGTCCCTGGCCGAGTAGCCACTCGACCCAGGAGACAAGCTTGGCTTGGCTTTGCGGGTTCCAGTCCGGGCTCTGGGGGAACTCGGGGCCGACGACGATCGCTTTGATCTGAAGTGTGGCAATGTCGCCGGCCGCTTCCGCCCTCGTTTGGGCTGTCAGCGGCGGCAATGCTGTACCCGGCTGGTCGAGGCTCAGCATCAGGCGTAGCCGGCCCCTGTCACCCTGGTTGGTCCCGGTCATGCCGGTATCGGTCGGCATCACGAAGCAAAACTTGGACTCCGGCTGCCAGCGCAGGTTCAGCTCGTTCACCGTGGGCAGCAATAGCGCCACGGGCGGGTGACCAGGGCTCGGGCCGGACGTCTTCGGGCAGGCGAGCCCGGTGTCGTAGGCGCTGTAGAGCGGGCTCGCGCCGGCCGGGTAATTCGTGATCGGGAACAAAGCCACCAAACCTAGGGCTCCCAGGGCCCAACCGAGCACCTTGTAAGGCACTGCTAGGCGTTTCAGCTCGTCCAACCCGATGGCGACCAGGAGCGCAACCCCCAGCCACATCGTGCCGGCGAAGCGGTCAGGCAGCAGGTTGTGCAGGGTCGGCAAGTGCTTGAGGATGTCATCGGGTAGAGGGAGCCGGCTCACGTGGCCGAGGACGTGCAGGGTCGGGCCTAGAGAAAGGACGCCTGCACCAACGCCTGTCGCGAGCGCCACCCAGGTGACCCCTCGCCGCCGCGCGAAACAAAGCGTCAATGCGATGAAAACGAGTAATGGCAACCCGATATAGGCACCTTGTTCCGAGCCGTTGCCAGTGAAACGGGTGGCCACAACAAGAGCGGAATGTGGGGCGAACTTGCTGATGTTGGTCGGGACGAAGAAGTTGAAAAGATCGCTCACATAGATGTTGGGCGGGTGGACGTCCTGGACTCTGTAGGGGCCGAGGTACTGGACGGCAAGGAACGGTGCTGAGAGCGGTACGAACAATGCGGCTGCGGCGCCAAAGCCCCTCGCCGCGTAGCGCACATGCGCCGCAACGGCCGCCCAATTGAGGATGCAGAGCACGAGCACCGCAAAGGCTGCCGTGACCGCTTCCAGGGCGAGGGTCTCCTCCGCAGTCAGCAACTGCGCCCAGGCGAGCAGCCCGAGGAGCAAGCCGTCACGCCAAGGTGTCTTTGGCTGCGCGATGAGCAGGCGGTCGAGCAGGATAAGCATAAGCGGGGCGCTCATCATCAGGGTCTGGGCAAGATGACCGACCGATTGCGAGACCATGTAAGGCGAAAAACCATAAATCAGACCCCCGGCGAGCGAGGGCAACGGGGAAGCCCAGCGCCGGAACGCCAAGTATGCAAAGGTCGCGCCGAGCGCGGGAGCGGCGGTGATCAAGACGTTGTAGGAGAACGCTGCTCCGAAAATGACCGTAACGGGCGACATGATGAAGCTCGGCAGGATCACAGATGTGTTCCACATCAGGTTGACCCCGTTGGGGAAATTGACGTAATGGCTGATGAGTGGGTCCAGCCCGTGACCTATTGAGTACGGGATCCAGGCGAGGAACCACGAATACTCGTCGGAATCCCCCGGGCTGCCCAATTGTGTGCTGAACGGGTGTCGCCAGGCAACGTGCCACATCGCCATCGCGAGCGCGACCGACAGGACGAGCACCGCAACGAGTTCGAGCCGACTGGCCTGGCCTCGTGGGCCCGGTGCCTCGGCGCGAGGTGCGGGCACTATTTCAGCAGCGGGCGCGAGCATCATCTCATCGGGAGGATGGGACACCTTTGAGCACTATGCCTCCCCTGGCACTGTGCCCACGTTGCCCGAAGCGATGTCGCCGGCAGTGGGCAAGTCCTTCCAGATGTAACTGATGTAGTTGTCATGGCTCTGGAGCGGAGCTTGCCCGAGGAGCCATTCGAGCCAGACAACCAGCTGGGCTTGGCCGTCCGGCGACCAGGTCGGCACCTGGGGCGATTCCGGGCCGACGACGATCTCTTTGACGTCGAGGGCCGTAATCTCGTTGGCCGCCTCGGCCCGGGTTGCAGCTGTCAGTGGCGGGAGGAGCGCGCCGGGTTGCGCCAGGCTGAGCATCACGCCGAGCGCGCCGACATCGCCCTGATTGGTCCCAGTCATGCCCGTGTCGCTCGGCATCACGAAGCAAAACTTTGACTCAGGCTGCCAGCGCAGGTTCAACTCGTTGACTGCTGGCAGTAGGAGCGCCACCGGCGGGTGCCCGGAGCCGGGCGTGGCGCTAGGGCAGGCAAGGCCGGTGTCGAAGGCGGTGAAGAGCGGGCTCGTGGCGGCCGGGAAGTCCGTGGTCGGGAACAACGAAGCCAAGCCGAGGCCGGCGAGGGCCCACCCGACAAGCTTGTAGGGCACTGCCAGGCGTTTCAGCTCGTCCAACCCGAGGGCGACCAGGAGCCCCACACCGAGGAACATCGTCCCGGCGAAGCGGTCCGGGAGGAGGTTTGCCAGGACCGGCAGATGATGAAGGATGTCGCCCGGCAGGCGGAACGAGGTGATGTCGCCCACCACGTGCAGTGTCGGGCCCATCGACAGCACCCCGGCCCCGACGACTACTGCAAGTGCGGTCCACGTCACCCGACGGCGCCGGGCGAAAAAGATCGTCACGGCGATGAAAACGAGCAGTGGGACGCCTATGTAGGCACTCTGCTCAGAACCGTTGCCCGTGAAATGCGAGCTGACGGCCAATGCGGATGCGGGGGCCAGCTTGGTGATGTTCGTCGGGACGAAGAAGTTGAAGAGGTCGCTCACATAGACGTCGTAAGGGTGGGCATTCTGGACCCTGTCAGGTCCGAGGTACTGGATACCCAGGAACGGTGCCGACAGTACCAGGAACGACCCGGCCCCCGTCACGAGGCCTCTCCCGGCGTACCTCAGGTGGCTCGCGACAGCCGACCAGTTGAGCGCGCAAAGCACGACCACCGCGATCGCGGCCGTGACCGCTTCCATGGCCAGGACCTCCTCCCCCGTGAGCAGCTGGGCCCATGCCAGCACCCCTAGAAGGAGACCGTCCTTCCATGGTGTTTTTGCCTGCACCACAAGCAGACGGTCAAGCACGATCAGCATCAGTGGGGCGCTCAAGATAAGCGTCTGCGCGACGTGGCCGAAGGATTGCGAGATCACGTAGGGCGAAAAACCAAAAATGAGGGCGCCCGTGGCCGAGGGCAGGGGAGCTGTCCAGCGGCGGAAAGCCACGTATGCAAAAGTCGCGCTCAGCGCGGGTGCGGCGGTCATCAAGATGTTGTAGGAGAACGCTGCTCCGAAAATGACCGTGACCGGCGACATGATGAAGCTCGGCAGGACCACGGACGTGTTCCACATCAAGTTGACGCCGCTCGGGAAGTTGGCGTAATGGCTGATGAGCGGGTCCAACCCGTGGCCGAGCGCGTAGGGCATCCAGGCGAGGAACCACGCGTACTCGTCGGCGTCCCCGAGGCCTCCCAGCTGAGTACCGAACGGGTTGGCCCAGGCGTTGTGCCACAAGGCGACCGCCAGGACGAACGAGAGGGGTAAAACGACGAGCAGCTCGCGCCGGCCAGCCCTCCCTCGTTGAGCGGCCACCGGTGTGGAATGCGCTGGGCTGCCTGCGCCTGAGGTGGGGCCGGATGAGCCTTCCATGCTCATCTCCGCCAAAGGGCCTACCTCGTCACCCACCTCTCCGGTTATGGGGCCCGAGGGCAACTCTCCCGTTATGGGGCCCGAGGGCAACTCTCCCGTTATGGGGCTCTGGGACTCCGTGTTCAAGGCCTTTCTACCGAGTCTCCGGCAACGCACGTAGAGCCTGGCCGACATAAGACGACAGTGGCCTTATGAGTGCGTTTTGGGCTCTCTGCTCGATCACGTGAGCCGTCCAGCCCGTGATGCGGCTCATGACGAAAATGGGGGTGAACGTAGGTATGTCGAAGCCCATGAGGTAATAGGCCGGGCCCGTCGCGTAATCAAGGTTCGGGTAGAGGCCCTTAGTGTCCTTCATCGCCCGCTCGAGGTGAGCGTACACGGCCATCAACTGGCGGCCCTCTTCGGTCCGGTGGGCCAAACGCTCCAGCGCAACTCGCATTGTTGGTACGCGGCTGTCGCCGTGCTTGTAGACGCGGTGCCCGAAACCCATGACTTTTTGGCCCGAACCGAGCGTGTTCGTAAGCCAGGCGTCCACCTCGGCTGGGTTCTTGACCTCAGTGAACAGGCCCATCACCGCCTCGTTGGCCCCACCGTGCAGGGGCCCTTTGAGTGCCCCGATCGCACCCGTGATGGCTGAGTACAGGTCGGAAAGGGTCGACGTGATGACACGGGCTGTGAACGTCGACGCATTGAAACCGTGCTCGGCGTACAGGATAAGAGAAATCTCGAAGCCGCGGACCACGTCCTCGTCGGGCACGGTTCCCGAGCACATATGGAAGAAGTTCTCGGAGAACGAGAGGCTCGGGTCGGGCGGGATGGGGGGCAGGCCGCGCCGGCGTCGCTGTTCGACGGCGACCACTGTGGGCAGCTTTGCCCATAGGTCCAACGATTGTTCGAGCTCGGCATCCGCAGAGGGATCGTCCTCGGTGGGGTCGCAGGCGCCGAGGTAGCTCACAGCGGTCCGCAGGACGTCCATCGGGTGACACGTCGTGGGGAGACCCTCCAGAAGCTCGAGGAGGTCGCTCCCTATTTGGCGCTGTGAGCGCTCTGCGGCCGTGAAAGCCTGGAGCTGCGCCGTGTTTGGCAGTTCTCCGTACCAGATGAGATAAGCGACTTCCTCGAAGCTGCAAGACGTAGCCAGGTCGGGCACGGGGTAGCCGCGGTAAAGCAGCGTCCCGGTCCCCTCGTCTATGACCGAGACCGCGGTCGTGTCAGCAATTACGCCAGCGAGGCCGCGCTTGACCTCGTTCGCTCCTTCGCTCATATCTCTCCCAACCACGCGTCGAACGCGGTGTAGTCGTCGTACCCCAAAAGTTCGTACAATTGAGCCCGAGATTGCATCTGTTCCAATAACCCCTTTTGCGTACCCTCGGACGCGAGCGCCCGTAACCCGCGCTCCGCTGCACCCATAGCCAGGCGTAACAGCGTAACCGGGTAGATGACTATGTTCACGCCTATGGAGGCGAGCGTGCCCACGTCGAGCAGCTCAGTCTTCCCGAACTCGGTCATGTTGGCAAGAACAGGAGCGTTGACCGCCTCTTTGAACTTCTCCAGCTCGCTGGCATCTTCCAGGGCGTCGGGAAAGACGATGTCAGCCCCCTCGTCGAGGTACGACTTGGCCCGCTCGATCGCCCCAGAAAGTCCTTCTACCGCCCGTGCGTCCGTCCGTGCACAGATGGCGAAGCCCGGGTCGCGGCGCGCCCCTACGGCTGCTCTGATGCGCCGGCGCATCTCCGCGACGGTCACTATTTCCTTGCCGTCAAGGTGGCCGCAGCGCTTCGGGTTCACCTGGTCCTCGATGTGGCAACCGGACAGCCCGAGGTCCTCCAGCACGTTGACCGTCCGGGCGGTGTTGAGAGGTTCGCCGAAACCCGTGTCGGCGTCCACAAGCGTCGGCAAGGCGGTAGTGCGGGCGATCTCGTAGCTTCGAGAGGCCACTTCCGGAAGCGTTGTGAGGCCGATGTCCGGGAGCGCCAGCGATGCTGAGAGTGCGGCGCCCGATACGTACACCCCTTCGAACCCGAGCCGCTCGATGAGCAGAGCCGTTAGCGGGTTGAAAGCACCCGGGAACCTCATCAAACGTCCAGAGGCGAGCCCTTCGCGCAGTGCTTGGCGGCGCTCGCTCGCTGGGGTTTTGGTGTGGAACATCAGAACAGGCCCCCCTTGGGCGTGTCAGTTTCCAGTCCGGGCGCGATCAGGCTCAGTAGGCGGACCTGTCCTGGGCCCAGCTCGAGGAGGCGCTCAGCGAGAGCGAGGAAACGGTTCTGTTCTGCTTCAGGAATGGTCCCGTGAGCCAGGCGGCGGAACTTCTCCATGTACTGAGCACGTCCGAAGGGCCTCGCACCCAAGGGGTGAGCGTCGGCGACCACGATCTCTGCATCGACGGTACTGCCGCCGGCCAGTTGGATAACCGCTCGCCCCCCGAACGCCTCTCCAGCCAGGTAGCGCTTGGTCCAAACAGGGTCCTCCTCGGTGCTGATCTTGTGCCACAGAGCGACCGTGCTGGGCCGGTGTGCCCGCTCGGGCGAGTAGGACATCTCGTGGTGCCAGGTCCCGTCTTGCAGGGCCACCGAGAAAATGTAAGGGAGGGAGTGGTCGAGTGTCTCACGGGAAGCGTCAGGGTCGAATTTCTCCGGGTCGCCGGAACCGGTCCCGATGACGTTGTGGGTGTGGTGGCTCGTATAGATGCGGACCGAGGTCACGTTGGAAAGGTCCTTCAGGCGCCCGTCTTCGCGCATTCGCTTCGCAAGGTCTATGAAGGCTTGGGCCTGGTACTCCGCCGAGTACTCCTTGGTGTAGGTCCGCAGGATCGCGCGTTTTGGTTCGGCCGGCGCGGGAAGAGGCACCCGGTAGGCGGCGTCTGGGCCGTCCAGGAGCCAGGCTATGACGCCATCTTCACCCTCGTAAATAGGTGCCGGCGAGGTCTCCCCCCTCATCGCTCGGTCGACAGCCTCAATAGCGACCTTTGCGGCAAAGGCCGGTGCGTACGCCTTCCAAGTAGAGATCGCACCCTTGCGGGACTGGCGGGTAGCCGTCGTCGTGTGGAGCGCCTGGCCAATTGCCTGGTAGACGACCTCGGTCGGGAGCCCAAGGAGCGTCCCGGTCCCCGCTGCTACGGAAGGCCCGAGGTGAGCGACGTGGTCGATCCGATGAGCGTGCAAGGAGATCCCCCGGCAGAGGTCGACCTGGACCTCATAGGCGGTCGCGATCGCCCTCACAAGGTCGTGGCCGCTGCAGCCGGTGTGCTGGGCGACGGCGAGCAGAGGTGGGATGTTGTCGCCCGGGTGGGAGTACTCAGCGGCCAGGAAGGTGTCGTGGAAATCGAGCTCCCGCACAGCGACGCAGTTGGCCCAGGCAGCCCATTCGGGTTGTACGTGCATCCCCGAAGGGCAGCCGAAGACCGTCGCCCCCCCCGCCCGGACCGCCCCGATCGCCCGGGATTCCCCGATCGCCCCGACTGCCCCGTCCACGCCGGATGGGAGAGCGTGGCGCAGAGCCTGGGCGCGCGCGTTGGCGACCGGGCGACGCCTCAGGGCGGCGGCAGCGACGCCGGCGTCATCGATGAGCCGGTTGACCACCATTTCGGCAACCGCGGCCTCCACCGGCACGGGGTCGGTCGCCACCATGGCCAGTTTCCAGGCCAGTTGCTCCTCGCGCGCAAGCGCTTCGGCGCTCTTGTGGGCCCTGACCTCGTGCTCGATCATCGGCGGGCTCTCGACGAGCTGTCCTGGGGCACGCCAGGCAACGATACCCAGATCGGCGGGGCTCCGCTCGGCCTTCGCCGGGCTCCGCTGGGCTCCGCTGCACTCGCTGCACCTCCGCGGGGCCGTTGGCCATCGCCGGGTCCCTCGGACGCCTGGCCACACATGGTAAACAGGGGACATGCGGGCCAGTTCGGCGGGCCGCGTGGCGAGATTTGCTTGCTCGGGCCTCGTTGCGGTGGCCTCGATGGTTTTTATGCTCGGCCAACCCGCAACGGCACAGGTATACGGCTCTACCGGACGGCCCGCCGCCGCTGCCGCTGCTGCCGCCGCCGCGCAAGCAGGTGAACAGGGCGAGGCGGCAACAGGGATATTCAAAGATGGCGGCGTGCTCCGTTATGGAGCGGCCCAGTTCTTGGGCAGCCCTACGCGAATGCACCTGGCTGCCCCGATCGTCGCGATGGCCGCTACCCCCGACGGAGGCGGTTACTGGCTTGTCGGGGCCGACGGCGGGGTACTGACCTACGGAGACGCGAGGTACTTCGGGAGCGCCGGAGCCCGCGATCTCTACGCTCCGATAGTCGCAATGGGCGCCACCCCAGACGGAGCCGGTTACTGGCTCGTTGGGGCTGACGGCGGTGTTTTTACCTTTGGGGATGCCCGCTATTACGGCGTTCCAATGCACGTCCCCGAACCGATCGTCGGCTTTGCAGCAACCCCCAACGGGGAGGGTTATTGGCTTGTGGGCACCCACGGAGAGGTTTATGCGTTCGGCGACGCCAGGTACTACGGCTCCCTCGGTGCGACAAATCTGCACAACCTGCCGGTCGTCGCGGTCGCGTCCTCTCAAGATGGCCGCGGGTACTGGGTCGTGCAGGGTGGGGGAGAGGTGATCCCATACGGGGACGCCCCGCGCCTGGGCGGGATGCGCGGCCATCCCCCGGTCGCAGGGATCGCCGTCACCGCGGACGGCCTGGGTTACTGGCTTGTCTGCGGCAATGGGGAAGTGGACGCCTTCGGTGATGCACACAACTTCGGCGGCAACAATTCGGTGGTGCCACGGCCACCCATTTCAGCAATAGTCGCCGACCCGGCGGGCCCGGGTTACTGGCTGCTCGATTCGGAGGCGTTCCCTGTCAGTCTTGATCACCCCGGTGGTGGCGCGCATGGGAACATCGTCAAGATCGCTGTGAGCCAGCTTGGCCCGAGCCGGGGCGGTGGGAACTACTGCAACCCGTACGGCCCCTGTGAGGAATGGTGTGCGCTCTTCGCGACCTGGGTTTGGGAGAGCGCGGGCATAGCCATCCCGCGCTACCCCTTCGTCGGCAGCGTTTACTACTGGGCGAAGCGCCACACCAGGGTCGTCTCGGTTGCTGCCAAGCCAGCCTCTGGCGACTTGGTGCTCTACGGGACCGGGCCGCAGGATGCCAGCACCTCACCGCACATGGGCGTTGTGGCACAGGTATGGCCCGACGGTGCGATCGACACGGTCGAAGGCGACGCCGGTCCCGGCCCGGGTGGCTGGACTTCGGTGCTCGTGAACGGCCCATACCTACCGTCGCAGTCCTATTTCGCAAATGGCATGCCCATCTACGCTTTCGTTGTGCCGTGAGACAAGGCGCTATGCCGGGGGAGCACTCCCTGTGCCGGGGGAGCACTCCCTGTGCCGGGGGAGCACTCCCTGTGCCGGGGGAGCACTCCCTGTGCCGGGAGCACAGGCGCCTGCCCTGTGCGACCAGGCGCCTGTGCTGTGCGACCAGGCGCCTGTGCTGTGCGACGAGGCGCCTGTGCTGTGCGACGAGGCCCCGAGCGGCGTTTTGTCGCCCATCTCGCCTCAGACTTGGCTGGCCGTAGTCTCGTGTCCTATGCCCGACGACAGCCCCAGAATTGACGACAGTCGCTTGCCTGACCTCGGCCGTGCTTCCGATAACGCGGCCCTCGTTGGCTCGTCGCAGATTTCCTCGCCCCCTCCCTGCAGCGATTGGGCCAAAAGCCAGCAGCTCGACCCCATCGGCAGCGCCGGCTACTACGACGGCTTTCTCCTGGTCGAGCAACCGTTGCCATGGCCGGCCGACGTCTCTGACATGCCCGAGTTGGTCGAGGTAGCGAAAGTGGCCTATGGGGCGCGGCTGCGCCTTCAGGCCCTGGCTCGGGCCAGCGGGCCAGATGCGGAGGGTGCGCTTCGCAGGGTGATCTGCTACCGGTCGACGCGGCCAGGGTGGGCTGGCCCAATGGCTCGCGCCGAGCGACTGGCGGAGCCGGGGTTGCTCGCCGAGGCTGCGCGCGCTGTCGTGGAGCAGGCGGCTGTCGCCCCTGAAGACGCGGTGGGCGACGCGCTTGCCGATGTGCTCGTTTGCACCCACGGTCGGAGGGACGCGTGCTGCGGGGCTCGCGGGATGGAACTCGTGGGCGCCCTGACCGACGCCCCGACGTTTGGCCAACCGGGTGTGCGGGTGTGGCGTACGAGCCACACCGGAGGTCACCGTTTCGCCCCAACTGCGGTCGCCCTGCCTTCAGCGAGCCTCTGGGCGTGGGCCGATGCGTCCCTGCTGTCGCAGGTTGTCTGGTCCGAAGGGCCCCTGGGCTCGGCGCTCTCTCGTTACAGGGGCTGTGCCTCCCTCGGCTCGCCGGCTCATCAGGCGGTTGAGAAAGCCGTCCTGTCTGAAGTTGGATGGACGTTGCTGAGTTCCGGGCGCCGCGCTGCGGACCTGGGTGGCGGTCTGATCGGGCTGGAGACCGAGCTCTACGGCACTTGGGAAGCCGTTGTCAGGGAAGGCCGGCGAGTCGCTCAGCCCGACTGCCGGAGCGACCCCCGGCTCGCCACAAAGCAGAGCGTCGAGTGGGTTGTCGAGGACCTCCGCCAGGTAATCGCCGCCTAAGGAAATGAGCTAGCTGTTGCGTGACAAGCGGTCCAATGAATTGCGGACCTCTGCGACCACACGGTGACCGTCATAGACGACGTCTCTCCAGGTATAAACGAGCGTTTGCACCCCACTTAGTTGCAAGCGGTTGCGACGTCTTGCGTCCTCAGTCATCTGTTCTGGACCGTTGTGGAAGGTGTAGCCGTCTACCTCGACGGCGAGCCCGGGAGCGACCAGGATGTCGACCCGGTAGCTCAGGTCTGGTCCTGCCTTGACCTCCGCCGCGAGCGGCCTTATAGCCGCCTGCCTCAGCAGTCTCATCACCCGGCTTTCGAGGACGCTTGGCTGAGTGGAACCGGCGACCGTACGCCAACGCAAAGTTGACCTGAGCGCTCGCAGGCCAGGACGACCTTTTCGCGCCGACCTGGCCAGCTCAGCTTCGATCGCCTCCAAAGTCACAAGCTTGCCGGCAAGCGCCCTGTCCACAGCCTCTTCGACGGCCTGTGGAGGCATGACGGCGGCCACATCAATAAGAGTTCGCAGTGGAGAGGTGCACGGGATGTTCCGAACGGTAACGATCTGAGCGGGGAACTCGGTTGGCCGGTGGACGTCACAGCCTCTAGGACGGTTCGAAACCACTCGAGGGACGGTGATGGCGTGCCGTCCTGGAGGATCAGTCATTCGCCACAGCCATGCGGCCGACTGATGGGATGCCACGGCTGCGGGACCTGCCGCCAGTAGCGCCGCAACGAGGTGCTGCTCAGGGGACTGGGTTGAGCTCACCAGCCGAAAAGTATTGGGACTGAGCTGCTCCCACTCTCCCATGGCTAGCCGGAGCCTCAGGACGTGGTTGCTGACGCCGATGGCGTACAGCTGCGCGCGGCTGATCACCCCGAACTGGTCACGAAAGCGACGACCGAGTTCACGGGTTACGAGCGCCTGCACTCTCATATCATATCTCACACCCTTTCATACTGTTTCGTGCCATTGAACGAAGGCTGGCCAGGGATTCTCGGTGTGGTCCGGGTCTTGTCGGTCTTGGCGGATGAACGTCTGGGCTTGTGGCACGCCGAAATGGGGGTCTCACGCCGAGAAGGTGCGGCTTTGGGGATGGCGGCCCGCCCTGGTACGCCCAGGCCGGGTACGCCCAGGCCCGCCAGTACGCCCAGGCCGGGTACGCCCAGGCCGGGTACGCCCACAGCGGCCGCCTCGAGCGGGCCGATCCATCCAGCACGCTACGCTCAACGCCTGTGCGCAAGGTACTGGTTGCGAACCGAGGCGAGATCGCCATCAGGGCTTTCCGGGCCATCAACGAGCTCGGGCACACCTCGGTCGCCGTGTTCCCCTACGAGGACCGCTACTCGCTGCATCGCCAGAAAGCGGACGAGAGCTACGAGATAGGCGAGCGCGGCCATCCCTTACGGGCCTATCTCGACATCGCGGGCCTGATAGATGTCGCCCAGAGCTCAGGGGTGGACGCCATTTACCCCGGCTACGGCTTCCTCTCCGAGAACCCCGAACTGGCAAGAGCCTGCCAGGAGGCGGGCATCACTTTCGTCGGCCCCCCCGGCGATGTCCTCGCGCTGGCCGGCAACAAGGTGAGGGCAAAGGAGGAGGCCGCCGCTGCCGGTATCCCTGTACTTCGCAGCGCCGGGCCGTGGTCCAGCGTAGAAGAACTTGTAGGCGCCGCCGATGAGGTCGGCTTCCCATTGTTCGTAAAGGCGGCGGCCGGCGGGGGGGGCGGGGGGCGCGGGGGGGGGGGGCGGGCCGAGGAACTGAGGGCCGCAGCCGAAGCGGCAATCCGCGAGGCCGAGACGGCGTTCGGCGACCCGACGGTGTTCCTGGAAGAGGCGGTCGAACGTCCCCGCCATGTGGAGGTCCAGGTGCTAGCCGACGGCGCTGGCGATGTTGTGCACCTGTACGAACGGGACTGCTCGGTCCAGCGCCGGCACCAGAAGGTCGTAGAGATAGCGCCCGCGCCCAACCTTGACGGCGGGATCCGGGCCAACTTGTTGGCCGACGCTGTCAGCTTTGCGCGAGCGGTTGGTTACCTCAATGCCGGCACGGTCGAGTTCCTGGTGGGCCCCGATGGCCGCTATGTGTTCATCGAGATGAACCCACGCATACAGGTCGAGCACACAGTGACCGAGGAGGTCACCTCGGTCGACCTCGTCCAGTCGCAGCTGCGGGTCGCGGATGGGGCCACGCTCGCCGACCTCGGCATCTCCCAGGGCTCGATCTTCGTGAACGGCACCGCCCTTCAGTGCAGGATCACGACAGAGGACCCGGCACATGGCTTCCGTCCCGACACCGGGCAGATCACCGCTTACCGCTCTCCCGGCGGCCACGGTGTCCGCCTGGACGGCTGCGCGTACGTCGGGGCAGATGTATCACCCCATTTTGATTCGCTGCTTGTAAAGCTGACTTGCAGGGGCAGGACGTTCCCCGAGGCTGTCGCAAGGGCGCGACGAGCGGTGGCGGAGTTCAGGATCCGCGGGGTCGCGACCAATATCCCGTTCTTGCAGGGCCTCCTGGAAGAGCCGGATTTTATGGCGGGCAACCTGACGACCTCGTTCATCGACGACCGGCCTGGCCTCCTAAGCCGGCGCAGTGGTGCGGACCGGGGTACGCGACTGCTCAATTACCTGGCGGACGTCACCGTCAACCGCCCACCGGGTGCCACCCCTGGCGCCCCCGACCCGAGAGAAAAGCTCCCCCCTGTACCCGCAGCGGTACGCAAGGGACCGCATAGCGCAACTAGCAGTAGCGGTGGCGGGGTGTCCTCGGGGAGCCGCCAGGTGCTCGACCGGCTTGGCCCGGAAGGTTTTGCCAAATGGCTCCGAGACCAAGTCCCTGTTGCGGTTACGGACACGACGCTGCGCGACGCGCACCAGTCACTGCTCGCCACGAGGCTCCGTACTACGGACATGCTCCACGGGGCGCCATATTTCTCCCGCATGCTGCCGGGCTTGTTGTCACTGGAGGCCTGGGGCGGGGCGACATTCGATGTTTCCTTGCGCTTCTTGAAGGAGGATCCGTGGGAGCGCCTCTCTGCCCTGAGCGAAGCCGTCCCCAACATCTGCCTGCAGATGCTGATAAGGGGCCGGAACACGGTCGGTTACACCCCCTATCCCGACGAGGTGGCGGTCGCCTTCGTCAAGGAAGCGGCCCGCACGGGCGTCGATATATTCCGGATCTTCGATGCTCTCAACGATGTCGACCAGATGGTCCCTGCCATCAAAGCGGTCCTGGAAACTGGCAAGGTTGCCGAAGGTGCGGTCTGCTACACCGGGAACCTCGCCAGCCCGGCGGAACGCCTCTACACCCTTGATTATTACCTACGTAAAGCCGAACAGCTCGTCGCGGCCGGTGTGCACATACTTTGCATAAAAGATATGGCGGGTTTGCTCCCGGCTCCCGCCGCGCGGACGCTGGTGGGGGCCCTCAGGGAGAATTTTGCATTGCCGGTCCACTTGCATACCCACGACACCGCCGGCGGCCAACTTGCGACGTATCTGGCTGCGGTTGAGGCCGGCGTCGACGCGATCGACGGTGCTATGGGGCCTTTGGCGGGCACGACCAGCCAACCGTCTATTGGGGCGATCGTTGCCGCCACGGACAACACCGAACGGGAAACGGGGCTTTCGCTCGACGCGATAGAAGCCTTCGAGCCCTACTGGGAGGCCGTACGGGGCCTCTACCGTGCCTTCGATATCGGCTTCGGGGCGCCGACAACGCGGGTATACCGCCACGAGATGCCGGGTGGCCAGATATCGAACCTGCGCCAGCAGGCAATCGCTTTGGGCCTTGGCGACCGCTACGAGATGGTCGAGGATCTCTACGCCGAGTCGAACCGCATTCTCGGCAATATCGTAAAGGTGACGCCAAGCTCTAAGGTCGTTGGCGATTTGGCTCTCTACCTGTGCGGCGCGAATGCTGACATAAACGAGTTCGAACGGGACCCGGCGAGCTTCGATCTCCCTGACAGCGTCATAGGTTTCTTGTCCGGTGAGCTCGGCGTGCCACCTGCTGGATGGCCCGAACCTTTCCGCACGAAAGCGCTTGCGGGGAAAAAACTGCCGTCTCGCAACGTCGACCTGCCCGCCGAGACCGAAGCGGTGCTTGTGAGCCCGGACGTCAGCCCACAGAGGTTGCGCCAGGTCCTGGACTCGCTACTGTTCCCTGGGCCGGCTCGCGACTTCGAGGAGGCGGTCCGCCAGTTCGGGGACCTGTCCGTGCTGCCGACGTCTGCATTTTTCAATGGGCTTACCCCCGGCGACGAAGTAGAGGTGGCACTCGAGGCGGGTGTGTCCTTGTACCTGGCGATCGACGCGATCGGCGAAGCGGACGAGAGCGGCTTTCGTTCCGTGTTTTGCCGGCTGAACGGCCAGCCACGTGTGGTGACCGTGCGCGACCGTTCAGTAAAAGACACGCGGCCCAGAGGCGAGCGAGCGCAAAGCGACAATCCGGCACATGTTGCTGCGCCTTTTGCCGGTGCGGTTTCGCTTACGGTCGGGGTTGGTGACCGGGTCGAAGCTGGCCAGACTGTGGCGACGATCGAAGCGATGAAGATGGAGGCCCCGATCACGACCTCGCTTGGCGGTATCGTCCAACGCCTCGCCGTGGCTAAGGTGGCGTCGGTCGACGGGGGTGACCTGTTGATGGTGATAGCGCCGGGAGTGAGCTGAAGTGCGCATCGGGGTGGTGACGGAGACCAAGTCGGACGAGCGCCGGGTAGCCCTTACGCCGGCCGGTACGGAGGAGCTTGTAGCGGGGGGCCACACGGTTCTCGTGCAGCAGGGCGCCGGGGAGGGATCGGGCTTCGCTGACGACGCCTACAAGAGGGCGGGCGCGGTCCTGGTCGGAGGAGCCGAGAACATCTGGGCAGACGTGGACCTGCTCGTCAAGGTGAAGGAGCCCGTGGGGCCAGAGCTCGGGTACTTCCGCGAAGGGTTGGTACTTTTCACCTATCTGCACCTGGCGGCCGCTCCGGAGCTCACCGCTGCTCTCGTGGCCTCCGGTGCGACAGCGGTGGCGTATGAGACGGTCGAGGACGCTTCAGGCCGCTTACCGCTGCTAGCGCCCATGAGCGAGATCGCCGGTCGGCTCGCTGGCCAGGTGGTGGCCCATTATCTCCAGTCGCCCATGGGCGGCAGGGGCATCCTGGCAGGTGGGGCTCCCGGGGTGGCGCCGGCGAGGGCGCTCGTGCTGGGCGGTGGTGTCGTCGGTGTCTACGCCGCACGTGTGGCCAAGGGGCTCGGTGCCGATGTCACGATCCTCGAGCGGTCCGACGATCGGCTCCGTTACCTGGACGATCGCTTCGAGGGGTCGGTGCGCTGTTTGATGTCGGACGCTCACAGCATCATTGAGCAGCTTGCGGTCAACGACGCCGTGATAGGTGCGGTGCTGGTACACGGGGCGGCCGCACCCAGGCTCGTCTCGAGGGCGATGCTGGCCAACATGCCCAGGCGCGCGGTGATAGTGGACGTCGCGATAGACCAGGGTGGCTGCACCGAGACCTCCCGCCCAACCACCCACGAAGCCCCGACCTACGTGGTGGACGACGTCTTGCACTACTGCGTCACCAACATGCCGGGAGCCGTCCCGGTCACCTCGACGCGGGCGCTAACAAATGCGACGCTTCCCTACCTGCACCGGCTTGCTGACCTCGGCCTGGACGGGTTCTGCGAGAAAGATCCCGGTTTTGCGAAGGGGGTCAACGTGCGATATCACGCCGTCACCCACCCTGCCGTTGCCGAAGCCTACCGCGCCCAACGTGGTGGAAATTAAAGAAACCTCGGTACCCCGTGCTTAACTGCGACGAAATAGTTGGCTTTTAACCGAGCTTGCTCAGGCTCGAGTCGCAGGGTGCCGATCCCCCTGAAATGCCGGTGGACAGCAATAAGCGAGTGACAAGATTAACGCGAGGTGCCGACGTTCGCTGGTTGTCGTCGGTGGTAGGAGACGGTGGGCCGGGGAACCCCGAGCCACTTGCTGAAGCGATACCAGGCCGCGAGGGAGTCGTACGGGCACGGCTCAGCCAGCTGCTGGCATCCCTCGGCGACATCCCTGCTCAACACCCGGCGGCGGTATTTGACCGGGGCCGCGGCTTCGGCCGACTACTTGACGAGATCTGCCCGGCGGGGTCGGTTGTGATGCATGGCCGTCGAGTACCGAACAAGGCGTTATCGCTGGACCACGTCTCGATAGCGCCGAGAGGTCTCGTCGTGGTGGGCTCCGACCTTGGCCACGCTTTAGGGGGCGGCTCCAGCCAGCGCGGCAGGGGCTTGCAAGGAAGGGATGGTCTCGACGGGCCCGCCCGCCCGGCGATCTCGGGGTTTGTCGAGCGGCGCATCGGGCTTGTCCGGGAGATCCTGCGTCGCGGTAATGCTCTGAATTCCTGGTTGGACGAGACCTCTTGGGGCCACATTCCCGTGTTCGCTGCAGCATGTTCGGCGCCTCTCATGGGGACGATGCAGAAACCCCCGTTGATGTTGGAGGGCATGACGCTCGACGGCCTGTGGTTGGGAGCTGTCAATCAGCTGCCGGAGTGGCTCGCTTCGGGCGGGGCCCTCGGCCCAGAGGACCGCGCCGCGCTGGGTAACTTCCTTGCGGCGGAGCTGCCTGTCGGCTGATCACCGAGGGTGGACCGGGCCCTGCGTGTGCTTGGGCCTCCGGATCGGCAATGCTTGTAGGGTGACCCACGCCGAACCAGCCGCAAACAACCGGCCCAGTGATGACGCAGGCCCTGCTCAGGGCACGTCTGGCCAATCGGGACGCAAACCGGGCCCGACACGTCATTGCCTGGGCGACGAGAAACGTCGCACTCGAGTCGTTGCCACGATCGGACCAGCGTCCGACGAACCGGCAACCCTGGCAGCCATGCAGGACGCCGGGATGGATGTCGCCCGCCTCCCCCTCGCCCACGGCACAATCGATGAAGCCGTAGCGCGCCTGCGCCGCGTCCGTGAGGCTGCACCAGATGTCGGCATACTGGTGGACCTACCAGGGCCCAAGATCCGCACCACTCCTTTCCCCGAAGGTGGTGTCGTGCTGGCGACCGGTAGCGAAGTGGTCCTAAGTCCCCACGACCTCACGCCTCACAGCAGCGCGACGAACATCGGCGTGTCGGTCCCCGAGCTGGTGGAGTCGTTGCAGGAGGGTGACAAGATATCCCTCGGCGACGGCGGGGTATCCCTCATTGCCGAAAAACGGCAAGGCCAGTCGATGAAATCCAGGGTCCTGGCCGGCGGCAAGGTGCAGGGTCGCCCAGGTGTTACGGCCCCTGCCTCGAGGCTCGCCCTCAAGACGCCTACGCCTGACGACCTGGAGCGCCTCGAGGTACTCCTGGAAGAGGGCATCGAGAGCGTGGCTGTTTCGTTCGTGCGGACAGCTTCGGACCTTGCGGATGTGAGGGCGCTCACCGGAAGGGGCATCCTGGTTTGCGCCAAGATGGAGACCCCCGAGGCGCTAGAGGACATAGACAACATCTTGCAGGCAGCCGACTCGCTCATGGTCGCCCGTGGTGACCTCGGGGTGCGCGTCGCGCTGGAGGAAGTGCCGCACATTCAAAAGAAACTGATCCGCTCTTCGGTCGCATGGGGTCGCCCGGTCATAACCGCGACGCAGATGCTGGAGTCCATGATCTACTCGCCTGTGCCCACGCGTGCGGAGGTGACCGACGTTGCCAACGCGGTCTTCGACGGTACCAGCGCCGTTATGCTCTCGGGCGAGTCAGCCGTCGGCATCGACCCCGTCAACGCGGTAGCCACGATGGCCCGGATAGCACGGCGCGCCGACCTCGAGTTCGACAGTTACGGCTGGGGGCGGAACCTCCCGGCCCAGAACTTCGCCTCGGAGGGCCCGGCAGGCGCCCGGATCACCGCCGCCATTGGGGCGGCAGCGTGGCGCGCCTCGGTAGAAGAGAACGCAGCCGTGATCATCGCATGTACCAACACGGGCGCAACTGCTCGCGCCATCGCCCGCTTCAGGCCAGCTGCGCCGATCGTGGCGGCGACCCCGTTCGCGTTCACGGCTCGCCAGCTCACTACGAGCTGGGGGGTCGACACCGTGCTGGTACCGGAAGCCAAGACCACTGACGAGGCCGTGACCCATGCGGTCGAAGCGGTGCGCCGTGGCGGTTATGCGAAACCGGGCGACGTCGTGGTAGTGCTTGCTGGATCTTTGGGTGACCCCGAGCCCGTGACTGACACGCTCCGACTGGTGCGTATCTACTGAGGGCGCTGGGCCTCTGCAGGCCCGTAGGAGGTCCACGCACGCTGTGAAGGGTCACGATAACGATCGTGTTGGCTTCGGCGAGGCTGGCACGCGGCCATGCACGCTGTCGGTCGTTGTCCCCACTCGCAACGAGGCCCTCAACGTGGGCCCGTTGGCGGTCCGGCTCAAGGCGGCACTTTCCCAGACGGAGGGCGGTTGGGAGCTGATATTCGTTGACGACTCCGATGACACCACGCCCGAGGTTGTCGGGCGTCTGACTGACGAGGCCGGGCGCCTTAGTGACGAGGCTGGCGTGGGCGCCCCGGTCCAGCTGTTGCACCGGCCAAGGGGTATGCGTTCAGGCGGCCTGGGCGGGGCGGTCCGGGATGGTTTCGCCATAGCCAAGGGCCGAGTGGTTGCCGTGATGGACGCCGACCTGCAGCACCCGCCGGAGGTCGTCCCGGCGCTCATCGCACCCGTCTTGTCGGGCGAAGCGGACCTCGTTGCCGGCAGCCGGTACGGATGGGCGGGCGCCGACGCGGGGCTCTCCGGCCCGTGGCGCCACCTTGTTTCGGGGGGTTGCCGGTGGCTCGTCCACCTGCTGGTACCAGGTAGCAGACCGTTGCAGGACCCGTTGAGCGGCTTGTTCGCCCTGCGGCGCTCATTGCTCGACGGCGTCGAGCTACGACCGGCGGGTTACAAGATCCTGCTGGAGGTGACCGTGCGGGCAAGGCCGGCAAGGGTGGGCAACGTGGGGTTCAATTTTGGGCCGCGCCACGCCGGTAGGTCGAAGGCGAGCCTGCGCGAGGGCCTCGTCTTCCTCCGTCACCTGGCTCGGCTTGTTGCGGCGAGCCGGAGCAGACGTGCCGATCGGCCGGAGCGGCCTGCCGCCGTTGACATAGACACCGTGGACCTCCTTGGGAAACAGGTGCTGGAACCCGTCGAAAAGCGCTAGCAGGTGTTTGTTACGCCCGCGGTGGACCTTTGGGCGGCCCGCTTGCCGACGAGGACTAGGCGCGCCAGAGTGGCTCTGAGGGATTTAATGGGCAGAGGAGGATCGCATGCCTGAGATGATGGACATAGAGGCACCGGATCCTGCCGCGGCGGTGAGGGCATTCAACAGACTTCCGACAAAGTCGAGAATTTCTAGGCATCTAAGCTCTCTCCCCAAGACGTCAATCGGGATATTTGCTGTATATGCAATTGCGGGCATGGCAGCGAACTGGCCGACATGGCCCGGCGATCCTGATCGAATTCGGTACGTCAGCAATTTTGGAGGCATTGGGTACACGGATCAGTATTTGATTACTTGGTTCTTGGCGTGGACCCCTAATGCGCTAGCTCACGGGGCCAACCCCTTCTTCACGACGTTCCTCAATTATCCCGACGGGATCAATCTTGTCCAGAACACTGCTTCTCCCCTCCTCGGTCTGTTAGCTGCTCCGGTCACCCTCCTCGTCAGTCCGATCGCTAGTTATAACTTGCTTATCTGGCTGTCGTTCCCTCTATCGGCCATGTCGATGTACTTCGTTCTCCGCCGGTTCGTACGGTGGCGCGTAGCGACCTTTGTGGGAGGGGCGCTGTACGGGTTTTCACCGTTCGTTGTCGATCAAAGCCTCTACCACCTGATCTTGTGCTTTGTCCCTTTGCCACCACTCATTTTCCTGTCAACCTACGAACTCCTTCGACCCGGGCAGCGGTCCCCGATGCGTTGGGGATTGGCTCTCGGGTTCCTCGTGGTCGGCCAGTTCTTCATTTCCGGGGAGATCTGCACGACGACGGTGATGATGGGGGTCGCTGGCGTCCTCTTGGTTGCGGTATATCGATGGAAGTTAGTTCCTGTCGTTGTTCTAAAGGCGTGGAAGGGCGTGATCGCTGCTACGGCCATCGTCGCGCTATTTCTGTGGTACCCGGTCCTCGTTATGATGACGGGGCCCTACCGTTACAAGGGCACAGCGAACCCCGGAGGGGAGGGGGCAGACCTCCTCAGCCCATTATTACCGACGTCGTTGGAACGTTTCTCTTTCGGGCACCTCGGTGTTCTTGGAAGCCAACTCATCTTCGGCAACACCTCCGAGAATGGTGGGTACCTAGGTTTGCCGCTCCTGGTACTGATGATCCTGGTCCTCGTTAGGTACTGGTGGAAACCTTGGGTCCGGTTCTCTGGTTTGATGGTTCTCATCGCGTTCGTGTTGTCCTTGGGGGATCACCTGGACGTCAACAACCACAGGACGACATTCCCGCTTCCGTTCCAGCTCCTGGACAACCTGCCGGTGCTCAACATCATCCTGCAGGTTCGCTTCGGACTGTTCGTGGCGCTGTTCGCCTCCACGCTAGTGGCGCTCGGTGTGGACGAGATGCACACGCGACGCGCGGGACTTTCACGGGATCTCCAGCTATCTCTGCCGCTATCGGTCAGGCATAAGCGTTCGTGGCGAACAGCGGTGCCGCTGGTAAGGGATTGGGGGCCCTTTGCGATGGGAGCCTTGTGCTTTGTCACCCTCATTCCGAATTTCCCCTTAGCGACGACCACCGCCACCGTACCGACATACTTCACGACGGCCGCGGTTGACCGGATCCCACAGGGCAGTGTGGTCCTGATATCTCCCTACCCATCGGTTTTCAGCCCGTTGCCGCAGCTGTGGCAGGCGGTTGCGGGGGACCGGTTCAAGATGATCGGTGGGTACGGTTTATTTTCCACCGGCCCGCCGTATGACATCCCCGACGAGTACCCTCCGATTCTCGAACCCGAAGACGTCCAGATGTACCTGACTGGTGAGGCAAACGGTGTCCCGTTCCAGAGCGGGCCGATCCCGACCCTAAACGAGCGGCTCGAATGTGACCTCCGGACATGGTTGCTGAGATATAACGTCGGCACCGTCCTTTCGGGGCCCATCCTGTTGTACCCCTCCGCCAACCCGAAGGCGATCGATCGTCTGTTCCGTCTCTCTCTTGGGCCACCATCAGCACTAGAGGGCTCTGTGACAGCCTGGTATGAGGTACCCCTTGACATTCAACGCACCGTTTCACAGTTCGATTGCGTCGGCAGTTGACGTCGCAAGACCTGCAATATGTGAGTGGGTGCACCGAAAGTGAGAATATGGCCGTCCGCAGCCGCTCGATGCGGGTCCCTCCCTGCAGCTCCGCCCGTACCTGCTCGACCGGGACTTCGGGGTCGATGAGCACAGCCAGTAGCTCGTCCAATAAACCCGGGCGCCGGTAGCCACTATCTGTGGGCTGGGGGCGACGCCGGGCCGTCCAGCCCCTGCACCAAGTGGTGTCCCGGAGCCGCCGCGCGCCGATCGGCCGGAGGTATTTGTTAACATGCCGGGAAGTGGTTGACGGCCGGGACGGGATACAACAGAGCTCGGCCGAGGGTGCCGACTTTGAACCTGGGATTGCCGCACAAGCGGAAAATCGGCCACTTGACCCTTTCCCTGGGACTGCGTTCGAGCCGGAGGAAGGCGAGGACCTCAGCCTTTT
>Ga0302324_100005878_pt1 | contig 26667 bp, 21 predicted proteins | sample Palsa_T0_1_FD_201949 | JGI IMG/M metagenome (GOLD analysis project Ga0302324, IMG submission 201949) | Peat permafrost microbial communities from Stordalen Mire near Abisko, Sweden - Palsa_T0_1 | ecosystem: Environmental > Terrestrial > Soil > Palsa > Peat permafrost | place: Sweden: Abisko...
TTCCTTGAATCGGGATCTGCCTTCCGTCATCTTCCATCAAGCAGACGGCGACCAGGCCGCGCACGGGCTGCTCCTCGTCGAGTTGCTCGTCCCGCGTGCCGCGAGGCTGCACCATTTCCGCCGTGGTCATCATGATGGCGATGCGGTGCCCGCCCTGCGACCACGCGAAGGACTGGACCTGGTAATTCAGCAGGGGATCGGTGAAGAATTTTTCCCCGTCCACAATCTTCTTCTGTTTCCCGTCCGAGGTGGAAATCCACATATCGTCGCGCTCGAGCCGGACCTTTTTCACCTTCCGCATGCGCTGCACCGCGTACACGATTCGGTTGTCTTGCGAGATGGCGAAGGCCTGCACGTCTTCGTTGATCATCATCGCGGGCTTTTCCTGCGCCGGCAGGCGCGAGGAGACGAGCGGCGCGGCCGCAATGGCTGCGAGCAGGGCCAGCAATCCCAGTGCGAACCGATCCACCGCTTGGCGTCGCTTCTCGATCATCAGGATCCTTTTGTCTCGCGGGGCTTTTTCTGTATGCGGCGAATCTCTTCGAGCCGCTGGCGGATGCGCGCCTCGAAGCCTTGATCGGTTGGGTGGTAGTAGACGCGGTCCGCCAGGCTTTCCGGCAGGCAAGTCATGTCCGTAAGCTTTTCTTCCGCGTCGTGCGCGTATTGGTAGCCTTTGGCGTAGCCGATGTTCTTCATCAAGCCGGTGACAGCGTTGCGCAAATGCAGCGGCACCGGTTCAGCCATGGTCTTCTGCAAATCGTCCTGAACCTCGCCATACGCGGTATACACGGCGTTTGATTTCGGCGCGAGCGCCAGATACACAGCGGCCTGCGCCAGCGCGAGATTTCCTTCCGGCGGGCCCAGAAACTCGAATGCTTGCATCGCCGCGATGGCCACCTGCACCGCATGCGGCTCGGCCAAGCCAATATCTTCGCTGGCCATGCGCACCAGGCGCCGCGCTACGTACAGCGGATCCTCCCCCGATTCCAGCATGCGCGCGAGCCAGTAGAGAGATGCGTCCGCGTCTGAATTGCGCACCGATTTGTGCAGCGCGGAAATCAGATTGAAGTGTTCTTCGCCCGACTTGTCGTAGGGCAGCAGTTTCTTCTGCAGGACGTCTTCGAGGCGCGCTTGCGAAAGAACGCGCCGGGAATCCGCGTCCGGAGTCGTGCCCATGACCAGCGCTTCGAGCGTGTTGTAAGCGGAACGCGCGTCGCCATTGGCCAGAATTGCGATGCGTTCCAGAATTGCGTCCGGCGCTTCGACCTGCTCCCGGCCCAGGCCGCGAAGCGGGTCTTCGAGCGCGCGGCGAAGAAGCTCGACAATCTGCTCGGCGCTGAGCGCGTGCAGCACGTAAACCTTCATGCGCGAAAGCAGCGGGGCAATTACTTCGAACGAAGGATTTTCGGTGGTGGCGCCGATCAGAAGAATGTTTCCGGCTTCGACGTGCGGCAAAAAAGCGTCCTGCTGCGCGCGATTGAAGCGGTGGACTTCATCCACAAAGACAATCGTGCGGCGTCCGTAGCGGCGCGCGCCTTCCGCTTTGGCCATCACTTCCTTGATTTCTTTAATGCCCGCGAGCACGGCGCTGAAGGGGATGAATTCCGAGCGTGTGCGCTTGGCGATGATTCGCGCAAGGGTGGTCTTGCCGCATCCCGGCGGCCCCCACAGAAGCATCGAACTCAAATCGTCGCGCTCAATTTGCGTGCGCAGCGGCTTGCCCGGCCCGAGCAAATCTTCCTGGCCGATAAATTCGTCGAGCGTCTGCGGACGCATGCGGTCGGCCAGCGGCCGGCCGGCCTGCGATTCAGCTTCGGGTTCGAGCGCTTGAAAAAGACCCATGGCGACTTAGATGCCTCGTCGCTGGCGCGCGGCTTCAAACAAAATCACCGAGGCCGCCACACCCGCGTTGAGCGATTCCACGTCCGGGTTGATCGCTATGCTGATCCAGGCGTCAGCGGCCCGCTCGATTTCTTCCGGCAGCCCGGCGCTTTCGTTGCCGATAAAGATCGCGCACGGCTCGCGCAAATCCGGATCCTTATTCTGCGCGCCCCTCGCCGTTTTGGCAGCCGCCGGTCTGGAACTCGCCGCAATTACCTTCACGCCGGCGGTTCGCAATTGCGCCAGCAGAATCGGAATGGCCGAGCCGCGCAAGAGCGGCAAGCGCAGCGCGGAGCCTGCCGAGGCGCGCAGCGCCTTGGGCGACCAGGGATCGGCACTCCCGCGTGTGGCGACAACGCCCGTGGCCCCAAACGCCTCTGCCGAGCGCACAATCGTGCCTGCGTTGCCCGGATCCTGCACCGCGGCCATCACGATAATCAGCGACGCATCGCCGCGGAAGGCGCCTTCTCGATTCGCGCGCCCGCGAAGCACGTCGTCAAATCCCCACTCGCGCTGGCGAAAGAGTGCCGCGACGCCTTGCGGCGTCTCCGTTCCGGCAATGCTTGCAAACAGTTTCTCGGTTGTACGCAACACGCGCGAGCGCGGAATTCCGGCCTCGCTGTGGCTCGCGGCCTGCAGAATCCGCTCGAGCTCGCCTTCGCTGGCATCCGTCACCAACAATGCCTCGGCTTCGAGCCCTGAGCGAATGCCCTCCACCACGAGCTTCGGCCCTTCCACGCCGATGGGCTCCCCGCTCGCCGGGCCGGTTCCGCGCAAAGCGGCTCGAAACATTTTCAGCCATTTGTTGTCGCGGCTGGTGATGACGTCAACAGCCGCTGCCTGCACGCTCGACGCGCGTTCGCGCGAAACGCCCGATCGCACGCTTGGCCGCGCGCCGCCGGATTGTTCGTCAGCAGGGAATCGTTGCGCCATTCAGCAAGCGTAGCAAACGCTCCGGCCGGCGTAAACTACGGCGCGCCCGGGGAACCGGTTGACCCTGCCGCAACCAGCAGAGCGGCAATATCTTGATTCCCGTGCTGCGCCTGTGATAGCTTGCCGCAGAGTCAGGGCGCAACCCGCCGCGAGAGAACATTGCCTGTCGAAGTCCTAAAGATTTCACCGGAAGCGCCGCAAAATTATGCGATCGATTACGCCGCCGGGTTCATCAAGCGTGGCCAGGTAGTCGGCCTCCCCACGGACACGTTTTACGCGCTCTCCGCCGATCCCTTTAATCTGGCGGCCATCGAAGCGGTGTTCCAGGTCAAGGGCCGCCCGGAAACCAAGGCCCTGCCGATTTTGGTCAGCTCCATCGAGCAGGCCGTCACGCTCGTGCGCGACGTGCCCGACGTCTTTTTGGTTCTGGCGCACAAATTCTGGCCCGGCGCGCTTACGCTCGTGGTCGAAGCCACCCACCGCCTTCCGCTCAAAGTTACCGGCAACAGCGGACGCGTCGCGCTGCGCTGGGCCAACTCCCCGATTCCCACCGCGATCATTGAAGCCGCCGGCGGCCCGGTCACCGGGACCAGCGCAAACCTTTCCGGATTTCCTTCCTGCACCAATGCGGACCAAATCGTCAAGCAGCTCGGTGATCGCCTCCCCTTAATTCTCGACGCGGGCGATACCGGAGCGATTCTGGCCTCTACGATTGTGCGGATCGATGGCGATCACTGGACGCTTGCGCGCGAGGGGGCCCTGCCGGAATCGGAAATTCGCGGAGTGCTCGGCAACGCCTGACAACTTTTCTACTGCAACCTCGCCGTGGTCAGAAATTCATAATCCCCGCCCGGTGGTATCGCGATACCTGTGATCCTTGCCCGGTGTACGCAAACATTGTCCGGATACCACAGGTTGATATAGGGCTCGTCCTCGGCCACGATTTTCTGAATGCGCGACAGAATCTCTTTGCGCTTGTCGCGGTCCATCTCGACGCGGGCCTGGTCGAGCAACCCATCGAGCGCGGGATTGCGGTAGTGCCCGCGGTTTGCGCCGTCGGGCGGAATCTTCTTCGAACTGAATACATATTCGAAAATGTCAGGATCGTTGTTGGCGCCGACCCACCGCAATGTGTACAGCTGGAAACTCCCGCGCGTGATGTCCGAATAATATGTGGCGAATTCGAGCGGCCGCACGTCCAGCACAATTCCCACGCGCCGCCATTGGTCCGCAATCGCCGCGCTCGTCACCCTCACGGCCTCGTCCGTGGAAGTTTTCAACTCCAGATGAAACCGCACGCCTTCCGCGCCTCGCCGAAATCCGGCCGCATCCAGAAGCTGCTCGGCGCGCCCCGGATCGAAGAGGTACTCCGGCACGTTGGGCTCGAAGGCCCAATGGTTCGGCGGCAGCATGCCCGTGCCGAGCCGCGCCTGGCCGTGGAGAAGATACTTGATCAACGTCGCGCGGTCGGTGGCGTACGCCAGCGCCTGGCGCACCTCGCGATGCGCCAGAATGGGGTCCTCGAAATTGAAGGCGATGTAAGCGAGCGGCGTCCCCGGCTGCTGCTCCAGCGCGAGGCCGCGTTCCTTGGACAACGCCGCCGACATATCCGGCGTCAGCGAATTGATTTCGGCGTCGGCCGAGCCTTTGCGCAATTCCAGCGCGCGCACGATGGCGTCCGGAACAATCCGAATCCGCAGGCGTTCGATCTGCGGCGCGCCGCCAAAATAATCAGCGTTGCGCTCCAGCACGATTTCCTCGTCTCGTATCGCGCTCACGAAGCGAAATGGCCCGGTCCCATTCGGATGCTGCGCCATCTCGGCGCCCGAGCCCCGCGGCACGATCCCAATGCCCGGGCGCGTGAGTTCCCACAAAAAGGACGCGTAGGGCTCGCGCAGGTGAAACACAATCGTGGCATCGTCCGGCGCATCAATCGACGCGACCATGTTGAACGAGCCGCGCTTGGGCGTCTTAAGCCCGCCGCTCATGATCGAATCGAGCGTGAACTTCACGTCCGCCGACGTGAGAACGCGCCCGTCGTGGAATTTCACGCCCTTGCGCAGGTGAAATACATAGGTCACCGGGTCGGGCGTCTCCCAGCTTTCGGCCAGGTCTGGAACCACGTTCATCTGCGCGTCATGCGCCACCAGGCTCGAAAAAATCAGCCCATCGAGGTGCTCCGAATAAGCGTCCGCTCCGATGCGCGGGTCGAGATTCGTCGGCGCCGCCTCCATCAGGAACGTGACCGTGTGAGGATCTTCGGAACTGCGGGAAGCAGAGCAGCCCGCAAAGGTGAGCGCCAGGCCGAGCGCCAGAGGCAACAGGAAATAGCGCAGGCTAACGCGCGCGTCCATGCACCAGTTTCCCCAGAACCGTCGCGCGCGATGCACCGGTGGCCGAAGGCAAATTGTTCGAGCGCCCGTGATAAGCCTCATAAGCCAGGATAGCAAACGCCACAGCCTCTTTCGCTTGCGGCGGTATGCCAAAGCGGCTGGATGAAACAATCGCAAATCCCGGCAACATGGCCGCCAGGTAAACCATCATCAGCGGATTTTGCGCGCCGCCTCCTGAAACGATCAACTCATCCACCTGCATGCGCGGCAGAACGAAGCGCCGCAGCGCATTCGCGATCGAAAGGGAAGTGAAGACCGTCGCCGTGCGCACGAGGTCTTCCGCCCGGGCTCGATGTTTTTTTCCCCAGGCCAGCAGCCTGTCTGCGAACGCGCGCCCGAACTCCTCGCGCCCCGCCGTCTTCGGCGGCGCTTTCGAGAGATACGGGTGCTCCATCAGCTCGTTCAGCAGCGCCGGAATCATCCATCCGCGCAGCGCCCTCTTCGCGTTTCGATCGAAACGCTCACGGCCCCGCGTGAGCTTCTCGACAAGCGCATCCACGATCATATTTCCTGGGCCGGTGTCGAACGCGATCACATCGCTCGGCCGGGCACCGGCCGGAATCGCGGTCAAGTTGGCGATGCCGCCGATATTCAGCGCCACGCGCCCGCGCTTCGCGTGCCGGTAGAGCAGGTAATCGACGAATGGAACGAGCGGCGCGCCCTGCCCACCGGCAGCCATGTCCGCCGGACGGAAATCCCCGATCGTATCAACGCCGGTGCGTGCGGCGATCACGCTGGGCTCGCCAATCTGTAGAGTCGAGGCCACGCGCGCACGATCTAGAAACGCGGAACACGCGCCCTGGTGATACATCGTTTGGCCGTGCGAGCCGATCAGCGAAATTTGCCGCAGTGGCACGCGCCAGCGCTTGCAAGCTGCCATCGCCGCGCGCGCGAATTCGTCACCCAGGAGAAAGTTGAGTTGGCTGATCTCGGCCGTGGTGGTCGTCGCGCCATTCGCCAAGCGCAAAATCATTTCGCGCACCCGCGCGGGGTATCCAACGTGATAGTGCCCTTCGAGTTTTACCGAAAGCGAAGGAGGCGCGCCAGCGATGCGTGCCAGAGCGACGTCAATGCCATCCGCGGACGTCCCGGACATCATCCCCAGAACACGCATGGATTTTGCGCGCCGGGTCATGAAAGCTGCTTTTGCAAGGCCGCTAGCAGCACCATGGCCTCCAGCGGCGTGAGCTTATTCAAATCAGCACTCCGCAAGGCTTCGAGCACGGATTCGTCGATGGCGGTGAAACTCACCTGCTGCGGCGCCGCTTCGACTGCCGAGCCGGGAGAGAGTTCCTGCGTCAGCTTGTCTTCCTTCTGCTCGTGCCGCCGTAAAATCTCGCGCGACCTCGCAATCACGTCCTGCGGCAATCCCGCCAGCCGCGCAACTTCGATGCCGTAGCTTTTGTCCGCGCTGCCCGGCTCCACTCGCCGCAAAAACACAATCTCGCTTCCGGCTTCCTGCACCGAGACGTGCACGTTCTTCACGCCCTCGAGCAGTTGCTCGAGCTCGGTCAGTTCGTGATAATGCGTGGCGAAGAGCGTGCGTGGCCGCGCGCCCGAATGCAGCGCCTCAACCACCGCCCAAGCGATCGAGAGCCCGTCAAAAGTGGACGTGCCGCGCCCCACTTCGTCGAGCAGCACGAGGCTCGCCGGCGTCGCCGTGTTCAGGATTGCTGCCACCTCGCTCATCTCCACCAGAAATGTCGAGCGGCCCCGCGCGAGATTGTCCGACGCGCCGATACGCGTAAAAATGCGATCGAGCAGCGGCAGCTTCGCCTGCACCGCGGGAACGAACGAGCCCATCTGCGCCAGAATCGAAATCAGCGCGGCCTGCCGCAAGTAGGTCGATTTTCCTCCCATGTTCGGGCCCGTGATGATCAGCAGGAATTGCCGCTCGTCGTCCAGATACAAATCGTTGGGCACGAACCTCTCGCCGCGCTCTTCGAGCAACTTCTCGATCACCGGATGGCGGCCCCCGGCCACCATCAGAATTCCGCGCGGAGTTCTCTTGGCGTCCTGGTGCGGATGCGCGCTCTTCCGTGGCGCCGTTGTTTCGGTAAATTCAGGCCGGGTGTAATTGCGCGTAGCCGCGAGCCGCGCGAAATTCACCAGCACGTCGAGTTGCGCGATGGCGGCGGAGGTTCGGCGCAAGCGTCCCGCTTCGCGCGCAATGGCCTCGCGGATCTCCCCGTAAAGCCGCCGCTCGATCTCGAGCGCGCGCTCTTCGGCCGAGAGCACCTTGCGCTCGTATTCCTTGAGTTCGGTGGAAGTGAAGCGCTCGGCATTCACCAGCGTTTGCTTGCGTTCGTAATCTCCGGGGACCAGGTGCAAATTCGGCTTCGAGATTTCGATGTAGAAACCAAAAACCTGGTTATAGCGGATCTTGAGCGAGGCAATTCCGCTGCGCTTGCGCTCGCGCTCTTCCATGGACGCGATCGTTTGGCGGCCCTGCTTGGTAATGTCGCGCAATTCGTCGAGTTCGGCATTGAATCCCCGGCGAATCACGCCAGCATCGCTCGACACCGCCGGAGGATCGTCGGCGATGCCGCGAGCGATGGTGTCGCGCACATCTGCGAGTTCGTCCAACTTTTCGCGCAGGTCGCCCAGCCGCACGCTCGGAACCGCTGGCTTTTCCGCGCCGCTCGCTTCCGGCGGAGCAAGCAGTGTTCGCAGCGTGGGAATTTTCTCGAGCGATCGCCCGAGAGCCAGCAAATCTCGCGGCGTCGCGGCGCCGAGCGTCACGCGGCTGGTCAAACGCTCCAGGTCGAAGATATTTCCAAGCTCTTTGTGAATCTCCTCGCGCGCTACCGTTCGCGATTTCAGGTCCGCCACCGCGTCGAGTCGCTCCTCGATCTCCGCGAGAGATATTTCCGGCCGCAGCATCCATCCGCGGAGTAGCCGCGCGCCCATTCCCGTCGCGGTTTCATCGATCGCTTTCAGCAAAGTTGCAGAGGAATCGTCCCCGGCTGCCGGCTCGACCAGTTCCAAATTGCGCGTGGTCACGGCGTCCAGCACCATGGCGTCCAACTGCTCGTAGTACGCGAGCTGGTCGAGATGTTCCAGGCCCCTGCCCGCCGGACGCAGCGACGGAATGGCCGCTCGGTCTTCCGGCCTCCGCGCGCCTATCGCCGAGGTCTCCCGCAGATAATGAACGATGGCGCCGGCTGCGGCGGCTGCCTGCGGATGCCCGTTCAAGCCAAAACCTTCGAGCCCGGCCACGCGAAAATGCTCTTCGAGCAGCCGCGTCCCGTAATCAGTTTTGAAAACCCATTCGTCGAGCCGCGACTCGACTGCGCCCAGCCCATCCATCTCGGGCGGGATCGCGGCGGGGAAGAGAGTGACCGGCCTCGGCAGCAGTATCTCGCGGGGACGCAGAATGCCAAGTTCATCGCGTAAACGCGCTTCCGCTTTATCGCCGGAAAATTCGGTCGCTCGGAATTCGCCGGTGGAAAGATCCACGAAGGCAAGTCCCACTACCGGCTCATTCGCCGATTTCGCCTGCGGCGCGCGTCCCGTCGCACCCGACCCCGCCGCAGCCCCACGTGCCATTGCCGGCGCTCCCGCCGCCACGTTTCGCGCCACGGCGGCCAGATAGATGTTTTCCTTGGGCTCGAGCAAGCCCGCCCCGCTCGCGGTTCCGGGCGTGAGCACGCGAACGACTTCGCGGCGGACCAGGTTCCTTCCCGGGCCGGGCTCCTCCATCTGCTCGCATATCGCTACTTTGTGCCCGGCGCGAATCAGCCGCGCGATGTAATTTTCGGCGGCGTGATAGGGCACGCCGCACATGGGGATGGCCTCTCCCTTTTCTTTGTTTCGCGCCGTGAGCGTGATTTGCAGGATTCGCGAGGCAACCACCGCGTCATCGAAGAACAGCTCGTAGAAATCTCCCAGGCGGAAGAGCAGCAGCGCAGCCGGATGCTGCTTCTTCAGGGCGTGGTACTGAAGCATTAATGGAGTCGTCGGCTCGTTCATGAAAGCGGGCCGTGGCCAGAACGATCGGCGGCCGGGCCCGGCAGGTAAGCGATTATGCTGGCTCGCGCGCGGGTTTGGCAACATTCTTCCTGCATTCGTGCGGCGCTCCACAAACCCAGGGTGATCTATACTCAGGCGTGGCCCCAGGCAGCAGCACCAAGCGCGAAATCGAGGTCAAGCTGCGCATCGCGGACGTCCGCGAAATCCTCTCCAAGCTGCGCAAACTCCGCGCCATCTCCCGAGGCCGCGTCTTCGAGCAGAACACCCTATACGACACGCCCAACTCCGAAATCAGGCGCTCGGGCCGGTTACTCCGCTTGCGCACCGAGCGGCCCGCTGCATCCGCCTGGGCAGGGGCGGGACGCCCGCAGACGGTTTTGACCCTAAAAGGCCCTCTTCCCGGTCGATCCGCTGCAACTGCTCCTGCGCCTTTTAAGGAACGCCTTGAATGTGAGGTTCTCGTCCACAGTCCCCAACAGTGGCCGAGTGCACTCGGGTCCCTGGGCCTGCGCCCCGCGTTCCGATACGACAAATACCGCACCAGCTTCCGCCTCGGTGATCTTCACCTGGACCTCGATGAAACACCCATCGGCGTCTTTCTCGAACTCGAAGGCCCCCCGGCTCCGATCGACCGCGCCGCACGCCTGCTTGGGTTCTCCCGGCGCCACTACTTACGGCAATCCTATGGTGAACTTTACATCGCCGACTGCCGCAGACAGGGGCGCGTCCCGCGAAATATGCTATTCCGCCGCTAAAAAAATCGCAGAAAAACGCACTCTTCGCTTGACAAAGTTATCGTCTGCATTTACTAGTCGAAACGAGCACACGCGCGTCGGAATGGAAGACCTCTCATCCAATTCGGAGCCTGGGGGCGGCCCTGCGAGCCCTTTGCGCCTCGGGTGGCTTTTTGCCGTTTCCCCCGTGCATTCTTGCGGGAATAGGGAGTTAAGGCCCGGCCTAAACTAGCTCACGGCAAGTTCTATCTGCCCGAGGCCGGTCGAGTGCCGGCTTCGGGCATTTTTTTTGCGCTGATGCCAGGCGCTTTGCTGCTTTGCGCCGCATCCGAAGCAAGGCCCCAGGAGGAGCTAATATGCTTCACGCAACCGAACTAATCGGTGCTGAAACTTACGATTCGCTTGGCAACTTTGTCGGGCGCGTTAAGGAAATGTTCGTCGACCCTGGCGATCAGCCGAATCGCGTGGCGAAACTCCTTCTCGGCCGCGGCCAGTACCGCCCGCTCGTCGCGCGCTATGACCAAATCGGCTCGGTCATACCCGGCCGGATTAATCTCACCACCGACGAATCCGCGCTCGAACTCTATCACCCGAACGAAGCCTGGCTCGCGGTAGGCAAAGACCTCCTCGACCAGCAAATCATTGATACCAACGGCCGCAAGGTAGTCCGCGTGAACGATATCGACCTCGCCGACCAGCGCACCAACGGGAATACCGAACTGCGCATTACGCAGGTGGACGTCGGACTGCCCGGTGCCGTGAGCCGCCTGCTCAAAGGCGTCGTGCCGCCTATGGCCATTCGCAGAATCCAGTCAAAATTGCCGCCCCGCAAAATCAAATGGGAATTCGTCAACTTGATCGAGCCGGACCCCCTGCGCCGAGTGAAACTCCGCCTCTCAAGCGAAAAACTGGCCGCCCTGCACCCCGCGGATCTCGCCGACATCATGGAAGAGCTCTCCCCCGACGAGCGCCAGTCCATCATTGCCTCGCTCGACGAGCAGACCGCCGCCGAAACTATCGCCGAACTCGATAAGCGCCTCCAAACGCAGGTCGTCGAACAACTCGATCCCGAACGGGCCGCGGACATCATCGAAGAAATGAACCCGGACGAGGCCGCGGACCTCGTAGCCAGCCTCGAGCCCGATACTTCCAAAGAGCTTCTCGAGGAAATGGAGCATCGCGAAGCCAACCAAGTAGAACAGCTCATGCGCTTCGGCGAAAACACCGCCGGCGGCATGATGACCACCGAATTCGTCATGGTCGGCGAGGATGCCACACGCGGCGAAGTGGTTGATTACATCCGCTTCCACGAAATCGGACTCGATCAGCTCGATAGCGTGGTCTTGATCAACAAGGATGCGGCCCTCTCCGGAACGGTTCCCGTCGGCCGGCTGCTTCTCGCCGACTCCGAGCAGCGCATGGCCGAGCTCATTTTGGAGCCGCTCCTCTCGGTGACTCCGGATACCAAGGACAAGGACATCTTTGAGCTGTTCGACAAATACAATCTGCGCAGCCTGACCGTCGTGGATGAGGGTAAAGTCCCCGTCGGCGCTATCACCGTGGACGACGTGGTTAGCCGCATGCGCGCAAAACTCTGAGCTTTGCGGTGATGAACACGAAATGAATCTCTGGATCTCATTTACCGGTACGCTGGCTTCCTGGAAAAAGCGCAGCGAGACTCTCAGCCGCCGCTCTCACTTCTGGCGCAAGCGCATCGCTCTGTTTCTGGCCGTCGTGGGCCCCGGGCTCATCACTTCCAACGTGGACAACGACGCCGGCGGAATCAGCACCTACTCCGTCGCCGGCGCTCAATTCGGTTACACCCTGCTGTGGTCGCTCATCCCCATGACCATCGCGCTCTACGTCAGCGAGGAAATGTGCGCGCGCATGGGTGTGGTCACCGGCAAAGGCCTTTCCGATCTGATCCGCGAAGAATTCGGCTTCCGCTCCACTTTCTTCGTCATGATCGCCGCTCTCTTCGTGGATCTCTTCAACACTGTCGCGGAGTTTTCAGGCGTGGCCGAGGCCTCCGAGGTCATGCACGTCAGCCGCTATATTTCCGTGCCGCTCGCCGCCATTGCCGTGTGGCTCCTCGTCGTTTACGGCAGCTACCGCATCGTCGAAAAGATTTTCCTGGTGGCCTGCGCCTTCTATCTCTCCTACGTTTTGTCCGCCTTTCTCGCCAAGCCCGATTGGCTTTTCGCCGCGCACGAACTCGTCGTGCCCTCGGTGCATTTCAACGCCCCGTATTTGCTGATGCTCACCGGCCTCGTCGGCACCACCATCGCGCCCTGGCAATTCTTCTATCTGCAGGCCGGCTTCGTCGAAAAACGCGTGGGCCCGCGCCAATACAAGCACGCGCGCATGGACGTGCTCGTCGGCAGCATCTCCTGCATGGTCATCGTTTTCTTCATCATCGTTTGCTGCGCCGCAACTCTCAATGCCCACGGCATGACCACCATCTCCAGCGCTAAGCAAGCGGCCATCGCTCTGGCTCCTCTGGCAGGGAAGTGGGCTGGCGGCCTTTTCGCCTTCGGCCTCTTGAACGCTTCGCTCTTCGCCGCTTCGATTCTGCCGCTCTCCACCGCGCACGTTATCTGCGAAGGCCTGGGCTTCGAGGCCGGCCTGGACCGCAAATTCAAGGAAGCTCCCGCGTTCTATTCGCTGTACACCGCGCTCATCGTGGTCGGCGCCGGAATTGTGCTGATTCCCCGAGCGCCGCTCTGGAAAATTTTGATTTATTCGCAGGTAGGGAACGGCATCTGGCTGCCCGTGGTGCTGATTTTCATTTTGTTGCTCATCAATCGCCGCGACCTGATGGGCGTGCACACCAATAGTTGGGGCTTCAACCTCGTCGCCTGGACCGCCAGCATCATCATGATCATTCTCACCATCATTCTCATCTACACTTCGATTTTTGAACCCTCCGCCGCTGGATTGTCCGGCTCTTGGTTCCATCGCCATTTCTTCTAGCCGCTGCTTCTGCAAATTCCGCGTCCCGCGCTCGAATCGCCTTTCGCGCCCGGGACGATGTTGCGCGGGGTACGCCCGTGTGCTACTTTCGCTCGCGGATTTATCCCGAGCTCTCTTCCGTGAAAGCAAGCGAACTCTTGAAGGCCGCCAACCGCGAGGAAATCGCCCTTCTCGATCAACTCGACCTGAAACGCCTGCCCGAGCACCTCGCCGTCATCATGGATGGCAACGGCCGCTGGGCGGAGCGCCGCCATCTGCCGCGCGTTGCGGGGCATCGCGCAGGCGTGAAAGCTGCGCGCGAAGTGATTGAAACCTGCGCGCGTCTGAAGCTGCCGTATCTCACGCTCTATGCTTTCTCGCTCGAAAACTGGCGCCGCCCGCAGGCCGAGGTGGATTTCCTCATGCGCCTGCTGCGCGAATATCTCAAGCGCGAACTGCCCTCCATTCACAAAAACAATATCCGCCTGCTCATCATCGGCCGCGCGGAGCAGCTTCCCGAGGGCGTGCGCAAAGACATCGAGCACGGCATGCGCCTGACCGCCCGCAACACCGGCATGAAGCTGGTGGTCGCGCTCAACTACGGTGGACGCGCCGAGCTGGTCGATGCCTTCAACGCCATCCTCGATCAGGTGCGCTCGAACGGCCTTTCCGCCTTCCGTGCGGACGAGCAAACCGTGTCCGAGCATCTGTACACCGCGGGCCTGCCCGATCCCGACCTGCTCATCCGCACGAGCGGGGAGATGCGCGTGAGCAATTTCCTCCTCTGGCAAATTGCCTATGCGGAAATTTACGTCTCCGAAACGCTCTGGCCCGATTTTTCGCGCGCGCGTCTGCTCGAAGCCCTGGTTGACTTTCAGAAGCGCGAACGCCGTTACGGCGGCTTGGCCTCCGCCCGCGATCGCGCAGCGTCTGCCAAGCCGGGGCGGGGCTAATCCCGAATGCTGCTGCGCATCTTAACCGCCGTCGTCCTCATCCCAATCGTTGTCGCCCTCGTGTGGTGGGGTCCTCCCGCGCTCCTGGCCGCCATTGCCGCCGGCGTTGCCGTCCTCGCGCTCGTCGAATTTTTTGATCTCGGCGAGCGCGTCGGCCTGCAGGCCTACCGGAAATGGACCTTCGCCTGCAGCATCGCAATCTTCTACGCGCAATTCTCGCAGGGGCTGGTTGAAACGCGCGCGCTCGGCCAGGGAGTTTCCATCGTCAGGAATGTTGCCGGCGGCGTGCTTTCGATCGAAGCGGTTTTCCTCCTCTTCGTTTTCGGCTGCGTCTCCATCGGCCTCGCCACGCGGCGCCCACTCCACGAAGTGCTCCCCTCCATTTCTATCAGCTCCGCGGGGCTGCTTTTCATCGCCGTGCCGTTCAGCTACCTCGTGCGCATGAACGAAATCGTCCCGGCCGGACGTCAACTCGTCCTTTTCACCCTGTGCCTCATCTGGGCCGGAGACATGCTGGCCTATTTTGTGGGCCGCTTGCTCGGGCGCTTGCCCATGGCCCCCGCGCTCAGCCCGAAAAAAACCTGGGAAGGGGCGCTCGGCAACGTTATCGCGTCGCTGCTCGTCGCCGTTCTTTTCGCGCGCTGGATGCAGCTTGACGCAGTTTCGCTCCTGGTAATCGCCGGGCTCGCAAATATCGCCGGGCAAATGGGCGACCTGATCGAATCCGCCTACAAGCGCGGCGCTGGAGTGAAAGATTCCAGCAGCCTGCTGCCCGGGCACGGCGGAGTGCTCGACCGCATCGACAGCCTTATTCTCGCGAGCCCGGTCGTTTGGGCGCTCTTCCAATGGCTCGCGCACGCGAATTCGTAACCCGGCCTCGCACTCTCATTCGCATAATCTCGCAAAGGCCTATAAAATAGACACGCATGAAACGCATCGCAATTCTCGGCTCCACCGGCTCCATAGGCCGGCAAACCCTCGACGTCGTCACGGCGCACCCCGGCAAATTTGAAGTTGTGGCGCTCGCCGCCGGCTCCAATGTCGAACTCGTCGCCGAGCAAGTGGCGAAGCATCATCCGAAAGTAGTTTCGGTAGGCAGCGAAGCAGGCGCTCGTGAACTCTGCGCCGCGCTCGAGCATCGCCGACGCAGCGAAAAGAACCTTCCGCATTTCGAAATCCTCTTCGGCCCCGAGGGCATCGAACGCGTCGCCACGCACCCCGACGCTGAGATGGTCGTCTCCGCAGCCGTGGGAGTCGTCGGCCTGCCCGCCACCTACAAAGCCATCGAGCGCGGCAAGCACATCGCGCTCGCGAACAAGGAAGTCCTGGTTGCCGCCGGGGAAGTGGTGATGGCGGCGGTGAAGCGCCACGGCGTCGAGCTCCTGCCGGTGGATAGCGAACACAACGCCATTCACCAGTGCTTGCGGGCAGGGAAGCAGAACGAAGTAAAGCGCCTGGTGCTGACCGCTTCAGGCGGCCCGTTCCGCAAAACGCCCATCTCGAAGATGGCCAAGGTAACACCAAAACAAGCATTGGCGCATCCAAACTGGAAGATGGGTCAGCGCATCACCATCGATTCCGCCACGCTGATGAACAAAGGTTTCGAGGTCATCGAGGCGCGCTGGCTTTTCGGCATGGGCCTTGACAAAATCCAGGTCGTGATTCATCCCCAATCGACAATTCATTCCATGGTCGAATTTGTGGATGGTTCGATCCTGGCACAGCTCGGGCCAACGGACATGCGCATGCCCATCCAATATGCGCTAACCTATCCGGAGCGGGCCTCGTCGAATGGATGTGCCCTCGACTGGTCCACTTTGCGCAAGCTTGAGTTCGAGGAAGTTCCGGCCCGCAAGTTTCCTTGTCTCGCCCTGGCCAAAGAGGCGCTGCGGCAGGGCGGCCCGTTGCCGTGCGCGCTAAACGCGGCTGACGAAATTGCCGTGGCGGCATTCCTCGCCAAGCGTCTGCCGTTCCCGGGAATCGCGGCGGTCATTGAACGAGTTCTCGAACACATGCCGCGCGCCGCCTTTGATACCATTGAAGACGTGATCGCCGCCGATGCGGAAGCCCGGCGGCTGGCTCGAGCGGAAATCGAGCGCATAAAGAAAGGCATAAACTAGAGGCCACCATGGCTAATTTTCAGAACGCAATCATCGCCATCCTTTCGGTCACCGTCGTTTTGGGCGTGATGATTTTCGTCCACGAGTGGGGACACTTCGTCGCCGCCAAAATGGCCGGTGTGCGCGTGGATGTTTTCTCCTTCGGCTTCGGCCCGCGCTTGTTTGGTGTGAAGCGCGGCGATACGGACTACCGCCTGAGCGCGCTGCCCTTCGGCGGATACGTGCGCATGGCCGGCGATAATCCCATCGAGGAACGCTCCGGCGCCGATTATGAATTCCTGTCCAAGCCGCGCTGGGTGCGCGTGCTCATCGCCTGCGCCGGCCCGGCCATGAACATCCTTCTCGCCTTCTTCATCTTCTGGGGAATTTTTTGGCTGGTGGGCTTGCCCTCGGATACTTATCGCCGCCTGCCCGCCGATGTCGCCGCCGTTCCGAATAATGCTCACGATGCTTCCGGCGTCCAGGCAGGCGACCGTATTATAGAAGTCAACGGAGTGAAGACTCCCAGCTGGGAGAAGGTCGAGGCGCAACTGCAGAATCTGCAGCCCGGCGCGCCCGTCATGCTCACCGTCAATCGCGCAGCCAGCGAACTCAAACTCACCGCCAGGATGCCGGCGCCTCCGGCAACCCTGGATCCGATCCTGGGCTATCCGTCCGTGCCCGCGATCGCCGATGAAATTGGCATCGGCACGCCCGCGGAGAAAGCCGGAATGAAGGCTGGCGATAAAATCGTCTCCATGAATGGCAAGCCCATCGTCACCTGGTTGCAATTGGTCGAGGGTGTCCACGGCTCTAACGGAAGTCCCATCAAATTTGTGGTTCTGCGTGACGGAAAAGAGATCTCGCTCGATATCACTCCGTTTATGGGCATGGCCGTCGACGGCTCAAGCGTCTGGCAAGTCGGCGTAGCCCCCAAGGTGCAAGCCGAGTTTCAGAGGCAGGGATTTGTCCCCGCGGCCAAGGAAGCCGGGATTCAAACCGCTCTGGGCATGCGCCAAATTGTCGAAGTGCTGGGCGGACTTTTCACCGGAAAAGTGAAGGTCGGGCAATTGCAAAGCGTGGTGGGAATTGCGCGCGAAGCCGGCAGGGCCGCCAAGCGCGGCGCCGTGGACCTCATTTGGCTCTCCGCCATTATCAGCTTGAATCTCGGCCTGCTCAACTTGCTCCCCATCCCCATTCTCGACGGCGGCCACGTCCTGATGCTGACCATCGAAGGTGTAATCCGCCGAGACCTCAGCATCGCGGTTAAGGAACGCTTCGTCCAGGTGGGATTCGTTTTCCTCATGGGCATCATCGCCTTCGTAATGTATAGCGACATCTTCAAATTGATTCAAAGCCATTAGGCTACGGTCAGCGCTTTCGACGAATGAAAGCAGCGGAATGCACTTGAAACGGGCTGAACTTTCCGCACTTGCTCTTGCGCTCGCGTTGGCTTCCAGCGTCTCCCCCGCAAATCCGTTCATTGGCAAGTGGAAGATTGATGAGGCAAAAAGCCACTTGACCGGTACCACCGATTCCGTTGCCGCATCCGGACCGAACGCTTGGAGTTTCCAGGACGGCGCGTTTTCCTCAAAAATCACAGCGGATGGGACCGATCAGCCCACATCACTCGGTACCACGGCTATGAAGGTGGTGAACGCGACGACTTGGGAGTTCACCAACAAGTCGAATGGCAAGACCATAAGCACCGAGACCTGGGTGCTCTCCGCCGACGGCCAGTCAATGCAGCGCACCTTCCGCGTTCCGAATGCAAACGGCGAGATGTCCAGCGGCTCCGAAACTGTGAAGCGCACCGCAGGGACCTCGGGCTTCGAAGGCACATGGGAATCAACCGAGCTCAAGATGACTTTTACGGAAGTGGACGTTGAGCCCAATGGTGACGATGGAGTCACGCTGCGCCTTCCGGAGGACGGAACGCACTATTCGCTGAAATTCGATGGCAAGGACTATCCCGAGGAAGGCCCCCGACTTCCCGCCGGAATGACCGTTTCCGCGAAGATGACCGGGCCGCGCTCGATCACAGCCGTCACCAAACTCAACGGCACCGCGTTTGATTCAGAAGATTGGGAGATTTCTGCCGACGGACAGACTTTTACCTACACGCAACTCGACGTAGGCTCCACGGATCCGGCGGTGATTGTCCTGCATCGGCTGGCGGATCATCGCTGAGGGATCGGTCGGTATAACCATTCCAAGCCCCAGCGTTTTGGTATAATGTCTGCACGATCATGTCGGCCACTCCCGCACATCGTGTTTCCACTGGTGAGCGCATCAACCACGAGGCGCCAGGACGCCTGCAGCACGAGCTCGGCTCGCGCGGAATCCGGCTCACTCGCCAGCGCCGCGTCCTGCTGCAGGTTGTGGAGACCGCGCGCCGCCACCTGGATGCCGGCGAAATTCTCGAGCGCGCCCAAAAAATCGATCCGCGCATCACTCGCGTCACCGTGTACCGCACCATAGATCTGCTTAAGCGCCACGGCTTGATTGACGAGCTCGATCTGCTGCACCTTCGCGGAGACCGCCACTTTTACGAAAGCCACGGCCCGCGCGACCATATCCACGTCGCTTGCATGGGCTGCGGAAAAGTCCGCGAATTCGAAAGCCAGCTTTACGAGGAACTCAAAAGGCAGATTTCACAGGACTGCGGCATCGAAATCACTGTGGCGCGCACGGAAGTCGGCGGCTATTGTGCGGATTGCCGGAAGAAACGCGCTTCGTAGGTCGGAAGTTTTCCCAAGGCAAAATTCAATGCAAAGCTAAAACGGCATCGCGCCGTATTTCGCTTCGAACTCCGCCAGCGGAACCATGTCGATCGCGTCCCAAGGACACCCTTCGAGGAATGCGCCATCGGGGCCTTTGCTGGTGCACAGCTTGCACCCAATGCAGAGCAGGGGATCGACCAGAATGCGGCCGAAGGGCGGGTGGTCATCGTCCGGAACCCAAAACATGCATTCGGCGACGGGGCAATAGTCAACACACGCGGGCGATCCGGAGCAGCCCGTGCACATCTCGTTGATCACCGCCACGATGTGCGGCTTGCGCTTGCGCTTCGTGTTCGTCCCGCCCGAGATGGGCTCGGCCTTCACCACCTCGTTGTTGACGAATTTCGCCACTTCCGGGGTAAATTCGGACACGCACGCCTCCCGCGCTACGATCAACTACGCCTCATTTTCATCGGTCAGGGCAGGGAAGTCAATGCCGCGAATCCGATTGTGACGCGCTTCCCTCGCGCCCGCGACCGGCATTCCCAAAGCCCCACCGGCTACTTTTCCATCGTGCGAATCAGATTCTCGGTGAATTCCGCCGTCGTAGCCGTGCCGCCGACGTCCCGCGTCAGCGATTTTCGCTCGCGATAGACTTTGTGCAGGGCATTCTCGATCCGCTCCGCCGCCGCCATTTCGTTCACATACCGCAGCATCATGATTCCGCTCATCAAGAGCGCCGTCGGATTCGCGACGCCTTTCCCCGCGATGTCCGGCGCAGTCCCGTGCACCGCTTCAAAAATCGCCACGGTTTCGCCGATGTTCCCGCTCGGCACCACGCCCAGGCCTCCCACCAGCCCGGCAGCCAGATCGCTCATAATGTCGCCGTAGAGGTTCGTCAGCAGCAGCATGTCAAATTGACCCGGGTCCAGCACCATTTGCATGCAGGCATTGTCGATGATGAGTTCCTTGTATTCGATGCGCGGATATTCCAGCGCCACTTTGCGCACGGAATGAAGAAACAGCCCATCGGACAGTTTCATGATGTTGGCTTTATGGATCGCGTGAATTTTCTTCCGCCCGAACTTTTGCGCGTACTCAAACGCGAATCGAGCCACGCGCGTGGAAGCCCGCTCCGTGATGATTTTCAGGCTCTCCACCACACCCGGAATCACCGTGTGCTCGAGCCCGGCGTAGAGGTCTTCCGTGTTTTCGCGGATCAGCACGATGTCCACGTTCTGAAAACGCGACTGCACCCCCTCCAGATTCTTCACCGGCCGCAGATTCGCGTACAGGTCCAGCGCCTTACGCAGTCCCACGTTGATGCTGGGCGCTCCGGTGGCCACCGCCGTCTCCATCGGCCCCTTCAGCGCGAGGCGATTCTTGCGGATGGATTCAACCACTCCCGCCTTCATAAAATCCACGCCGCGGCGTTCAATCTCTGCCCGCGACTCGATTTCTTCCCACTCAATTTCGACTCCCGCCGCTCCCAGAATCTGTTTCACCGCTCTGGACACTTCCGGCCCGATCCCGTCTCCGGGAATTAACGTGATTGTGTGTTTCATCGTAGGCCCTTCATTTTAGGAGAATTGGAATACCTTGTACACCCAGGTTCGAAACCAGTTGCGCTAGCGTGAAGGAACGTACAGAGCAGTACTTTAGTACTATTGTGACAGATTTCAGCTTACCTATATTTGGTTACGTAACTGCATGGTACCGCAAGCGGGGTCTTTTTCGCCTTTCCGGTGTCTAGCATCTAAATCGATTGACCTTTGAAGGGGTGAACTTATGAGGTACTGGCAGTTATTGGCCGTTTCATTGTTGGCTGTGCTCTCTTGCTCTTCCGCAGTGAGGGCTCAGGCTTCACTCGCAACCGTTCCGGTAGGCGGCACCGCCATGGCCGTCGCGTTCAACGCGGTGACAAACAAGATTTATGTCGCCGCCCAGACAGGAACCTCCTTGACCGAGATTGATGGACTCACCTTTCAAGGAACAACGATTCCTTTGCAGACCCCTACAACGGTCGCGACCGACCAAATCGAAGTAAACCCGATCACGAACACGATCTACGTCATCAATGTCGCCAACAACAACGTTGCCGTAGTAAACGGAGCTACTCACGCCGTTTCGTTTTTGCCGACCCCCGCCGGGCCCTATGCCATGGGGATTAACCTGACTACGAACAAATTATACGTCGCGGATTTTAACGCCAACATGGTCAGCGTCATTGACTTGAACACGAACACGGTCACGAATATCGGCGTGGGCACAAATCCGAGTGCCGTGGCTGTGAACTTCGTGACCAACCGTATTTACGTTACAAATTCCGGCAGCAACAACGTTTCCGTGATCAACGGTGTCAATAACAAGGTCACGAACGTGAAGGTGGGGATGTATCCGACCGCTCTCGCAATCGACACCGTGGCCGACAAAATCTACGTCGCGAATACCCAGGAAAATAACCTGACCGTAATTAACGGCCCCTCTAATAAAACCGAGACCGTTACGGTAGATTTGTATCCCAACCTCGTGGCGGTGAACAGCACAACGCACAAAATCTACGTGGCCTTTCAGATTTTCGGGGATTTTATAGTGCTCGATGGTCCCACTCTGACCACGGCTACGATCCCCGCTGGTTTGGCTGAGAACGACATTGCGATTGACGAATGGCGCAACAAGATTTACGTGGCGGACCAGACAAGCAATCAGGTAGTGGTCATCGACGGCCTGACAAATGCCATGACAACGATTCCGGGCACCGGGTCATACCTCTGGAAAGTCGCGGTAAACCCGCTCACAAATGAAGTCTATGCCGCGAACCTGATAAGCAATAACGCAAGCATTTATTCGGCGGCCCCGTCGCCCCTGCCTCTCGAGTTGCTGGAATTCCTACAGAAATAGCTCCACAGAAGAGATGGCTGGCCGAGCCGGCGCGAGCGAAAAGCTCGTGTCGGCTCTTTCCGCTCCTCGCGGCAGCGCGCGCTCCTAGCCAGTGCTATGTGCCTTCGCCTCTTGGCGTTAACCCAGCCCGCCAGCCGTATCCGTTGCCGAACCGGCCACAACACACCGGAATCCCCTCGCGCCTTGCGTGAATCTGATATAATGGCTTTGGAATCGTAACGCATCGCTTCACGGCATGCGAAATCTGTGGAGGATCAACGAATGCTTCAACTTACACCAGTGGCAGTGACGAAGGTGAAAGAGATTCTGCAGCAGCAGACCCCCTCGCCGACCGGCCTGCGCGTGGCCGTCGTGGGCGGAGGCTGCTCTGGCTTCAGCTACCACATGGCCTTTGAAAATCAAGTCAACGAGAAGAGCGACAACGTGTACGAATTCGAGGGGCTCAAGGTCCTGGTTGACCAGATGAGCGAGATGTATCTGGATGGCGTTCAGATCGATTACATCGAAACGATCGAAGGCTCGGGCTTCAAGTTCAACAACCCGAACGTCAAGAGCACCTGCGGCTGCGGCAGCTCCTTCAGCGTGTAACGTCTTTCCGCGGGCATCGCGATCGTATCGGGATGCCCGCGCTTCGTATGCGTGCCTTGCGTCGAATCCAGCACCTAGAAAGCACCTGCCATCTTGCTCGTCATTGAAAAGTGCTTGCTCGGCTCGTATGCTTAGTCCCGTCTAATGAAGATCGCCCTGGCCCAGTTCAATCCCACGATTGGCGATTTTGAAGGCAATTCAGCTCGCATCCTCGAGCTGTCGCGCGAAGCGCAATCGCGCGGCGCTGACCTCGCCGTGTTTTCCGAGCTATGCCTGTGCGGCTACCCGCCGCAGGATTTGACCGAGCGTCCCGCGTTCGACGAGCTCAACCAGAAAGAACTTCTTCGCCTGGCCAAGAGGATCTCCATGCCATCGCTCGTCGGCTACGTGGGCGGCGCGCAGGACAACACCGGCAAACCCGTGGCCAATTGCGCCGCGCTCATCGCCGACGGCAAGATTCTGTTCGAGCAGCGCAAAATGCTCCTTCCCACCTACGACGTTTTCGACGAGTCGCGCTACTTTCAGCCCGCGCACACCCAGTTCGTTTTCCCCTTCGGCGCCGAGAAGCTCGGCATCACCATCTGCGAAGATTCCTGGAACGACAAAAGCTTCTGGCCCCAGCGCCTCTACGATCGCGATCCCGTTTCTGAAATTGTCGGGAAGGGAAGTACCCTGCTTTTGAATCTCTCCTCTTCGCCCTATACCATCGACAAGCGCTCCCTCCGCCACGACATGCTGCAAGCCATCGCCAAGGAATATCGCCTGCCGGTCGTGTATGTAAATCAAGTCGGCGGAAATGACAGCCTGATTTTCGACGGCTCGAGCGTCGCCTTCATGCCCGACGGCCGCGTTGCCGCGCGCGCCAAATCCTTTGAGGAAGATCTGGTCCTCTTCGATAGCGTTTCGGGCGCGGGCGACGTGCGCCCAGTGGTGGAGGACGAGTTGGACGCGGCTTTCCGCGCCCTTGTCATCGGCACGCGCGATTACGTCCTGAAATGCGGCTTCCGCAAGGTTGTCGTAGGACTCAGCGGTGGCGTGGACTCCGCCTTGGTAGCTGCCATCGCCGCCGAAGCGCTCGGCCCCGATAACGTGCTGGGCGTCGCCATGCCCGGCCCGTACTCTTCAGAGGGCAGCATGCGCGACGCGCATCAACTAGCCGAAAACCTCGGGCTCAAATTTCTCGTCCTGCCCATTACCGACGCTTTTGAGAGCTATCGCAAGACCCTGGCGGCTCCTTTCGAGGGCACCTGTGTGGATGCCACCGAGGAAAACATCCAAGCCCGCATTCGTGGAAATCTTCTGATGGCGCTCTCCAACAAGTTCGGCTCCATGGTCCTCAGCACCGGAAACAAATCCGAGATGGCCGTCGGCTATTGCACGCTCTACGGCGACATGGCCGGCGGTCTCGCGGTGATATCCGACGTCCCGAAATCCATGGTGTATGCGCTTTCGAATTTTGTGAACCGCAAAAGGGAACTCATCCCTGCAAAAACCATCTCCAAGCCTCCCTCTGCCGAGCTCCGCCCGAATCAAAAGGATTCAGACACGCTGCCCGATTACGAAGTCCTCGACCGCATCCTTAAGGCTTACGTGGAAGACCTGCGCAGTCCCGAGGAGATCGCCGATCACTTTGGCTTCTCTCTCGAACTCGTGCGTTCCGTCGCCCTGCGCGTGGACCAGAACGAGTACAAACGTAAGCAGGCTCCTCCCGGACTCAAGGTCACCTCCAAAGCCTTCAGCGTCGGCCGCCGCTTCCCGCTCGCCCAGAAGTTCTCCGTCTGACGACTAGATTTGTCTTTTGCGTGTCGCGGCGAAGACTTACAATTCGTGGTCTTCTTTGCAGCAGCAATAAGGAGGGTCAAACGTGATCCGTCGGTTTCTTGCCTTCGTTACGCTCGCGATCCTGCTAGCTTCGGCTCATCCGGCCTCGGCACAAACCCCAAAGCCCGCCGCCTCTGCGCCGACGGGCGCGCCCGCCTCCGCGACTGCCCCAGCGCCAACTCCCGAGCAGGCCAAGCTCTTGAAGTCCACCGAAGCCTTCGTGCGCGATTTGTTCGCCTGGGGACCTGAATTCAAAGTCCAGCTCGGGCCATTGTCGCCATCTGTCTCGCCCGACTTCTATATCGTCCCCCTAAGCGTCACCTTCAACAACCAAACCGATACCGGAGTCGTGTACTCGAGTAAGGACGGCAAGACCTTGCTCCGAGGCGAAATGTACGACACCTCGGCCAGCCCCTTCGCCGACAACCTCGCCCACATGCACCTCGAAAACAACCCTTCGATCGGACCGTCGAACGCGAAGGTAACCGTGGTAGAGTTCAGCGATTTCCAGTGCCCGCATTGCCTCCTGCTCTACAAAAGCCTGAAGACCATCGAGCCCAAATATCCTCAGATCCGGGTGGTCTATAAGGACTTCCCAATAAACCAACTGCACCCGTGGGCTGAAACCGCCGCCATCGGCGCCCGTTGCGCCTACATGCAGTCCCCAGATGCCTTTTGGGCGGTCCACGACCACATCTTCGACAACCAGGAGGTGATCTCCACCGAAAACGTATGGGAAAAGCTGGTCGCCTACGCGACCCAGGCAGGGCTAAACGCAGAGACCTTCAAAGGGTGCATGACATCCCCCGAAGCCAAACAAGCGGTAGAAGCCAATCGCGAAGACGGTGTCGCCCTCAGCGTCACCAGCACCCCCAGCATCTTCGTAAACGGCCGCCCCCTAGTCGGCGGCAGCCAAGCCACCCTAGAGCAGTACATCAATTACGAACTATCCGCCCCCTCCCAATAACGTCTTAGTCAAGCGAGTTCCTTTGCGGATTTGGGAGGCGTAGTAGATGCGTAGGACGCGATAACGCGTAGCCTCATCAATCGCCGTGAATCGACAAAGCGCTGACGAACTCGCACCACACGCGGAACGAACTTCACGTCGAACTGTACAGAGCGGCCTGGAACCTGGAGCGGAACGTCCGCCGGTTAAGGATCGGGGCGATATTTTTTCAGTGAGCCCGCCCGACGCGATATCGGCGAAATATTTTGAAGATCGTCGTGGGTGAGACATAGGCATGGTAGTGCCGCTGAAGATAGAGACTGGTTCGAACAGCGCCGTACCGCCGCTCTCCTCGAATGCGGAGGATCAAGGAAACGATCTCCGGTGAAATGCGATAGCGATTGCGGTGTGCTCTCCGTGACCGATCCCGCAGACCAGCCAAGCCATTCTCTTCATAGCGCTCCTTCCAGACGTAGAAGAGCGTTCTGGATCCCCGAAGAAACGGCAGGTCTGACTGACGATGCCGCTCACACGTTGCCCATGCTGCAGCATGCGCAGCATGTCCTTCACCTTCCTAGCCTGGATGTGCTCGCGGGCCTGATTCCTAATCCCAAACCTCCTTGGTGGGCTGTGGGCACTTCCACCTGTCCGGGATGTCCATTAAGCAGCTGCACCCAAGAGGGAGCCGCAGTACAAACCAGCCCGCCCAAGAAAAGAAACATAATATGTATTCTAGAACCTCGCGATAATGAGGCACAGTATAGACTTCGTGCGCGAGCTGTCAAGAGCAATCTTCGAGAGCGCCGCACACGATATGTCCGCTTTTCGCGCGGTGGTGGGGGACCGTGCAACGCACGGACTCCTACACGCAAGATGACATGGAGCGGGCGATGAAAATACAGGAAGTGAGGTTGCAGGCGATGGCCAAGAGAATCAGTTGGTGGCAAGCAGCCGAGATCTTGGGTATCAGTGACCGGCAGATGCCGCGCTGGCGCTCGCGGGATTGATTGCGATATACACCGATAAAAACGGCCTGTTTGTGACGTCCCGGCCAGTGCAGCGGCAGGAGCAGTTGCACGACACTCCCCCGCGCACCGGCTGGAACAGATTCTCAGCGTGCGCGTGACGCGCAGGGTGGCTTCGGACCGCACGGTGAAATGGGAGGGCCCATGCTAGCGCCTGCAGCGCGCACAAGTCTGTTCCGCATTGCGCGGCGCTCACGCCGAGATCGAGAGGCGCCTGGATGGCACGCACTGACTGCGCTTTCGCGGCCGCTACCTGCCGCTCAGCCCCTGCCCGGACGCGCCACGATGGGCGAGTCCTTCCGGCCTACGGCCTGCAGGACTTGCCCATCGAAAACCAAAACCCCAAAACACAATCAAAACCAAACGCACTCCACCCCCAGGTCACCTTGGAGGAAATCACGGAAACGGGCATTTCTACGTTGCGAAAAACCGGACATTTCTACTTTGCGTTGACATAGCACTCTTCGAGAATCGCGGTTTGGGCAGGCACCGATTCAGATTGGCGTTAGAGCTCGATGGTTTCACCACGGCTTGCCGAAGTGCTGAATGAAGGCGTCCATTAGGACGCTTGAATCACCGGCGCAATCGTATGGGAACCAGAAGAATCCGGACTGGCCCCACCCGGTGCCCCACGAATTCTGCACCTTGAAGGCGCCAGCCGAACGGGTACCGGGGCACGCGACCGTGTCGTCGTAGCCCACGAAGAAAACCTCGTGTCCGCCAAGCGCGCGTTCCCTGCTCGTGTC
>Ga0302324_100005879_pt1 | contig 26665 bp, 22 predicted proteins | sample Palsa_T0_1_FD_201949 | JGI IMG/M metagenome (GOLD analysis project Ga0302324, IMG submission 201949) | Peat permafrost microbial communities from Stordalen Mire near Abisko, Sweden - Palsa_T0_1 | ecosystem: Environmental > Terrestrial > Soil > Palsa > Peat permafrost | place: Sweden: Abisko...
TCGCTCGATCAGTGCATCATGCCCTCGAGACGTCCCATGAGCGCCGTCGCCTCGCCAATGAGACGGTCGATCAATTCCGCCACGCTCGGAATGTCGTGCACGAGACCCTGCGATTGCCCCGCCCAGACCAATCCCTTGTCCAGATCGCCCGACTCCAGGAGCTCGCGGCCCTTGCTTCCGCGCACCAGGTGAGCAACGTCCTCGAACTTCGCGTCCGGGCGGGCAAGGATCTCCACGACTTGATCGGAGACGCTGTTTTTTCCCACGCGCGCGGTATTGCGCAGCTTGCGGAAAATGACGTTGGTGGATCGCTCGTCGTTCTTGACCAGGAACTCCTTGACCCGATCGTGAATGGGCGCCTCACGCGTGGCGCAAAAGCGCGTCCCCATGTTAATGCCCTGAGCTCCGAGCGCCAGCGCCGCCACCAGCCCTCGTCCGTCGGCGAAGCCGCCGGAGGCGATGATGGGTATCTTGACCTTGTCGGCAGTGACCGGTATCAGCACCAGGCCCGAAAGATCATCCTCGCCGGGATGGCCCGCACACTCGAAGCCATCGATCGATATCACATCCGCGCCCATTCGCTCGGCAGACAGTGCGTGGCGCGCGGAGGTGCATTTGTGAATGACCTTCAGTCCGTGAGCCTTGAAATCGTCGATATGCTCCTTGGGATTCGAGCCGGCCGTCTCGACGATGCGAACACCGCTCTCGATGATCGCGCGCCGGTACTCGGCATAGGGCGGCGGGGTCATGCTCGGAAGAAAGGTGAGGTTGACGCCGAAAGGCTTGTCGGTGAGCGTGCGGCATCGCGCGATCTCGGCAGCGAGTGCGTCGGGGGTCGGCTGCGTCAAGGCGGTCAAGATGCCGAGGGCGCCGGCATTCGACACGGCCGCCGCAAGCTCCGCGCGGCCCACCCACTGCATTCCGCCCTGGACAACGGGATGTTCGACCCCGATCAATTGCGTGAAACGAGTTGTAATCGTCATCGCGAAGCGCCTCGACGGGCCCACAGTTTCGTTCGCATCCCAAACCTCCAATCACCTTTTGCGTATCGATACTATCCGCTTCGGCCAGGAGTTGCTCGGCGGCGCCATACGCGCCATCCAATGGACGAAGCTCGCGGTCAACTTGGGCCTCAAGCAGCTTGCGCATTCGGTGATGGATGCTTCCGTCGACCATCGCGAAGCGGTGCTGGCGCTGCGCGAGAAGCGCCCTCCTCGATTCACCGGCAAGTGAGCGCACTTGCTAGCTCAGGGCTCCCGCACGGCGTAGGCGTTCTATTTCTGGCGTCGGGAGCGCGAGCACCTCACCGAGAACGCTCTCCGTGTCCTCCCCGGGCTCGCGCCCGCATTCCGGCTGATCGAGGACGGTGCGGCTGAAGCGCGGGACCGGTGCGTTCTGCACCACCTCGTTGATGGTCACAAAATTGCGGCGTGCGATGTTGTGCGGATGCCGGGCCGCCTCCTCGAGAGTGAGCACGGGGGCAAAGCAGACATCCGTCCCCTCGAGAAGCCGGCACCACTCCTCTCGTGTGCGCGACTTGAAAAGACGCGCGAACGCGGCGCGTAGGGCGGGCCAGCGCGCGCGCGCATCGGCATCGTCCACCGTCGCGATACCGAGCCCGTTGAGCTCGGGGTCGTCGATACCGAGCTTCTCCTGCAGCAATGAATAGAATTGCGGCTCGAGCGCGGCGATGGACACGTAGCGTCCGTCTGAAGTCTCGTACGTGTCGTAAAACGGCGCGCCGCCCGCCAAAACGTTTTCCCCGGTGGCGTCGCGGAAGAAACTGTTGGCGCGAAACGAAAACATCATCCCGAGGAGCGCCAACGTGCCATCGACGATGGCGGCATCCACCACCTGGCCTTTTCCGGATAGCTTGGATTCCAAAAGGGCCGCAAGCACTCCGGAGAGCAGCAGCATCGCGCCGCCCCCGAAATCGCCGACGAGATTGACCGGCGGCACGGGTTTGCCGTGCGGCGGTCCGATGAGGTGCAGGGCTCCCGTGAGCGCGACGTAATTGAGGTCGTGGCCGGCGGTTAGCGCGAGCGGTCCGGTTTGACCCCAGCCGGTAATTCGTCCGTAAACCAGCCGCGGATTTTGTTGCAGACACTCGGCGGGCCCGATTCCGAGCCGTTCCATCACACCCGGCCGATACCCCTCGATCAGCACATCGCTGGCAGACACGAGGCGCAATGCCGTTGCGAGGCCTTCCGGGTGCTTGAGGTTCAATCCCACCGAGCGGCGATTGCGCAGCAGCGGATCGCGGGAAGGCTCGTGCCACAGAGCGCCGGGACGCTCGATCCGGATCACGTCGGCGCCCATGTCGCCGAGCATCATTCCGCAGAACGGCGCGGGACCGAGACCCGCCAACTCGAGAACCCTAACGCCCCCGAGCGGCCCGCCTCGGCCCGCGGGCGTCACTCAAAGCGCCTCGATGATGGTCACGTTGGCGAGACCACCTCCCTCGCACATCGCCTGCAGTCCATACCGCCGCTTGCGCGCACGCAACGCGTTCAAGAGCGTCGTCATGAGCTTGGCGCCGGTGGCACCGAGCGGGTGACCCAGAGCGATCGCGCCGCCATTCACGTTCATCCGCCCCGGGTCCGCGTCGACTCCTTGGAGCCACGCCAGCGGTACGCACGCGAAGGCTTCGTTGACCTCGTAAAGATCGATGTCCGCGATCCTCATTCCGCTACGTTTGAGCGCGAGTCGAGTTGCGCCGATCGGCTCCTCGAGCATGATCACCGGATCGCCGCCCGTCACCGTCAAGTTGTGTATGCGGGCCAACGGCGTAAGCCCGTGCGCCTTCAGAGCGCGCTCGTTGACGACCAGGACGCCGGCGGCCCCGTCGCAAACCTGACTCGCATTGGCCGCGCTCAGAACCCCGCCCTCCTTCAAGAGCTTCACGGCGCCGATCGACTCCCGCGTGGCGTCGAAACGAATGCCCTCGTCGACGGTGTGCTCCCCGCCGCCCTCGATTCGCAGCGGAAGGATCTCGGCTGCGAACGCCTTTGCATGCGTGGCCTGCGCGGCGCGCTGGTGACTCGATAGCGCGTACTCGTCGAGCCGCTCGCGGCCGAATCCATACCTCTCCGCGAGCAGCTGCGCGCCGGTGAACTGGCTGAACTCCTTGACCCCATATCGATCCTGGATGCGCTTGCTCCAGGGCCCGCCGAGACCGGCGTTGACGGCGAGAGCCGTCGGCGAGCCGATGGGTACGCGGCTCATGCTTTCCACGCCCGCCGCAATCACGACGTCCTGGGTGCCCGACATGACCGCCTGTGCGGCGAAATGCACGGCCTGCTGCGAGGAGCCGCATTGGCGATCGATGGTCACCGCGGGTACGCGGTCCGGCAGCTTCGATGCAAGTACGGCATTGCGGCCGACGTGCCAGCTCTGCTCGCCGACCTGGCTCACGCAGCCGAGTATCACATCGTCGATCGCAGCGGGGTCGATGCCGCTGCGATCCACCAATGCATTCAGCACTTCGCCGGCCATATCGGCCGGATGCCAGGTGGCCAGCTTGCCGTTGCGGCGTCCGCCGGCCGTGCGGATCGCTTGAACGATATACGCGTCGCTCATCTCTCTACCTCGTTTGCAGTATGCGGGGACGTCCCGCCCAGGGCAAGAAACAGCTGCACCGTATCGAGATAGCGCTGCGCCACGGTTTGCACGTAACCGAGTCGCGCTTGCTGGTAGGAGCGCTGCGCATCGAGGACCCGCAGAATTCCCACATTACCCTCCCGATAGGCTGCGCGAGTGAGGCTCAGATTTGCGTCGGCCGCCTGCTGCGCCTGATCCTGCGCCTCCAGTTCCTCGGCATCGTGCCCCAGCGCCTCGAGCTGATCCGCCACCTGAGTGAACGCCTCGAGCACGGTCTCCTGGTAGTTCGCGGCGCTCGCACGCATGGCGTCGACCGCCGCGCGCTTCTCTGCACGCAGCGTTCCTCCGTCGAACAGCGGCATGGTCAACCCGGAGATCAGACTCCAGGCGACGCTCGAGCGGTCGAAGAGCCCGCCGGGAGTCACGGCCTGCGGTCCGACGGTCCCCGTGAGCTGGATCTTCGGGTAAAGGTTGGAGTCGGCGACGCCGACGGCGCTGGTCGCGGCGTGCAGGCGCGCTTCCGCCGCCAATATGTCGGGGCGGCGGTGAGCGAGCTCCGACGGCAGACTCACCGGTATCTCGAGCGGCAGCGTGATCTGCGCGAGCTCCAGATCCGCGGGCAGCTCCTTCTCCGGCGAACGACCGAGCACGAGCGAGAGCGCGTGATGGGCCTTCGCCAGATCCTGGCGCAGCGGCGGCAGCAGCGCCGAATCACTAGCGATTTGACTCTCGGCGCTCACGACGTCGATACGGGCGACCGAGCCGTTCTCGAAGGCGGTGCGCACGAGCCGCAGGTTGTCCCGATCCTGTTCGAGAATGGTCTCGACCGTGGCAATTTGCGCGCGCAGTGAAGCGACGGTGATGGTTTGCATGACGGCCTGGCCGCTCACCGACAGAAATGCCGCATCGAGCTGCTCGCGGGCCGCTTCGGCTTGCGCCTGCTGCTGCTCGATCGACCGGGCAATGCCACCCGTGTAATCCACCGTATAGCTGACCGTCGGGCCTACGGCGAAATACGTGAAAGGCGGGAAGCTGAAGTCTCCGCCGAAGAATTCCGCGCCGTACTGCTGGCGGCCGACGCCGGCCGTCAGCCCGAGCTGGGGATAGCGCAAGCCCGCCTGCGCCACGGCGAGCTCATGCGACTGCGCCAGCGTGTGCGCGGCAGCTTCCAGGGTGCGATTGTGCTCGAGTGCCTGCCTGACGATGCCGTCGATCAGGTTCGAGCCGAACAGCGACCACCAGTCACCTTCGATCTCCTTGCCAAGCGCCACATGTTGCGTTCCGGCCGAGGTGTTTCCCTCGAGCGGAAGCGTATTCGACGTGTATCGCTCAGCCGCCGGCGGCTTCGGCCGCGTGAAGTTCGGCCCGACGCTGCAGGCGGCGAGCGCAGCGAGCACGCAGATCATTGCGGCGCGCCCGATCACTCGATGACGACCGCTTCTTCGCTGCGCGGTGCACCGCTGCCCTTGCGGAGCAAGAAGAGCAGCGGGATCGTCCCGAGGCTCAACCAAAACATCAATTTGAAATTGTCGTTGTACGCGATCATGGCGGCTTGTTCCGTGACCCGGGCATTCAGCGCGGACAACCCGTGCACGCCCGGTGCTCCGACCGGAAACTGCGCATGCATGAGCGGGCTGAACGGCGAGACATGTTCGGCCAACGACGCGTGCGCCGTTTGCGTGTTGCGCGTCAGCAGCGTCTCCACGACAGAGATGCCGATACTCGAGCCCAGATTGCGCGACAGGCTGAAGAGGGCCGCACCCTCGTTGCGCAGGGAGGATTTCAACGTGGCGAATGCCACGCCCGCCAAAGGCACAAACACCATTCCGGTGCCGCATCCTTGCGCGATTCCAGACCACATCACCGTGTACATGTCCATCTGCAGATCGAAATGCGTCATCTGCCAGGCCGAAAAAGCGGACAGCGCGAACCCGATACCGATGATGACGCGCACATCCACGACTTTCGAGAAGCGTGCGAAGATGATCATCGCCAGCAAGGTCCCGAGTCCGCGCGGAGCCGTGACCAGACCGGTCGTGACCACCGGATAGTTCATGAGATCCTGCAGAAGCGGCGGCAGCAGGGCAAGCGTCGCGAACAACAGCAGACCCACGTTGAAAATGAACAAACACCCGGCCACGAAATTCCGATCCTTGAAGAGCGCCGGATCCAAGAAGCGGGTCTTGCGCGTCGTGATCATGTGCACGATGAAGAGGTAGAGGGCCGCCACGGAAATCGCCGCTTCGATGCAAATCTCCGGCGAGTTGAACCAATCTTTCAGCTGCCCCCGATCGAGTGTGATCTGCAGCGCGCCGACCGCGAGGCTCAAACTCGCAAAGCCGAAGAAATCGAATGGCGAGATCCTCTTCGTCGACTCCGGCAGGGTGCTCAACGTCCCGAGGAAGGCGACGATGCCGAACGGCACGTTGATGTAGAACACCCAGCGCCAGTTGTAATTGTCGGTGAGCCAACCGCCGAGCGCCGGCCCCATGATCGGACCGATGGTGACTCCCGTTACCCAGATACTCATGGCCTTCGCGAGCTGCTCGCGCGGATAAATGTCGAGCATCACCGCCTGCGACATGGGAACGAGTGCGGCGCCGCACGCGCCCTGCAGCAGCCTCGCGAGCACCATTTGCGGTAGAGACTGTGCAATACCGCAAAGCATCGATGCCACGGTAAAGCCCGCTATCGAGATTAAAATGATGCGCTTGCGGCCGAACCGGCCGGCGAGCCACCCGGCCATCGGCGTCATGATGGCCGCGGCCACGATGTAAGAGGTCAGCACCCAGGCCATTTGATCCTGAGTAGCCGAGATTGAGCCCTGGATGCGCGGCAGCGCGACGTTGGCGATGGTGTTGTCGAGCACTTGCATGATCGAGGCCATCATAAGGGACCCCGTGATGAGGGCCCGGCGCCGCCCGTCTATCGCCTCGTTCACTGCGCCGGCCCGGACGTCTCCGCCGCCAAGGAACGCTTGGGTTCGGAGGAGAGAGCATCGGCCTCTGACCGCGTATCGACCGTCACACTGGCGCTCAATCCGCTTTGCAACAGCAGGCCCGCATCGACATGGTCGAGCTGCAGCCGGACGGGAACCCGCTGCACGACCTTGACCCAGTTCCCCGTGGCATTCTCGGGAGGCAGCATCGAGAACTGCGATCCCGTGCCGGGGCTCAGGCTCGCCACTCGGGCGGAGAAACGCTTGCCCCCAATGCGGTCGATCTCAACGGTCGCAGTCTGTCCCGGCCGCATGCGCTCGAGCTGCGCCTCCTTGAAGTTCGCCTCGATCCACACATCGTGCGTCGACACCAGAGCGAACACCGGCGTCGAGGCCGCGATGTAGTCGCCGACTTGCAGCTGCTCCACCTTGGTGACGATGCCGTCGGCCGGCGCTTTCACGAGGGTGTACGACAGATCGAGGCGCGCGCGGTCCAGAGCGGCCTGGGCTTGCTCGAACAACGGATGCCGCTCGGGAGCGATATCCGGGTCGCCGCCGAGATTGGCGACCGCGACGGCGACCCCCTGCTCCGCATTCGCCACCTGCTGGCGGCCGAGATCGAGAGCATTCTGTGCCTGATCGAACTGCGCCTGCGAAGCGATTCCCGACGCGAGGAGGCGGGAGTTGCGATCGAATTGGCGCTGCGCATAAGCGAGAGAGTCTCGCGCCGAATGCAGCTCCACCTGCCGCTGCCGATAGGTCGACTTCAGCGAGGCGATTTGCAGCCGCGTGTTCGCGAGTTTCGCCTCGGCGTCGCTCACGGCGATTTGAAACGGCGCATCGTCCAGCCGATACAATGATTCGCCTCGCTTCACGATCTCGTTGTCGTGCACGTAGACCTCGAGCACGCGCCCCGCCACGTTGGAACTGATGGATACCGTTGCCGCCTGGGTGTACGCATCGTCCGTGCTCTGATAGCGGCCGCCCGTCAGATAAAAATAGACGGCCGCCGCGAGGACCACGGGGACAATCAACATGAGAGGCCAGCGCAGACGCTCGAGCCGCGGCCCACGCACGACCGGGTCCTCGCGAGCCTCGGCGTCGAGACCGGGAGGTTGGGCGCTCATGATTTTCCGCCCGCCCTGGCGGCGGTCCGGCCGCCCACGCTACGGCGTGCGAGGGGTGCTGCACCTGCCGCGGGCGAAGTTCCGAGGGCGATGAAGTTGCCGCGCACCGTGTCGAGCAATTCCATCACCAAGTCGCTTTTTTGCTGGGGGATGCCCGCGAATGCGTCCTCCCAGGTGACGTCGATCAACCCCCGGATATCGTCCAGCAAGGGCTTGGCCTTGCTCGTGAGATACAAGCATCGCACCCGTCTGTCGCGTGGATCCTTACGCCGCTCGAGCCAGCCTTCGGACTCCATGCGATCCAGAATGCGCACCAAAGTCATGGGATCGAGATCCGTCAATTCCGACAGGCGGACCTGGCTCACGCCCTCGCAATCCGCGAGGCGCATGAGCGCCTTGCATTGCGCGAGGGTCAAGCCAAGCGCGGCCGCGTGCTGCTCGAAGCGCTGCACATACAGGCGCGTCACGTCCCTCAATAGGAAGCCGAAGCGTCTCGATTCTTTCAGGCGGGTGCCCGCCGATGCCGGCCGTGTGGTCATAGGCCGAACATATCATAACTGTTGTTATGATCACAACTGATGCGGATGCTGCATACGCGCAGTGCGAACTACCGCACGCAATCCCAGCCTGCCGGGAAATGGGCCCCGTCCTTGGGTCTCGCGCCAGCTCGCGTGAACCCCGTCCGTGGGGCTCACGCGCGCCGCGTCCTTCAGAATTTCGCGCCGAACTCGACGCCCCAGATCGCCGGCGCGCTCCACCCCGCACCGATGCCGAAGCCGTTGTACTGCACCTGGTTGCGGTAGCGAGCGTTGGCGACGTTGTCGCCGTATACGGCAACGTAGTAGTTCTTGGTCGGATTCCATTGGCCGCGCACGTCCAGCGTGGCATAGGCGGGCTGCTGGAACTGGGTCCCCGACGGGCTGAAGTAGATCCTCGAGGTGTAATAGAGGTTGCTCGAGAGCGCAAATTCGCCGATGGCTGTCTGGCCGGTCGAGAATCGCGGTCCGAGGGTGGCGGTGTAGTCGGGCGAGTGCTGCATGTGCACGTCGCGAAGAACGGTACTGGTATTTACGTAAGTATAGGTACCCGGTGTGCAATCGGCCTGCAATGCTGGGGGCGGGTTGGCCGGGCAGGACGCGTAGACCGGGGCGCCTATCACTTGTCCTGCTGCGTTAAGTGAACCGCCGAACTGCTGGTAGCGCGCATGGGTCCAGGCGAAGCCGGCATTCACCTGGAAATGCTCGTTCAAGTCGAAGTGAAAATCGTCTTCGAGACCATAAATCCGCGACTGCGCGGCATTGACGATATACGCCTCCGCACCCGCGAGGAACTCCGACACCTGAAGGTTCTTGTAGTTGTACAAAAACGCGGCCGCCTCGTTGGCGATGCGGTGATTGTCGAACTTGTAGCCGACCTCAAAGGCATGCACATCTTCGGGCTGCACGTTGTTGCACTTGAGGTTGTCCTGTGCGTCCTGACAGGAGCCGCCGACGTCGAGGATCGCCGCCTTGTAACCCTCCGCATACGATGCGTAGACATTCGAATCGTCCGTCAGCTTGTAGCGTAGCACCGCACGCGGCGTCGCCTTGGTGCTGTTGATACTGGGCACTTTAATCTCTTGATTCGGGTTCTGGCCCAGGTAGAAAAACGGATTGTTGTAGTAGGCATCGAGCACGGCGTCATGCGCGTAGCGCACGCCCCCCGTGAAGAAGAGCTGCGGCGTAACTTCATACGTCGCATCGACGTAGCCGGCGATGTTCTGCGTCGTCGTGCTCGAGCCGCCCAGGCGAAACCGCGGCGGCCCTGGAATGCTATCAATGTAGGTGACGTAGGTATCGCGATAGCTCAAGTAGTAGGCGCCCACGGTCCACTGCAGACGCGGTCCGGGCTTGGAGGTCAGCAAGAATTCCTGGGTGGTCGTGTAATCGAAGATCGGAAGCCCGAGTTGAAAGATCGGCAGAGCCACCTGTTGGAGAGCTTCCGACTGATTGACGTTCTCTTGCCGATATTGCGAGAGGGAGGTGAAATTGGCGAAGCCCAGATCCGCCTTGACCGTCGCGGTCTCGATGTTGGTGATGTTCGTATATAGCCGGGGCAGATTCGCTGCAATTTGATTGGGATTGGTCGTGTACGTTCCTGGCACGGCAAGAGTCTGGATACCCCAGTCCTTACCGGTCGTCGGATCGATGCTCGTGTCGGTATTGGAATTGAGCATCTGGGTGCTCGGGTCATCTAGATTGGAATGCGTGTAGCGAAACAGCACCGACACCGCGTCCGTGAACTGGAGCTTGAGGCCGGCGCGGGTCGTCCAGTTTTCATAGAGGGCGACATGGCTGTCGTCGTCGTAGATGTTGGTGATGAAGCCGCTACCTTTGCTGTACACACCCTCGACATCCGCGGCCACGATCCCGAAACCTCCGGTCGCATAGGCCTGATACTTCTGGGAGTCGAACCGGCCATAGGACACCTTCGCCTCGGCGCGCGGGTCGACGCTCGGGTCGTCGGTCGTCACCACGATCGCCCCGCCCGTGGTGTTGTGGCCGAACAGGGTGCCCTGCGGGCCCTTGAGGACTTGGATGCTCGAGACACCGAGCAGCTGGAAATCGGACGCCAGTGGGTTCGGTGAATAAAAGCCGTCAACGTAGATACCGACGTTCGACCCGCCGCCCGACGTCGTGATGCCGGTACCGATGCCGCGAATCGTCGGCTGGGCAAAGCCCGTCTGATAATCGAACCGCAGCGCGGGTGTGAGCTTCTGGATGTCGCCGAGGTTTTGCACATTGGCGGTTTCCAGCTCGTTCTGGCTGAGCGCCGTGATGCTGATGGGCACATCGACCGCCGCCTCCGAGCGACGCTGCGCCGTCACCACGATCTCTTCGAGACCGCCGACCGGCGCCTCCGCCGAGGTGGTGGCCTGCTGCTGCGCATGCGCAGCAATCGGTGCAACGAGAAGAAGCCCGGCCGTCCCTAACGCCGAACCGATCCAAGCAATAATTCGATTACCCATTGCTCCCCCCCTTTCTTCTGTGTGTCCGCGCGGATTACCCGCGTCGGATCTTGTTGTTTTTTGTGCCATTGGCGTATCCCGGAAATACGCAACAATGGTGTTCATTATGACGTTTGGGCCGATCGAAGTAAACAGGCAACAGGTACGAAAGCCGCCGTACAGGGCCAGGCCCGCGGGCGTGGTCCCCGCGATACACCTGTCCAGCACGCATGTTGCAGAAGGGTTGCTCTGGGTAGGCACAGCCGCGGAGAATGTGCGGATCGAACCTAAGGGAAATGCATGGCAGAGCGCTCAACCAGTCCATTCGACCTCGGCGGCAAGGTGGCGCTCGTCACGGGCGGCGCCAGCGGTATTGGTGCGGGCATTGCGGCCGTTCTGGCCGAGGCCGGCGCGACCGTCGTGATCGCCGATCGCGACGCGGCGGGTGGCCGCCGAGCGGCCGCGGGCCTCTGCGACCTCGGCCGCCGCGCCGGCGCGGTGCATGTCGATCTCGCGGATGAGGCCTCCATCGTGCAGGGGTGCGCAGAGGTCGTGTCCGTCCACGGTGCTCCCTGGGCGCTGGTCAACAACGCCGGCGTGCAAGACCGTGAGCTGCTTTTGGAGAGCACCGCGAGCGAATGGGAGCGCACCAACGCGATCAATGCGCGAGGTCCCTTCCTGATGACACGCGAGATCGCGCGAACGATGGCGGCGGCGGGTGTCGGCGGGCGGATCGTCAACATCGCGTCGGCCGCCTTGGTGGGGTCCCTGGTCAAGGGCCTCGCGGCCTATACGGCCTCCAAGGGCGCCCTCCTCGGCTTGAGTCGCGCGAGCGCGTTCGAGCTCGCCGAGCACGCCATCACGGTCAACACGATTTTGCCGGGCGGCGTCGCGACTCCGGGCGCGATCGGCGCCAAGGGTCCGGCAGCCGAAGGGCCTGCGCGGCGACGGCCACCGCTCGGCACGTGCGAGCCACGCGACATCGGCGCCGCCGTGCTGTTCTTCGCCTCGCCCGCCGCTCGCTATGTTACGAATCAGGTATTGGCCGTCGATGGCGGTTGGTCGGTCACCTAATGAACGACCTGGCGGCGATCAACGACCGGATCGCGCTATGCGAAGGGAAGGCACGCTATTGCCGCACGCTGGACACCAAGGACTGGGCGGGCTATGCGGATTTGTTCACGGAGGATTGTGTGCTGGACGTGACGGAAGGGACACAAATCCCGGTGATCCGCGGGCGCGAAGCCGTCATCCGGCAGATTCAGTCGTCGATCCTCACCGCGAAAACCGCGCATCAGGTCCACTCGCCCGAGATCGAGCTGAACGGGGACGAGGCGCACGTGGTCTGGGCCATGCAGGACCGAGTGATCTGGGGCGCGGATCGCCCGTCCATCAGCGGCTACGGCCATTATCATGAGCGCTGGGTCCGTCGGAACGGTCAGTGGAAAATCGCGTCGTTGAAGCTGACCCGCCTGCACATCGACGTGCATCAACGCGGCAGCTCTACCTCGCCATAGCCATCGACCAGTACGTTTCCTTCCTGGTTCGTCATCTGCAGCTTGACGGCGACCAACGGCACGCCCCACGCGGACTCCGGCTGTTTCGCGGTCACCTCGCCGTCCACGAAGGTGACGTCGCCCTCGAATGCCGGCCCCCGGAACGACAGCTTGGTGTGCCTCACCATGCCGTCGTGCCCGGCCCAGTAGGCCAGATAATCGGTTGCCCACGCACCCATCGTCGCGCCATAGCCGTAGGCGCGCGGCACACCGATTTCTGCGCCCTTGGCGCCATCGATGTGTCCTCGAGACGGCCCCACATAGAGACCGTCGCGCTTGCGTGGGTCGATTTGGGCGCCCTCCTCGTCGAAGCCGAACCCCTTGACCCAGCCGGGATCCTGATTAATCCACGGATCCTTTACCCCCGGCACGCCGACCCAGTGGAAGGCGCCCCAGATGTTGAACAGAAACGCACGGTACTCTGTGGTAAACGAGGCGATCGAATGGGGTCCGATGGCCCGCTGCGGCAGACTGTCGCCCACCTTCACCTGATCGAATCGCGGCGAGACTCCCTCGCGGTTCGAGAGGATCCAGTCGTGACGAATCCCATCGACCTTTTTGAGTGCGTCGGCCGTCCAGACGGGCTTCTTTATTTGATCATTGCCCTCGAACATGCTGCGCTTCTCGGCCTCCACCGCGAGATACCGTATGGAAGTCGCACGCTCTTTCGCCACCAGCGTGCCGTTCTGAGTGCGGTGCACGGTGTCGCCGCGCTGGAACATGGTCGGCCCGGCGAACTTGGTGTCGGTGACCTTGTAATCGTAGAAGCGCCGTTCCTGGAATAGCTTCTCGCCCGGGCGGACGCGATGACCATAGAACCACCACTCCTCGCCCCCGAAAAGCAGATGGGAGCCCGCGATGTGGCCGACGCAGGCGGGCTGCACGCCGTGACCAAAGTCGAGCGCGACGCAGATCGATTGCGGCGCCACGAGGCCGCCGAATTTGGATCTCTGGGCGAATTCCTGATCCCAATGAATGGGGTTCGGATAATCCAGTGCCATCACCCACCGCCGAATGTCGCTCGCCGCGCACGGATCCCAAAGCTGACCCCCGCCGACGAGCTGCCCGACGCGGTGATCGACATCGCTCAAGTCGAGGGTGGTTTGCGGACTCTTTGCTGGCGTGGAGTTGGACATATTGGCCTCGATCGGTTGCGAGATGAAGAGCCGAGAGACTGCCAAATAGAACACACCGTGGCAAGCGCTTGCGCTGCAGACTATCAGGGGCTCGCGCTCGACCGGTGGCGCACACGCGCGGCTTTGGGAGTCTGCGATCGCATGGCAAGGTTCGACCATCTCACGCTACCGGTTGCGAATTGGATGCGATCCCGCGATTGGTACACGCGGTGCATCGGCCTGAAGGTGGAATTCGAGATTCCCGAGCGTCGCACCGTCGCGATCCGCGACCAAAATGACTTCACGATCTTCTTTCAGCAATCGGACAATCCGAGCCGCGCCGTCGACATCGCCCTCTACTTCAGCGTCGGCGACGTCGAGGCTCTCCATCGAGCGCTGTTGAACGCCGGCGTGACCCTGGTTCACGGGCCTCAAGTGGCTTTCTGGGGATACGGCGCCGAGCTTCTCGATCCCGACGGCTACACGGTCAGATTATGGGACGAGCGGACGATGCACGAGAAAAGCGTATCATAGGCCGTAGCGCAGCCTGATGCCGTCGAAGCGCTCGCGCATCTGACGCACTCGTTGCTCGGGTGAAACCTTGGCCGTATCGGCAGGCAACGCCTGCGCAAGTTGCGAGCGCATCACCACCTGCGTTCGAAAAACGGTCTGCGCCTCGCTCAGCAGATTTCGGTACGTGAGGTTGCCGCGCTCGAATCCTTGAGTGTCCAGCCAGTTGTGATAGCCCGGATCGTCGTGGCAGAGGATCAGGCGTATCTTGCCGTCGCCGTCCACCTTGGTGCGCGCCGGGGTGTAGCTCACGGGCCTGTACAGATAGTCCATGCTGTTAAAAAACACGCCGGCGTTGGTCACCATCCACAGGCCGTCGTGAGTGTTGAACTCGATGATGAGCGCCTCATCCGGCTCGAGCTGCCAGCACATATGAGCAACCGCCCGGCCGCGGCGCCGGTCTGAGGCCGTATCGCCCCGGGGGTCCGCCGGAAAGACGTTCACGTTCACCGCATCGACGACGCCTGTGCTGTAGTTATAAGGATGATCCGGCCAATCGTTCATGAGCCCGGTCACGAACCGCCCGGCCCAATCCATGCCCCGCATCATGACCTCGGGCGTCGGTAGCGGAGGCGGCTCGGTCATGCCGATGCGCTCGATGCGCATACGCGCGGGCAACTCGCTCCAGCGATCGAAGCCCTGCCGCAAAAAGAGCTTGCGCGAGCCCGGGGTCGTGGGCAGCCAGTTCGGCCCTCGCTGTGCACCGCCGATGAAGAGCTCGAAGCTTCCGTCCCATTGCGTCTCCAGCTGATGTCCGAACAGGTTCGCCTCGGGAATGTCGCCGAAGGGCTCATGCAGGCTGGGCGAGTTCGTGCCTGGCTGCTTCTCGGGTCTCGGCCCCTGAACGGTGAAATTCAAAAATCGCGCCGTGCCCCTGTTGCCGCTGATCTTGTACACCGAGTTGCCGTCGATCCAGGCCTGCTGGTACACGAAATCCGCGCAGTCGCCGCCCAGCTTGCAGAATGGCGTGACGAAGGTATGCAGCACCGGATACCGCGTGTCCTTGGTCTCGAGTCCCAAGTCAAAAGCCTGCCCCAGATTCTGCGTGAGGAAGCGAAACGCATCCGCTCGATGCAGCGGCGCCGGCGGATTATAGTCCTTGAACACCCGGTCGCCCGCTGCCTGCAGGCGCTCGCAGAACATTTTCCAGGCCTCGCGCAGAGCCTCATCGTCGCGACCGTCTCCGAATGCCATGGCGGCTCCTCTGCTTGCGAATCGGCGCGCGGCGTCAGCCGCGGCGCTCTATGTCGAGACCGAACCGCTTTCGATACGGCTCGAACTCCGCGTGCAAAGCCGTGAGGTCGCCGCCGATGACGTCCGTGGAGTAGCGAAACTTGCCGTATCGATCTGCCTTGTTGTTCTTCAGATAATTGCGCATCGCGGTCTCGGTATCCGAGCCGAAGGGCACGCCGTATTTTTCGTAAAAGCCCCGGATGGTGCCGACCGGATCGGCGATGAAGTCCTGATAACGCACATGGTGTATGCGCGGATCATTCGTCAAGGGATTGTGCAGTGTCGCGTGGAAACCGGCGCGGCAGGCGGCCAGATGAATGCGGGCCTGCTCCTGCCAGTCGACACGACCCGTGAGTCCCTCGACGAGCTCGCCCGTGAGCACGATGCGCGAGGCGATCGCCTGCACCGGATCGCGATGCACCCAGATAATGCTCGCATCGGGATAGGTCGCGAACAGAGCCTCGAGCCGCGCCGCGTGAAATCCCTTCAAAACCCAGTACTTTCGCGGCCTGGCGTACTGAAGTTGCTGCAACATCATCTTGTGAATGCGGTATTGAGCGCGCGCATCGGACGGCAGACCCGCGGTATTCATCCCCATCGGCACGCGCCACCACGCCGTCGGCGTCATGACGCGGAAATCGAACGCCCACGTGCGCTCGCATTCCGGCAAGCCGTCGCCGAGCATGTCATTGTAAGGATGGCTGATCAGCCATTTCGGCAGCCTCTTCAGAATATCGCGCCAGTCCTCGTCGGCACGGGCTTGCCGTGGATCCTCGGGGCCTGCGAGCCCTGGCGGCGGTGAGGGATACATCACTTCCCAGAATCGCAGCGCTCGCCCGTTGGGATCGACCGAGAGCAGCGCATGGAGGAGTGTCGTGCCGGAGCGCGCTTCGCCGGTGGCGAACAGGGGCTTCTCGATCCGCTCCTGGTCGAGCGGATAGCGCTTGCGGTCCTCGAAGAACTCCAGTCGCGAAGTCAATAGCCATAGACACACCGACGCCGCGGCGCGCTGGCCGGCTTCGTCCATGTTCACGCTCTGTAGAAACGACACCGCGCGCCGGAATCTGTCGGGCAACGTGTCATCGCCGTAATCGCTCAGACCGGTCGAGCTCCGCGCCTCCGCCAGCAAAGCGTCCGCATTCAAAATATCTTGGCTCATCGGTTCAGCCCGCCCAGCGCATCAGCCCACCAAACGCATCAGTTCATCCTCCGCGTCCAGCACTTTCTGCGCGGAGCGCGCCGCATATTTGAGCCCAGCCATGCTGCCGTAGTCCAGGATCTTTGGAACCCGCAGACCCGCATCGATGTAGCCCTTCAGGATACGGGCGATCTGCTTCGAGCTGCCGTGCGGCACGATCGCGAGCAGGGAGTCGAGGTTCACTTTCTTGAGCATCGCGACGACGCGTTCGCGCGGCAAGGCTTCCGGGGTGATGTCCTGGTATCCGCGCCAGCTGTCTCCCAGCGGATGCTCGAAGCCGTATTGACGCATGAGCGCCGCCGGAGTCTGCATCACATAATAGGACCGGATCAGCGGTGCCTCGAGGATCTCGGCAAGCTCGCCATCGTCGTCGGCGATCAGGCAGGTCCAGATCATCGCGGGTGTGATCGCCAGCGGGTCGCGGCCGGCTTGCTCGGCCGAATCGCGCACCGCCTTGAGCTTCGCCGCATAGTCATCGGGCGAGTGTGCGCCCGCCGGCCACCAGCCGTCGCAGTGGCGTCCGATGATTCCCATGATCCGCGGCCCGCTCCCGCCTGCCCAGATGGGCGGGAAACGGCCCTCGTACGGTTCGGTGTCGAGGCGGGCATGTCGCAAGCTGTAGAACTGACCGGAAAAATCGACCGGGCCCTCGCTTGCCCAGAGCAATTTGATGACACGCAGCGCTTCCTCGAAGCGCGCGACCGGCTTTGCGAAATCGAACCCGTAGGGAACCGTGTTTTCCGTCTCGCCGCTGCCGACGCCGAGAATAAAGCGGCCCCGCGAAAGGTGATGAATGGTAAGGGCGCTCTGTGCCAGCAGCGATGGGTGTCTGCGCACGGTATCGACCACGCTGGTGGCGATCGGCACGTTCTTCGTGAGCACAGCGGCCGCTCCTGCGACCACCATCGCGTCCAGATGCCTGTGCGGAGAAGCGGAGACGGTCGCGAGGTCGGTGAACTCCGGAGTCCAGATCGAATCGGGCCAGAAGCTGACCATGTGATCCGGCAGCCAGATCGAATGATAGCGGCCACTATCGAGTGCACCCAGCTTGGACAGATCCAATGGAAGCGTGGTGCGAAGAAAAGCCGCCGGTTGAACCTTCATTACTCCCCCTCGACCGAAGACTACGTCGCGTCAGTGTAGCGCCCGGATGGTCTCATGGGCAGCGCAACGCGCTGCTGAGCGGTCGCTCCGCGATCGATAAAATTGACGCCGCACCTCGGTCCATTTTATGATCCACTGTGTATCATAAGAGGTCCCGCCCGTGAGCTCACCGCCGACGCTGGAACAGAGTACCGACCCCGCGGCAGCGTGCCCGGTCGACCCGAGTCGAGACGAGCGCAAATCGGGCCGCCTGGCGGCCCAACGCGTGGCCTTCGACCCCGCGGCGCAAGTCATCACCCGCTTCTCGTTAGCCCGCGACCTCCTGCGCAATAGCGTCGCGAAGCAGGCAGGCGCGAGCCCCGATCAAGTCGACACGGGCAACCCCGAGCATGTCCCGGTGTTCTACCTCGACGGCGAGATGCACCGGCGCAAGCGCAGCACCATCGCCCGATTATTCACACCCACGGCCGTCACGACGCGTTACCGAGCCATCATGGAACGGGTCACGGACGCCCTGCTCGCGCGGCTGAGGTCCGCGGGCGCAGCGCAGCTCGATGCTCTCAGCCTGGAGCTCGCGGTCGCCGTAGCCGCCGAGATCGTCGGCCTCACCGACAGCGACCGCAGGTCCATGGCAGCTCGAATCGGCGCGACCCTCACTTTCGGCCATTTATCCCGGTGGCACCGGCTCGCTCGCCACGTGCAGCCCCTCATCTTCCGGTACCACATGCTCAAGTTTTATTACCGGGATGTACGCCCCGCGATCGAATCACGGCGCCGGGCGCGGCGTGAGGACCTCATTTCGCAGCTCCTCGACGAGGGCTACTCGAACAAGGCGATCATGATCGAATGCATGACCTACGCCGTGGCAGGCATGGTGACCACGCGTGAGTTCATCGTGATGGCCGCGTGGCACCTCCTCGAGCGCGACGCCTTGCGTGCACGCTTCCTGGCCGCAGACGAGGCCGGTCAGTTGGCGATTCTCGATGAGATCCTGCGCCTCGAGCCCGTGGCGTCGGTGCTGCAGAGACGCGCCGCGGAGGAGATGACGATCGGCTCCGATACCATTTCCGCGGGATCGCTGCTGGCGGTCGACATTCGTTCTGTCAACACGGACGAATCGGTCACCGGCCCCTGCCCGCACGTGCTGGATCCCGATCGCGCGAAGCGCATGAAAGCGGCCAGCGGCTATCTCAGCTTCGGCTACGGCAGCCACCGCTGCCCGGGTTCGCAAGTGGCGATGCACGAGACGAGAGTATTCCTGGACCGCCTGCTGCGCGTCCCCGGTATCAGGCTCGAGCACGCCCCGAAGATCGGCTGGAGCGACATGCTCATGAGCTATGAGCTGCGCGGCGCAATGATCGCCTGCGACCGCGGCTAAGCGCGGATGAACTCGTGGCGCGCACTCGAGAAATCGCGAGGGTCGATCGCAATGCCTCCGGATACGCAGGCCTCGCGCGTCGTGCGCACGCCTTTCTCCCGAAAGAACGTCTCCGCTGCCTCCATGTCCGCGACGCGCCACACCAGCGAGTAGATTCCTGAGGTCGGCGGCTCGAGGAACTCGGCCAGCGGCCCTTGCCTGCAATCGTCGGGCTGGATGAAAGCAACCTGGGTGCCGCCGAGGCGCACCAGCACGCGGCGCCCGGGCTGCGGCAGGACAATGCGCTCATCGGCGAGCAACTCTCCGTCGAGCAGACCGGTGAAGAATGCGAACGCGCGGGCGACATCGGGTATGACGCAGGCGATGTGATCGAGACCTTTGAGCGTCGTTGCATGACGGCCGGCCCAATCCGGGCGCCAATCGCCGCGCTCATACGGATCGTTGGGCATCGGCCTTTCGCACACTTCGAGCAAGACGCCCCCTGTTGATTCCTGACGCACATAGAAGAAGAAGCCGTACTCCGCCGACAGCTTGCAGCCGTGCTCCTTGAGCTTGGCGGCGGCGGCCGGCCCGTCGTCGATTTTTATTTCGAACGAATGAAAGCCGGGTCCGTAGCGATGCAGGTATCGAGCGAAGTGCTTCTCGAGTCGCGCCGGATCGCGCGGCGACATGGGCTCGATCATGTGATCGGCCACATAGAGCAGCGCCATATCGCGGTCCTCGGCCTCGAAATAGCCCTCTGCGAAAATGACGCCCCCCAGCATGTCCATATACTGGGCGCGGCAGGCCGCGATGTCCGCCACGGCATGGATCGTGTGGATGACCCGGCGCACCTTCACCCGTGAATCGGTCATCGTTTCTCCTGAGGTGGAGATTTGCTGTTCCTAAAAATGCACGTTTCGGTCAGTTTTAGGGTCTTGTCTGATGTCTGTGCAGGCATTAACTTTCGCCGATGTTGCTGGTGTATCGATACCGACTCAAGCCGCTCACCGGACAGCTTAACAGCCAGGCGTGCTCCTGCAATTTCGTCTGGAATTTCTGCAACGACACTCAACTTCAGCCCCTGAAGTGGAACAAGCGCTGGCCGAGCGGTTTTGATCTGAATCGGTTGACTGGTCTTCCTTCCGAAGCCACAAAGCGAACACGCACGGGGGTTGGTACGGGGAAATCAATGAATCGTTCTCTTCCCGAGTCTGTTCGTCTTGTCATGCCAAGACCGGGCCGAAAGGTATCGCAGAGCTCGGAATAAGAAGTTGGATATGTGCTGAGTGTGGTGTTTTGCACGATCGGGACATCAACTCTGCTCGCAATATCCTCTTCCGTTCGGGACATCGAACGCCTGCTGAGGGAATCCCCGCTCTTTATTTGGGGCGGGGAGGATGTCAAAGTATCGATCCTATGTTCGGGATGCGCTTCGACTTGAGAGTTCCGGGTATGGCCCCCGCCGAGATTGCGCGGGAATATCGGGCGGCGATCGACATGGCGCAATGGGCCGACGAGAGAGGCGCCTTGAACATCGGCCTGTCGGAACATCATTGCTCGGAGGACGGCTACCTCCCGTCTCCGCTCATCCTGGCTGCGGCGATGGCGGCCGTGACGCGGAACGTGCAGATCATAGTGGCGGCGGCGCTCCTGCCGATGTACGACGCGGTGCGTCTCGCCGAGGAAATGATCGTGCTCGATCACGTGAGCCAGGGTCGGGTGAGCTACGTCCTCGGGATCGGCTACCGGCCGGTCGAATATGAGCTCTACAATCTGGATTACCAGGAGCGTGGCGCGATTGCCGATCGGAAGCTCGAGCAACTGCTCGACGTGCTGCGGCGGGCTTCCGAAGCGACGGCCATGCCGCGCGTGACGCCGGCCTCTTTCACTCCGGGACGCCCGAGAATCATGTGGGGCGGCGCCACCAAGGCGGCAGCCCGCCGCGCGGGGCGCAACGGTCTGCCGTTCTTCGCCCAAACCAACACGCCGGGACTTGCCGAGAGCTATGCGGCGGCTGCGCGCGAGGCCGGCTTCGAGCCGGGCCAGTGCCTGTTGCCGTCGCCGGAAATGCCGAGCATCGTGTTCGTCCACCCCGATCCCGAGGTCGGCTGGCAAGAAGTCGGTCCGTACCTGCTCGCGGACGCCACGGCTTACGCCGAGTGGAACAAGGACGCAAATCGACCCACGGTCAGCTTGTCGAAGGGCAGGACGGTCGACGAGCTCCGGGCGGAAGGAGGCGCTCATCGGGTCGTCGACGTCGAAGGAGCAATCGCGCTGGTGAAGCGCTGGGGCCGTCTGCCGCTGCATCCGCTCTGCGGCGGCTGCCCTCCGGATTTGGCCTGGACTTATCTGCGGCGCGTGGCCGATGAGGTGATGCCAGCCTTGGCACGTCAGGGCGGATAAAGCGTGATCGTGTCGTTGTGGGCGTCCGGAGTCTCCGCGCGCCAACGCACCGAGCCGAACGGACGCTCCAGACGCCGGCGAACCAGTCGGCCATCGCGCGCTCCGTTGAAAGCATCCGCCGCCGCCTGCAGCGCCCGATCCGCGTGCGTGAAGCGGCTGCGCAGGCGCAAATAATCCAACCACGTCGGCAAGTGATAGCGCTCGGTCCAGAGCGCGGGATCCGCCAGATCGCGCGCCAGCGACCATTGGTAGGCACCGTTGCGCAGCCGCGCGCGCTGCAGCTTCAACATCACCTCGTAGAACTTACGCGCCTCCGCCGGATCCACCTGATAGTCGATCTCGATGACGATGGGTCCGCTGCGTGCCGTGATGTCGAGCGCGACCTCGGGCTCGGCGCCGATTTCGATCATCTCGACATCGGTCGGCGAAGTGCGCCGCATCGGCACGAGCAGTCCGATCAAGGGTGTGAGGCACAGCGCGACGCCGGAGGCGAAGAAGGCGACCTCGATACTCCAGTGCGCGGCTACTCGCCCCCAGGCCCAAGCGCCAAGCGCGATTCCCCCGGTGAGCGAGGACTGATACCCGGCAATCGCTCGGGCCGCGACCCAGCGCGGAACGGACAGCTGCACGCTGACACTGATGAGCGCGATGCTCAGCATGTTCGCCGCGCCGGCGACTACCATCGCGGCAGCGGTGAGCACGAGCACGCGGCTCGCGCCGATCACCAGCAGCATCAACCCCGCCGTGCAAGAGCACAGTCTGAAGGCTTGCTCGGCGCTCAAGCGGTCGCGCGCCCTGTTGACGAGCAGCGCGCCGATGACCGCGCCCACGCCCGTGCAGCCGAGCAAGAGACCGTAGGTGCTGGCGTTGCCCTTGAGCAGATCGCGCGCAACGAGCGGGACCAGCGCAGCGGCCGCTGCCCCGGCGAGGCCGAACGCAAAGGAGCGTACCATCGCGGCGCGTACCGGCGGCGAATGCTGCGCGTAGCGTGCGCCCGCAACCAGCGCGCCGCCGATTCGTTCCGCAGGAAGTCTCGCCGCCACATGCTTGCGCCGCCAGAACGCGAACGCAGTCAGCAGCGGCAAATACGCGAGCGCATTGATGAGAAACGCGGCCGGCACACCGAACGCCAGCACCACCAGGCCGCCCACGGCGGGGCCGAAGCTGCGCGCCAGGTTGTAGCTGATGGAACCCAGCGCGACGGCGGCAGGCAGATGCTCCGGGCTCACCTGCTCGCCGATGGACGCGGCCCACGCGGGATTATAGAGAGCGACGCCCCCGCCGATGAGCGAGCAGAAAGCGAGCAACACCCACGGGGTGGTGAGTCCGGCGAGCGCAAGCGTCGTGAGCGTGGCGGCACAGAGGGTGGCGAACCCGAGTCCGACGAGCGCGATCTTGCGCCGATCGAACATGTCGGCGATCGCACCGGCCGGCACGGATACCAGCATCAACGGCAGCATCAGCGCGGTCTGCACCAGGGCGACCATCCCGGGCGAGGAGGTGAGGCGCGTCATCTCCCATGCGGCCCCCACGCCTAAAATGAGCTGGCCGAAGTTCGAGATGACGCTCGCCGACCAGATCCTGCGGTACACGCGCTCGCGCAGCGGCTCGAGGGGTGCCCAGATTCGCCTCGTCTCGACGCGGCTGGCAGTCACGCGGCGGCCAGCTTCGCAATGATCCCGGCACCGTAGCGCTCCGCGTTGGCGCACCACTCGGCGCGGCTGTTCCCGTCGATGGTCGCTCCGACCGTGGTGACACCGAGCTCACGCATTTTGGCGATTTTCTCGAGCAGGGCTTGTGCATTCCACGCCTCGTTGGGTTGATTGACGGCGCCCAGCACGATCTCCGGGGGCTGCGCTCGCCCAACCTTCTCGCAGTGCTCGCGCATATAGGCAATGCCGTCGGCCAGATCGATCTCATCGGTCATGGCCGCGGTGCGGGTGGTCGCCGACACCGCAGCGGAGGTGATGAAGGGATTCCAGGCATCGCCGAGCTCGACCGCGCGGCGAATCGCGCGCCTCGAATTGCCGCCGATCAGCAGCGGCGGATGCGGCTTCTGCAGCGGGCGCGGCAGAATGCGATTGCCGAGCGCCTGATAGCCGGTTCCCTGAAACGTGAATTCGTCCGCGGTCCAGGCGGCTTTCATCGCCTTGAGGTACTCATCCACGATCTCGTTGCGACGCTCGAACTCGACGCCCAAGGCCTTGTACTCTCCCTTGAGATAGCCGGCGCCTACGCCCAAGGTGACGCGCCCGCCGGAGAGAAAGTCGAGCGTGGCAACTGCGCGTGCCGTGATGAACGGATTGCGGTAAGGCAGGACGAGAATCCCGGTCTGCAACCGCAGCGTGTGGGTAGCGGCGGCAACGAAGCTCAGTATGACGAACGGGTCCTGCGCGTGGTGACCGCCGGCATCGAGCCAGCGTCCTGTGGGCACCGGATGATCGGTGTCGCAGCCGGCGCTGAAGCCCACACGCTCCGCCGTTCTCGCGATTTCCGCAATCGCATCGGCCCGCAGAAATTCATCCGGGTACTCGATTCTGTCGAATGGCAACGAGACGTTGATCTTCATTCGATCAAAACCCACTTGGCGTTGCCGGTGCGGCTGCGCACCCAACCGCCCGATCCGGAGGTCCCGCCGTCGACCGGCAGAATGATACCGGTGATGTAGCTGCTCATCCGGGAGGCGAGGAACACGGCGGCGTTGCCGCACTCCGTGTCGATTCCCGGACGTCCCAGCGGAATGCGCCGTGCCACTGCATTTTTCTGCTCGTCGGTGAACTCGATCCACGTCGAGGGATCGACCGGTCCGGCGCGATTGCCTCGAATCCCCGGCGTATCGGTCATATCGGGAGCGATGGCATTGACGCGGATGCGCTGATCGGCAAGCTCCACCGCCAAGGTGCGTGTGAAGTTGTTGAGGCCCGCCTTGCAAGCGGCATAAACGGAGTAGCTCGGCGCTGCGCGCGAGCCTTCGATGCTCGTGACGTTGATGATGGAGCCGCCCTGGCCGCCCTTGATCATGATCGGCACGGCGGCCGAGGTCGCAGCCAGCACGCTCACGAGATTCAAGTCGATGTGCCGGCGCCACGAGCGTTCCGACTGCTCGATGAAGGGCCGCGGGCTCACACCGCCGGCATTGTTGACGAGGATGTCGATCCGGCCGAAGTCGCTCGCGGCCCGCTCGATGAGCGTGAGGATCTGGGCGGTCTCCATGACATCGGTGGGTACGGCCAGAGCCTTGCGCCCGAGCTCGCGGACCCGAGCCGCCGTCTCCTCGCAGCGTTCGGAAACGATGTCGCCGATCACGACGTCCGCCCCGACGGATGCAAAAGCGAGAGCGATCGCACGCCCGATACCGCCGCCGCCGCCGGTGACGACGGCGACCTGATCGGTCAGCAGAATCTGACAACCTCCCCCGCCATGAATAGTGAGGGTTCCATGGTTCTGCATTTAAGCAGCCCTCTGGATGGTTCCTGCTTCATCGGGCCGCTCAGCGCGGTGCCCCTCCACAGGCTTCAACGCGCAGTCCGCGCGCCGTACTACGTTGATCGCCGCGTTGGTGTCGGCGTTTATCTTGAGACCGCATCGGACGCATATGAACAGCGATTGATCGCGCCGGCTCGCCGGGTCTACCAGGTCGCAACCTGAACAGGTTTGGCTGCTGTAGGCAGCTGGAACCTCGATTAACCGCCCGCTTCGGTCTGCCAGCTTGTAGCCGAGCATTATTCGAAACATGCCCCATCCCTGATCGAGAATGGAGCGGTTTAGCCCGGCTTTCTGTCGCACCCTCTTACCCGGTGCTGCTGCCGTGCCTTTAGCCGATGCGGACATGTTCTTCACGTCCAACGCCTCCACCACCACCGTACCCTGGTTCTTGGCAATTTCGGTGCTGCGCTTGTGGAGGAAGTCCTTTCGGGCATTCGCTACTCGCATCTGTATTCGCGCGACGCGGCGGATTGCCTTGCGTCGATTGCTGCTGCCGCGCTTCTTGCGTGAGAGGTCGCGTTGCGCCTTACGGAGTGAATGCAGCGCTTTCTTGCCGTAGTTGGCTGGCTCGATGTGGGTGCCGTCGCTCAGCGCAGCAAACACCACCACTCCCGGGTCGATTCCGACCCGCGGGAGCGCTGAAGGAGCCGGCTCGGCCATCTCACGCTCGCACTGCACGGCGGCGAACCATTGTCTGGCGCGACGGGTGACGGTGACGTTGCAAATAGTCCCCGGCAACGGCCGCCAATCGTGCTCGCGCAGCCGCACCCAGCCCAACTTCGGAAGCTTGATCCGCCCGGAGGATTTGCCCGTACGCTCAACCGCAAGCGAGACAGGATCAGGGAAGCGGAAACTGTCGTTGATACCTTTCTTGCGCGGCGTCGGTGCTTTGGCCCGTCCCGCCCACCAATTCCGATAGGCCCGGTCGAGATCGCGTAAGGCCTGTTGGAGCGTGTGCACCGGCGCGGCTTTGAGCCAATCCGTTTCGGCGCGCAGCAGCGTAAGCTCGCGGCACCGGCTGGCGAAGTCGATCTTGCGACCGGGCCGATAGAAATCCCGACGCTGCTCGAGGGCGAGGTTGTAGACGAACCGACAAGCGCCCCCGATCTGCGCCATCTGAACAGCTTGTTCTGGCGTTGGGTAGAGCCGGAACCGCGCCGCCTTGCGATCGATCATGGGGTCAATATACATTGGCCTATGAGTGATTTCTTGATGACATGCGCTGCATTTCGCGGCGGTCTGTGCAGATTTTGAGGCATCGAGATGCACGGCGAGGACGACCTCTGTGTGTGCTGGTGAACTACCCGCCGAAGGTCGCTGTCTCATACATTGAGCAGGAGCGTTACCCCGAATAGGGGAAGCAAGACGGCCTTACCCCTGAACGTCGGGGCTTGCGGCCTTCATCGGTCAAAGGGCGAACGAGCGCGAGGCTTCGCCGACCGCAGCTCACCGGGGTGCCTTCGCCTCGAGCGTGCGCCGTATTGCCGATTCGATTTCAGTGGGCTTGTACAAGTACTCCGTCTCGAGCACCTTGGCAAACGGCACGGTGACGTCGCGAGAGGCAACCCGCAGCACCGGCGCAGCGAGCTGGCCGTAGAGATGCTCCTGAATGCGCGCCGCCACCTCCGCCCCCACGCCGAAGCTGCGTGGAGCCTCATGAACCACCACAGCGCGACGCGTCTTCGCCACCGACTTCAAGATGCCGTCGGTGTCGAGCGGCGAAACCGTCCGCAAATCGACGATTTCGACCTGGATGCCTTCTTGAGCCAACCGTTCGGCAATGACCAGGGTATCGCGCAGCGGCCGCCCGTAGCCGATGACCGAAACATCGCTCCCGCTTCGCGCCACATGCGCCTTGCCGAGCGGCACACGATATCCCGGCGGCGGCGCCGGACCCGTGAGTGCGCGCGTCAGCCCATCCTCGATGAAGAGACATGGGTCGTCGTCGAAAATGCACGAGCTCAACAGGCCTTTCGCATCCGCCGGCGT
>Ga0302324_100005880_pt1 | contig 26664 bp, 21 predicted proteins | sample Palsa_T0_1_FD_201949 | JGI IMG/M metagenome (GOLD analysis project Ga0302324, IMG submission 201949) | Peat permafrost microbial communities from Stordalen Mire near Abisko, Sweden - Palsa_T0_1 | ecosystem: Environmental > Terrestrial > Soil > Palsa > Peat permafrost | place: Sweden: Abisko...
CATTGCTGACACTGGCGACATCGCTCGCCAGCAGACGGTTGTCATGAGCGCATCACCCGCCGAGATCGACCTGGTCCGTGCCTTCAACCGCGACTACACGCGCCGCATCGGCGTGCTGCGCGACGGCTTGCTGGACAGCCCCTACTCGCTGACTGAAGTACGGGTCATGTACGAGCTGGCCCACCGCCGCGGTGTCGCCGCCGCAGAACTGGCCGCCGATCTGGATCTCGATCGTGGCTACTTGAGCCGTCTCCTCAAGCGCTTCGAGCGCGCTGGTCTGCTTCAGCGCGCGGCGTCCGCCAGCGACGCCAGGCGCTGGCACCTGGCGCTCACGGCGCAGGGGCGCAAGGCGTTTGCGCCGCTCGAGCGGCGCTCACAGCGGCAGATGGGGCAGATGCTCTCGGCGCTGGATCCCAAGCGGCGGCAGGCCGTGCTTGATGCCATGCGCTCGATTCAGACGAGCTTCGCTGCTCCGTCCTCGCCGCAGCAACGGCAGCAGCTGCCGATCCGATTTCGCAGCCACAGGACCGGCGACATGGGCTGGGTCGTCGCGCGCCATGGCGAGCTCTATTCGGCGCAGTTCGGGTGGGATGAGCAATTCGAGGGGCTGGTAGCCCGCATCGCGGCGGAATTCCTGCAAAAGCTTGATCCCAGCCGCGAACGCTGCTGGATCGCCGAACGCGCCGGCCAAAGGCTCGGTTGCGTGTTTATCGTGGCCGCAGGCCGCCACACCGCCAGGCTGCGATTGCTGCTGGTGGAGCCGGAGGCGCGCGGCGCGGGTCTGGGCCGCGACCTCATTACCCTGTGTATCGCGTTTGCGCGTGCAGCCGGCTATCGGCGGGTGAAACTCTGGACGCAGCACAGCCTGTCGGCGGCGCGGCACCTGTACATCCAGGCCGGCTTCGTAAAGACATCGGAACAGTCGCACCGCAGTTTCGGTCATGATCTGGTGGGCGAAACCTGGGAACTGGCGCTATAGCCTGGGTCCGGCGCGACGCGCTGGTTCGCGCTCAGTCGTGGGCGTCGTTGACGACGTCGCCGACCGCAGCGGCCGACTTTGGACTCGCGGAGTTCGAAGTGCTTGATGCGCTCGCGGCTCCGCTCGCGGCGTTCTTCTGCTGCTCCTGGACACCCGGACGTTCCACGGTGATCCACACCGCAAGATCCCAAACGTTGTGGATGCCGATGAACAACAGGGCCAACGCGCTGGCGCCAATGATATAGAGCGCCGTCGAGGGTTGCCGGAGCGCGCACACGCCGGCCGCTATCAGCGCCAGATAGCACAGCAGCGGCAGCGTGGCGTTCCAGATCCAGTCCTCGATCGCCGGCCGATAATCTTTCCGACCGCGGTACATGCGATAGGTGGTTGCGCCGCCATAGGCACCTAGGATCGCGCCGCTGGCGATCATGCAGGCCGAAAGACTGCCGGCGGTCTGTCCCGGAATGCACAGCAGTGCGGACAGCCACAAGGCCGACCCAAAATGCATCACGACCGGCGTGACAAAGGTGCGCAGGCCCCACATTTGCAGCGTCATCGCATCAGCTGCCAGTGCGATGACGACAAAGGTGAGCCCCGTCAGGCCGGCCGCGGAGGATCCGATGATGACGTAGAAATTGTCCCAGGCATCGACAGGCAGAAGCACGCTCGACATACATGGATTCTAGCGCGCCGCGGTTATAATCGTCCGGTTCCCGGCGAGTTGGACCTCGATCCTCGCAGCCACCGCGGGCCGTTCGCTCGAGGCGAACTTTACCCATGCCGACCAAGCCACAGTCTCGCGCCACAGTCACGCCACGCCATGGCGTCGCACGGGTCATCTCCAAGCTCGGCCTGGGATCGCGCAGCCAGGCGGCCCTATGGGTGCGCGACGGGCGTGTGCGGGTGAATGAGCGCGTGGTACGGGACGCCGAGTTTCCCGTCCGGCAGGGCATCGACCGGATCGACATCGAAGGCCAACGGCAGGGGCCCGCAGCGAGGCTGGTGCTGATGCTGAACAAGCCGCGGGGCCTCGTCACCACGACCCGGGACGAGCAGGGGCGCGATACGGTGTACGCCTGTTTTGCCGGTTCGGCGTTGCCGTGGCTGGCGCCGGTCGGGCGGCTCGACAAGGCCAGTGAAGGCCTGCTGCTGTTCAGCAACGACGCCGCGTGGGCGGCCCGGATCACCGATCCCAAATCCGGGCGCGATAAGACCTACCATGTCCAGATCGACCGCCTGCCGTCGGAAGAATTGCTGCGGCAACTCCAAGAGGGCGTGCTGCCCGACGGTGAACGCCTGAGCGCCAAATCCGTGTGCTGTCTGCGCACCGGACGCAAGAACGCGTGGCTGGAAATCGTGCTCGATGAGGGCCGCAATCGGCACATCCGGCGATTGCTGGCGGCGTTCGACATTGCAGCGCTACGCATCGTGCGCGTGGCCGTCGGTCCACTGCTGCTGGGCGAGCTACCGAAAGGTCGGTGGCGGATCCTAACCGAGCAGGAGATCGCCTCCCTGTGAGCGCGTCCGTCGGACCGCTGCTGACGTTACGCGTACACGAGGCATTGCTCGCCGCTCGCAGCGCCGGCGCGAGCACGCTGCGCTGCTCGCTGGATCTCGATCGATCCACCACGACGGTCGAGCTGCGCACGGGCGGCTGGCTCTGGGATGGCCACCGGTTCCCGTTTCTTCCGGCCTGCAAGGACAGAACCATCTACCACTGGCTTGACGGCAACTTTCAGCCCGTGGCGCGCTTCACCACGTCGCTCATCAAGCTTGTGCCTACCGAATGGGGACCACCGACGTTTGAAATCGATGGCATAAAAATGTTGCCCACAGCGCGTGTCTCCCCCTATGCGGATGCCGAGCTCAAAGTCAGCTTGATAGCCCCGCGCGGCAAGCTGATTCTGGACACCTGCGGTGGCCTTGGTTACTTCGCCGCCTGGTGTCTGCGCGGTCGTGCCGCGCACGTGTATTCGTACGAGAGCAATCCCGATGTACTGTGGCTGCGCAGCCTCAATCCCTGGTCGCCCGACAATAGTGAGTCGCTCGAGAGCCGCACTGCACTAACGCTGACGATGGGAGATATAGCCGAGCAGATCGCGGGCCTGCCGAGCGAGTCGGTTGATGCGATCCTGCACGATCCACCGCGCTTCGGCATCGCCGGCGGACTCTATTCACAGGTGTTTTACGACCAACTTGCCCGGGTTCTCAAGCGCCGGGGCAAGCTGTTTCATTACACCGGCACGCCCAACAGGCTCAGCAGCGGACGCGATGTGCCCAACGAGGTCGCGAGTCGATTACGCCATGCCGGTTTTACTGCTAAGCCCAGTGGCGATGGGATTCTGGCGGTGAAGAGGGGAAGGGTATAGGGCAAAGCGAGACGGTCACTGGTTAGCCATTACATCGATCTTGCAATGAACGTGATTTGCAACCAGCCCTATGTAGGCGATGGTGTCAATCTGTTTGCCAAAGGCAACCGATTCAACATTCTGCAGCGTGCACAGGTGCAAGTCGGACAGATTGACTCCATCGGTCACAATCACCCAATAGCTCGCAGTCGTCTGCAGCTCGGGAAACGGCGTCCAACCAACAATCAATGGCCCGACGGGCCCGTCCAGACGACGAGTGTCGGGCACAAGATGCAGCAGTTTCAGTCGGTCTGCGCCGAGATGTGCATAGATTCGAGGCCATACAGCCGAACGGTCGGGATTTGAAGGGTCTTGGATCCTAAGAGCGCTTCCCCAATCGGTAGCGATCAGATAACGGGCGATGCCCCAGAAAGTGGCCATCTCGGGCGCATAAATCAGCTCGCCCGTTCGCATGTGCTGCCTCAGATAAGCGGACGCCTCGCGATACTGCATCTTGTGCGGCGTCACGGCCTGGAGATAGCCGGCCCAAGCTAGCGCAGCGAATACCGCGAAGACTGTGCCTATGCCGGAATAGCGCGCGGTTGCATTGTTGGCGCTCGCGCCGCTCTCGATCGCTCTGCCTAGCAATGCACCGCCAGCGACTGCCAGAAACGGTGCGCAGAAAGCAAAAGTACGGTCGACGAACCAGATCGGATATATGGCAACTTGGAGCAGCCCACCGAACAGCAACGGCCACAGGATAAAACAGCATGTGAATCGCGACAGCCAACGCGCTGTAAGCAACAGCGTAAGAAGGAGCACCGCGACCAGCGCAAACGCCAGCGACAGCGCCCAAGGTGGCAGCATCGCGTCGCCGTAGCCCACGAGCCAACCTCCAACCGTTTGCTCCAAAGCCTGTATCGAAAGAGAGGGCGCCGGGTGCGGGTGCCGAAGGCCCGCAATGACGATCCACGGCAAAAGCGCAGCGCCCGCGATCGCCGCAAATCCCGTCCAAGTGAGTAGTAACCGCCGCGTGCTGTCCCATGGAAAGATATAGAGCAGTACCGCGGAAATCGGGATGAGACTCAAGCTATGAACCATACTCAACAAAATCAGCAGTAGGAGCATCGGCACACCGACGCCGAAGCGATAGTCCTCGCGCAGCCTATCGGCCGCAATCCAACTCAATACCGTCAGACAGCTCAGCATCGAATACATGCGCAGTTGTTCGGCGAAGTAGAGTTCGCTTCCCATCACCGCACAGAAACACAAGGCTAGGAGACCCGCGGTCGCGCCGAAGCGGCGCGTGGTGCCAAAGAAAACTCCCAGCAGCGTGACCGCACTCCACATCACCGAATTCAAGGTCAACCATCGGTCGCTATGTCCTATTGCGCCCCAGGCACCCAATTGCAGGTAGTAGAGCGGGGGATGAACGTCAAATCGGAGTACCGCCACAAGCGTATCGACAAACGGCATGCTGGCAAAGGTTACGCTGTAGATCTCGTCCATCCACAGGCCTTCCCGCCCGAGCGCAACGATCCGCAGGATGATGCCGAGCACAAACACAAATAGTGCCGCGACGGCTATGCCGGGAGTTATCGTTCTTGTTTGCGTGGCTGAAACAAGCATCCCTGGGGTCGCTTCCATCGCCAGTCACGCCTTGCGACGCGAGATTACTCGAGGATCACCGTGTCGGTGCCTACGTTGGGATAGAGCAGGCCAACACGGGCACGCTGGTATCGGTCCAGCTGCTCGACGCCGGGCAACGGACTGCTTCTCGGGCAGCGAAGGCTCGGCTTTTTGGCCCCATCGAACTGCGCGCAAACGAATTTATGGTCGTCGTAGACGTGATTCAGGGCAACTGCCAGACGCTGATGTTCCGGGGCGAAGCGTACGGCGGTCTCGCCCATCAGTGGTCGCGTGCGCACCAGCATGGTCACGAGTTGGCGGTGATCAATCGACAGCAGACCGCTGAATCCCTCGCCAACCCGCGGCGCCATCATGCTCGGTCGCACCAGGTCGCGGTAGGCCGACGGCGCGAAGTCACCGGTGAAGCGAAATGCGCTCGCAGACGCCATGAGCAGGTCGGCCGCGAGCTTGAGCGCTTCGCGCGCTCGTTCCGAGTCCAGCGCACGAGCCGCGATCTCGAAATCCTGCAACGCAAAGATGATGCCCTGCGTCAACGTCGCGAAGATCTGGTGGCCCAGCACCCAGCGTCGCATCGGGTCGACTGCTGTCGGCACGGCGCAGGCCCCGGTCGCGGTGTGCTCGACGGGCGCGACGCGAATCCCGGCGATCGCGCCGAGCAGCGCGGCGAATCCCGAGCCCACCGCAGCAAATCGCTGCGCGTCCAGCGGACCATAGACCGATGCCATTTCGGCATGAAACAGCCTCGCGGCCATGAGGATGCTGCGCAGAAATGCCGTGCCTTCGGACACCGATACGCGGCACACGTGAAAATACCAATCATGCGCGGCATCGTCGGCGAGGAACGCATCGGCGACGGCGGGCATCGCGGGGAGCGGCTTGGCCGCGGCCGTGAGGTCATGGGCCAGCAGTTGCTCGCACAAGGCCTCCAACGCTGCGGCTGCCTCCCGATGCCCCAAAGTTGCGGCGCGCGACGCATAGTCGGCCAGGGCGGCGAGCATCGGCGCCGCGATCGCAGAACGCACCGACAGCATGGCCGGAATCAGATGTGGCGGCAGCACGGGAAACAAAGACGGAGTCGCGGCATTCATGAAGAGAGGGTCAATCGCACAGAATTGCGTTGAGATGGCTCACTACGGCCATCACTGTGGGCTCTCGCATCATCGCTGCGTGCCCAACGTCCAGCTTGATCATCTCGAAGGGCCCCTTGAACGATTTCTTCCATCCGTTATGGCCATCGAGCCGCAGCTGGAACGGCCACTCTTCGAGTCCGGTGCTTTTGAACAGAATGACTCTGCCCGAGAACGGCTCATACTTGCGCTTGATGGCGCGACGATTCAACGCATGCCTGAGGTCCTTGTCCTTTCCCGTCACCCAACGATGCACTTCGTGGGTGAACAGCTCTTGCAATTTCCGCTTGGAGGTAGCGAGCACCTCATGTGACTGAAACATACCTACAATGCGGGGAAACCAACTCATCACGACCAGCGTCTTCGAGGGGCGATACGAGTCCAGCAGGAGCAGCAACACCTCTTCGCCGTCATCCTCGAGCCGTCTTGCGAGATCGAAGGCCTCCGAACCGCCGAAGGAGAAGCCGCAAAGTCGGTAGGGCCCGTGCGGCTGAACGAGGCGGATCTCACGCAGATACGATTCAATGCGAGTGTCGAGCGCCTCATGGAAGTCTGCAGAATCTGCTCCCGTGCCCACCTCAAGTCCGTAGAGTGGCACCGATGGATCCAGGTAGCGTGCGATATTGAGATAGTCGTGGGCATCCCCGTCGAAGCCATTCAGGCAGAACAGGGGACTGCGGTTCCCGCCGTCGTTCAGTGCGACCAGGTGTTTCCAAGTGTGTTCGATGCGGCGTTGACCCATCATCGCCGCGAGCTGCGCCGGTGTGGGTGCCTGGAATACCCAAGCGACAGCGATGGGTCGCTCAGTCTGGGTCTTGAGAGCCGTCAAAAAGCTTAAGACCAGCCGGGAATCTCCGCCGAGATCGAAGAAATTGTCGTGACGGCCAACCTGCGGTAGACCGAGCAGCTCTTGCCAGATCATCGCAATCGCGCTCTCCACCTCACCTACTGGCGCCTCGTACTGCTGCATTGCGAGCGAGCTCTGATCCGGGGGTGGCAACGCCTTGCGATCCAGCTTGCCGTTGGGATTCAGCGGCAGAGTGTCGAGCGATACGAACGCGGTGGGGATCATGTGTTCCGGCAGGCGCTCGGCAAGATGCTCGCGCAACTGCGAGATCGCGAGGCGCGGGCTGTGCTGGACGATATAGGCAACCAGCATCGCCGGGGACGGGGGATCGTTGCGCAGCACGACGGCGGCCTGTGCGATTTGCGGATGAGTACGAAGGGCGGCCTCGATCTCCCCGGGCTCGACGCGAAAGCCGCGGATCTTGAGCTGCTCGTCGCCCCGACCGAGAAACAGCAGGATGCCGTCGGCGCGCCAGAGCGCGCGATCTCCCGTGCGATACAGGCGCGCTCCTGGCGGTCCATACGGATCGGCCACAAAGCGCTCGGCAGTCAAATCCGGCTGCCCGACGTAGCCGCGCGCAAGCCCCGCACCGCCCAGAAACAGCTCCCCCGCCACGCCGATGGGCTGGGGACGCAGCCGCGTATCAAGGACATAGGCGCGGTAGTTCGCCAGTGGTCGGCCGATCGGCGTGACCGCTAGGCTCTCATCGATCGGATCGGGCACCGGGTAGGCAGTCGCGTCGATGCAGGCCTCGGTCGGGCCATACATGTTGATGAGCTCGGTGTCGGGCAGAGCGGCGCGCAGGCGCCGGCACAGCGCGCCCGAGAGCGCTTCGCCCCCAAGCATCAGGCGCTTGAGGCGCAGACGCGGCCGCTGCGCGGCCGCATCGAGCACACTGTCGAAGAAGGAGGGCACGGAATTAATGTGACTCACGCGATGGTTGACGAGCAGGGCCCAGAAGGCCTCGGCCGAGAGGGTACGCAGTTCCGGCGCGATGACCACGCAGGCGCCTGACAGCAAGGGGAGCAGCAGCTGGCCGATGGACACGTCGAAGCCCACCGAGATCGCCGCGAGCACGCGATCGCCCGGGCCGATCGGGTCGTGGCCGTAAGTGCGGGCGAAGGCGAGGTTGACAGCGCTCCCATGGCTGACGGCCACGCCCTTGGGTTCGCCCGTCGAGCCGGAGGTATAGACAATGTAGGCGAGGTGTTCGGGGGTCAGGTGTGTTGCGACCGGTGTGCCCGAAGGAGCGGTTTGCTCCAGCCGCCACTGCGGAATCTCATTGGGAAGACGGGAGGCGAGGCTCTGGTCGGTGATGACCAGACGCGCCCCGGCATCGCGCAGCATGTGGGCCAAGCGATGTGCTGGGAAGGCGGGATCGAGCGGTAGATAGACCCCGCCGGCCTTGAGGATCGCCCAGGCTGCCACGACCGTTTCAAGCGAGCGGTACCGCGCTACGCCCACGACTGTCTCGGCTCCGACACCGAGTTGTTGCAGGGCGGCGGCCAAGCTGTCCGCAGCACGATCTAGCTCGGCGTAATTTAAGACGCGCGTGCCGTCCACGACCGCCTCGGCCTGCGGCGTGCGCCTCACCTGCGCGGCCAGCATCACCGGCAGCGTGCCGGTCGGAAACTGTGCCGCGGTCGCGTTCCAGCCCGCAAGCAGTTGCTGGCGCTCTGCCAGGGAGAGCAGGTTCAGATCGCTGATGCGCTGCTGATCGTCGGCCACCATGCTCTCGAGCAAGATTCGCAAGTGCCCGGCCATGCGTTCTACGCTGGAGCGGTCGAACAGGGCGCTGGCGTACTCGATTGCCCCCTCGATCCTCTCACCGGCATCGATGAGCGAAAGAGTCAGATCGAACAGCAAGGTGCTCTGCAGTGCTTCCGCATCACTGATCCTGCGACCCACAACGCGCGGCGCGCGCTCTCCCGGCCCGCTGTCCAGCGTCAGCATGACCTGGAAAATCGGGTGATGATTGAGACCAGGCGGAATCTGGAGCGCTTCGACCACCTGCGCGAAGGCAATATCCTGATGGGCGTAAGCCTCCGCGGTGCTCGCCTTGATCCTGGCGATCAGCTCGCCCACGGTCGGATCGCCTTCCAAGCGCACGCGCAGAGGCAGCACGTCGAGTTCGCCGCGCCGGCGGTTTTGGGCGGGCGCACCTATTACCACGTTACTCTGCCCGCTGAACCGGGAGAGCAAGGCAGACCATGCTGCCAACAGCGTCATGAATGGCGTGACCCCATGGCGCTGGCTCAATCCTCGCAGCCCTGCCGTCAGCTCCTCTGTCAGGGTGACGGCTACGCTACCCGCAAAGCCGGGCACCGCCGGACGCGGCCGGTCGGTCGGCAGTTCCAGCAGGGCCGGCGCGGCCGCGAGGTACCACATCCAGAAGTCCATACCGCGCTTTTCGAGGTGATCCGATGGATCACTACTTCGCGTGCGGCTTCCAAATGGTCGGATTTGATTCGTTTCCATCATCGGCATGTCGCGAGCGTGGAAGCCGCGCGAAATCGGTTATGTTGCTGTCCCAAGAGATCGATACCAGCAGACCCTATCAGATAAGGGATACCGCGCACGCGATACCCCCATGTTGCCGAGTTTCTCTGCATTAAGCGCGGTGTCAACCTATGTAATCTCAGGCCGTGAATTAGCCCACGAATCGGGCCCAGATTCGGGACGGAAGGCTACGCTGGAGCCTTGCCCGCCCAAATGCTCCGCCTAAGCTGCGGGGTTGCCAAGTGCCGCTTGACATATTGCGGCTTCGAACGAATGACCGATCGAGCGTGGATCCAAACGAATCAGTTGCTTCCGCCGTTATTCGACGGTGGTGCAACGATTATCTTGCGCATTTTCTTGGCGCTAGCCCGCTCCGGGGCACCAAGGCCGAGATCACGTCTTCTGCCTTATCATCTGCGCAAAATATATGCGCGTTGTGTAAGGGACATCGATGCTCGCAGGCAACGGACCCATGTACTTTGAAATCTCTTTGATGATGTTGTCGAATATGAAATCACTGCCTGCCTGGCGCCTCAGAGTGGCGTGCGATTTCCAGGCAACAATAATGTCCGATTTCTGCATCGGCCACACAAAACTGTGCTCGCTTGACTTTGTGTCGGCGAAGTAACCACTTGCATTGATAGTGGTCGTGGGATCTTCCCTTCTCAGGCCATATGAATACGCCGGTATGAAAGATTTGATGATGGATTCTATGCTCTGTTGAATCGGGTCGTTTAGGTCGCGATGATTCCACATACAGGCAAACCAACCATTCGGAACCAATATTCTAGTAACCTCTTCAAGCGCACGGCTTTGATTAACCACGTTGAACGAACTGCCAAAAAAAGCGGAATAAACGCTACTAGCCGGTAACCCAGTCTCTTCACCGGTACCAACAGACCAAGTGACTGATTCGCCCTTCGTATTTTGCATGCCAATTGCGCGCATCGCGGCGTTGGGCTCAACCGATTTGACCGTCAGACCTTGCTTGAGAAGTTCCTTCGTGAGCTTTCCTGTTCCGGCGCCGATATCGGCCACTGGTTTGCCCGGGGCGCAGCCCATAGCGCTAACCAGATCCGTTATGGCCTCGTAAGAGTAGTCGGCTCTCTTATCGTAGTGCGAGGCATGCTCAGTGTAGTCCCAGTTAACTTGGACGGGCGAGGTAGTCGCAGTCATTGTCATCCTCTTGCAGTCCGATGTCTGTTGAGCGTGATTGCCGCAATTTCGAACTGTTCGTTTAAAAGAATTCGCAAAGGAGTGCCTTGCGAGTCGACAAGCAACATTTACTGTTGCAGCATCACATGAGCTTACACAATTGTCGCCACGTTAACTCTATGTTTGCAGCACGTACAGATGGCTCAACGCTGGTTTTCCATAATCCGATGGTGATCCCTCTTGCAACTGATATTGGTTCCGTTTTAGGTCGACCCAAAGCAGGACAGTCGCTCACCGACTGACCGACCTGAGGTATGGGCGCGGCGAGCCCATCCGGTTGATCACACTCGATGAGTTCCGCAGCCGTGATCTCGCGCGGATTGGGTAACGCGCTACGACCGATGCGATCCGACCGCCGCACCTGAGAAAGCGAGAGCTCGAGCGAGTGCTCCAATTCCGCTAGCCGGTTCGCGAAGAAACTGAACTGCTGTGCTTGCGCAGGCGCTGTGTGACCGTCCGGAGGACCGAGCATCACGACGCGCGTGTGCGCGCTACATCCCTGGAATGGCCTCGCCTTCCAGATGAGCGATGTGCCGATGCGAATCATAGGGGCAGATACGCTGAACTCACTCAGTGAGGTTATTCGCACCCGAGGCTTGCCATACGGAGACGCTCTGCACGGTCATGGGCTGGTTGGTGCCGGTGCCCAGGATCAGAACCATGTGCCTCCAGTCCATGGCTGACATCGCGGTCGAACCATTGATCGGGGGCGGTGCGGGATAGTTGGACACGTCCGTCGGGTCATAGTAGTTCCAGTAAAAGGTCGGGCTGTCGGTCTGAACGTCATCGAAGTAGAACTTCAGATAGCCCTGGGTGCTGGGCGTGGCGGGAACCCACAAGCAGCCGTACTTGTGAAATTGGGAGAAATCCGTCCGAGCCGGTACCAGCACTGAGCCGGCCGAGCCTCCAACGGACTGATGGGGATTGCTGGTCGAATGTCCCGATGACGACGGATAGCCATACCAGTTGCCGATGCCATTCTGATAGGAGTACTCCTTGACGTCGTATTCCATGATGTCAACTTCAAAGAAATCGTTATAGATTTTGCCCGAGGAGTCCTTGGGCATGCCCGGCCAGCCGACTGCATACGGTCCCTGCGAGGTGTGCTCAACATCCAGCGAATAGAACGCCGGGCCGCCATTTTTATAAGGCCCATTGCCCTGGCCGGTAAATGACAGGACGGCCTCGAAGTACGCACCGCCTCCGAACGCTGTGCCCGTCCAGCCTTTTGCAGTCCGGGTCTGGCTGGCCGTGGAGACGGTAGCACCGTAAGTGTTGTTCTCCAGGCCGGAGATAAACAGACTGCCGTCGCTGTTCTGCGATGCCGCGCCCGCAGGCTGCGCTCCTGCGCCGTAGAAATTCCAGGGAACCCAATTGCCGTTGAGCGTCACGGCGGGCCCAAAGGTTCGCGTGTTGTATCCCACCGCGGCCGCGGCGGCGGGAATATTGTTCGAGGAAATTGGAACACCACCACAATCCGAAGCCACAAGGGCCAGCGTGGCAGCAAGGCTGGAAACTCCAACGATCTTGTAGTGGATCAACGCTACTGTCCTGTGCAGCTGAGCAGCCAGGGCCAAACGTTGTAGCATGCAAGAGCAGCTTGACCGGACAGGATCATCGCGCTTGATCGTGTCAATGATCAAGGCCCTATTCGATGCGTGACGCTCCCAAGCGGCCGCCCGCTACGATCGACACTCTAAACAAGGAACTCAATAGTCAGCAACGATTTTAGCCAACAGACTAGCAGCGGGCTGCACGCCCGCTGCGATGAATCGCCCGGAGGAACTTTGAAGGCAGCTATCTAAGCTGGGGCGCTATCGGCTGCCATCGGATCATCATTCGTCTTGGCGCTGCGACGGCGTAACTGTATGGCGCCCAGCAGCGCGACGCCCGCAATCATCATGGCCCACGTCGAGGGCTCCGGAATGGGAGCGCAGGTTTTACCTGCCCCAAAGGTTCCCCAAGCATCCCCTGGTCCCGAAGGAGGTGTCCACGGCGGAGGGCGTCCCTTGCCACAATCGGCTGAAAACGAACCTTCGGTGGTAAATGAGGTTGCATGCGCCGCTGCCATCATGCCGAACGTTGCCAATATTCCAAGGCAAACAACTGCAGTCTTTTTCATTTGTCGAGATCCTTCCCTTGAAGTCAATCCGCCTTCCCTACCCGAGGCTCACCCGTCACTCTGCAAGGCAGTGTATCGGATTATCTGATCCAGAATAAGTTTAGTCTGCGTGTCAGCGCGGTTCAACGCGCTATTTAACCTAATGGGAGAAAAATTTTTAGGAGCTATCGAGCCAGCTGCACCAAGGCTGGACAATCATGGTCATCTCGTGCCACGAATTGAGGCGGGCAGTTGCTCGCATCGTTCAGTGAACAGTAGCAGGTCTGCTGATTTGCTACATTCCTCAACAGGATTGCGCGCCGCACTGCGCATGCGGGAATTGATGCAGTTAAGTCAGCTACGCCGGACCACCTGCGTCGCCAGAGTTTATGATCATCTCAGTCGTGGCTACCGTTGCCTATACCGCCGAAGCGACTTAAGCGGAGTGTGGGTTGATTCCTATGAGACCTTCCAGTCTGCGGATTGCGACGCTCGCCCTCAGCGTCGTCGGAACTACTTGCGGCTGCGGCTCTGGCGCAACCGCCTCACCGAACGCAACTCAGGTCGTGGCGCGCATCGACGGGCATGAACTGACGATCTCGCAGCTCAATCAGGCATTGGTCGCGATGCACGCCGCCGACACCGGCCCGGCCGCGCAGCAACAGGCGCTCAATGCGCTGATCGATGAGGAGCTGGTGGTACAGGCCGCGCAAAAGGCCACCCTCGATCGCGACCGCGGCGTCATGATTAGCATGGACGCGGACAGTCGCGAAATCCTCCTGCGGGCTTATACGGAGCAACATATCTATCCGACCGGCCCGATCGAAGATTCAGAACTGCGCAGGTTCTACGACGCCAACGCTGCCCTATTCAGCGCACGTAACATCTACCACTCTGTGGCATTCAATGTCGAACAGGGACCGCTGGCCCCGGAATTACAGGCAGAAATAGATCAGGCTCGTTCAGTGGACGCTTTGCGAGCCATCCTGAGCCGCAAGAACATCGGCTTTCAGACAGAGGAAATCACGCGCGCGGCGGAAGCGATCCCGCTCCCCCTGCTGCCTAAACTCGCCGCCGCCGCCGCCGGAGATATCGTGATCGCAAAGTCCGAGGGCGGTCGAACGCAGCTGTTTGTGCTCACCGGTCTGGAGAGCAGTCCCCTCAGCTTCGATGAGGTCAGCAGCGAGATCAGACAGTTTTTGACGGCGCAGCGGAACAGGGCGGCGCTCAAGTCCTATCTGCAGCAGCTTCGGGCCGCGTCCAAGATTGAATACACGAACGTCAATCCGCCAGGCACGCCGGCGCTCAGCCAATGACGCGTCAATTTGAAGATTCCAACCATCATTGCGCCTGTATGACGCAGCCGACGCGTGCGTGCGTTTTCACTCTGATTGCCGCCGCGTTAGTTCTGGTGGCTTGCGACAAGTCGGGCCACATTCTGGCTTCACCGGCCGTGGCGGCTAGAGTAAACGGGGTGGCCATTACATTCGCGCAGGTTGATCAGGCGATGGGACGGCAGCCAGTGCTGGGTGTCTCGGATCACCCTTGGCCGACAACCGCGGCCGCGCTGGACGAGTTAGTTGACCAAGAGCTTATCCTGCAAAAGGCCCGAGAGGCCCAAATTGATCGAGATCCGGAAGTAATGCAAGCCACACAAAGCGCCAGAAGAGCGGCGTTGGCGAACGCCTGGCTGCGCAGTGCTATTGGCGTCGTCCCGGCGCCAACCGATCAAGAGATTGACGATTACCTGCACCATCATCCTGAATTGGCCTCGGGACGTCGCTTTTTCAACTGGCGCTTGGCCAGTTTGCAGGCGACTGCAGCTCAGATCGCTGACATACAACAGCAAGTTGCGAGCAAGATGAACTTCGATGAAATACTTGGTTATCTGGACGCCAACAATCTCCGCTACGTCAAGTATCAGCGGACAGCAGCGTCTGATCAACTTTCAGCGGAATCCTTGAAGCAATTGAGCGCGATCAAGCCGGGTGACACTGGGCTATTTACGAATGACGGTCATCCTGAATTGGTGCAATTGACGAGTGAGTACGCGGCGCCAATTGACGAGGGCCCGGTGCGAACCCTTGTTGAGACTACCCTGAGCCAAGAACGGACCAAGGACGCCGTCGAAGCGAAGATTGCCTCGTTAAGAGGCAGCGCCAATATAGAATTTGTGGGAGATTTCAAGGCGCTGGCACCCGCTCCGCCAAGCGCCGCAGTGTCCCAGCCGGAGACAAAAGAGATCGACCAGGCTATTGGGAAGGGACTGCAATGAAAATATCCTTCGCAAGGCACAAATCGTGCTTGTTCCGCCCCGGGAGTCAATTTCCGTCGCGCAGTCTTGCTATGATCCACAGCCTAGCTGCAGTGTAAATTTCACATATTCCAGGTACTTGGCTTTCGATACTATGACACTCAAGCAGTTTTTTCTCATCCTTCGCGCCCGGTGGCTGGTCGCCTCCATCTTGTTCGCCGCCTGCGTCGCGGCAGCGGTGGCCTACGCGCATTTCGCGCCCAGGCAATACACCGCGATCGCGTCAGTTGTCGTCGATCCAAAGTTGGATCCTATAGCCGGTGCCGTCAATCCAGACCAGGCAGCCGCGGGTTATCTGTTGACGCAGGTCGATATCCTGGCAAGCGAGCGCGTAGCCAAGCGGGTCGTCAAACTACTTAAGCTGGATGAGGTCCCAAGCTTCAGACAACAATGGGACTTGGCGACGCAGGGCAGAGGCGATCTGACTGCATGGTTGGCCGGCGGCCTTCTTGCTCGCGAAACAGTTACACCGTCCCGCGACAGCAATGTGATCAGCATTGCCGTGAAATGGCCGAGTGCACAGGCGGCGGCGGCAATTGCCAATGCGTTTGCACAGGCCTACCTCGACACCTCCGTCGAACTGAAAGTCGGACCGGCAAAGCAGTATGCCAACTGGTTTGACGAGCGCTCGCGCGAACTGCGCAGTGATCTGGAGGCCAAGCAACAACGACTGTCGGACTTTCAGAAGCAAGCCGAGATCACGGCTACGGACTCTAAGCTCGATATCGAAAGCGCCAGACTGGCCGAACTCTCGTCGCAGCTTACCTCGATCCAGGCTCAGCGACAGGACAGTCAATCGCGCCAACGCCAAGTCCAGGGCGATAACGAGACTTTGCCCGAGGTCCTGCAGAGTCCGGCTATTGCCGGTTTGAAGGCCAGTCTGGCAATCGACGAAGCCAAACTCAAGAACATTGCCACCAATCTTGGCACGAACCATCCCGAGTACCAGGCAACCGAAGCTGAGATTGCCAGCTTGCGCGACCGCATTGCTCAAGAAACGGCCAAGGTCGTCTCGTCCATGGGAAATGTTACTCAGAGCAACTTGCGACGGGAGAGCGACCTTCGTGCCGCCCTGGAGGCGCAAAAACAGCGCGTTCTGGCGCTGAAGCATAATCGCGATGAATTGGACGTCTTGCAGAATGACGTGAACTCGGCGCAAAAGAACCTGGACACCGTTACCGAACGTCTCTCGCAGAGCAGTCTCGAGAGCCAGATTCAGCAGGCGAATGTCCAGACCCTCACTATCGCAACTGAACCCTTACGCCCCTCCAGCCCCAAAGTCATCCTTGTCGTTGCCACAGGTATCCTTGCCGGCTTAGTGTTGGGCGCTGGCGCCGTGCTCCTACTCGAAATGATCAGTCCGCGTATCAGAAGCGAAGACGAACTTGATAAGCTGCTGTCTGTTCCCTTGCTTGGCAGGATCAGCGGCCGCTGGATCCCCGATTCAGTATGAACAGCGGCCACCTTCCAACATCGGATACGTGACCCCTGGATCAGAACCGAAGAACCCAACCACCACAGATGCCCACTACAGCACTAGACTCGCCCGTCGAAACCGGCAATGCCGTGGATCGACCGCGTGCCATCGGCGCGATTTTGGTGGCTGCGGGCCGGCTCACGCCGGCGAATGCCGAGAAAATCCAGATCGCGGCGCTGAAATCCGGTATTAAATTCGGCGACGCTGCGATCCGGCTCAAACTGGCCACGAGCGAAGACATCGAATTCGCGCTAGGCAGGCAGTACAACTATCCGATACTCAGCTACGGCCCGCAGGGAAATGTAGCAAGTGCCGTCGTTGCAGCCTACAAGCCGCAGTACGCAATAGTCGAATCGCTGCGCACCCTGCGAAGCAGGCTAGCGCTAGGATGGCTCAATAACGCCGATAGAAATGTATTGGCGATCGTCAGCCCTCAGCGCGGCGACGGTCGTAGCTGGTTTGCGGCCAATCTGGCGACCGTGTTTGCTCAAGCCGGGCAACGCACTCTGCTCATCGACGCGGACATGCGCCATCCCGGGCAGCATAAGCTCTTCAATTTGTCCAATGAAGTTGGCCTGTCCGCCTTGTTGACGGGGCGCGCTGGCCCAGATATTGCCCACCGAGTGCACCCGCAGCTAAGCTTGCTTGTTATACCGGTCGGGGCACAACCGCCCAATCCGCAGGAGCTTCTCACCGGGCAAGCGTTCGAGCTCATCTTGAATCGCTTTGCGAGCCAGGTTGACCTGATCATCATCGATACTCCGGCCGCCACCGATTCGGCGGATGCAGAAATCCTTGCAGCGCGAGCCGGCGCTGCAGTCATACTCTCACGGCGAGGTCATACGCGACCGGCGCGGCTCAGAAGCACGATGGATGGTCTGATCCGATCCGGTGTAAAGGTGATTGGCAGCGTTTTCAATGAGCGCTCAAAACCGCGCTGATTAGCGCTCACCTCGGCCTAGAGCATCGTTTGTACCGTGGAACCCCCGGTCGCGGCATATATGTCGTTGCGACGAGCCGCATCAAATGCCATGTTGGCGCGCAAGGGCACCATCGCCAGACTATGAGGTCGCCGATACGGCATGGAACTCAACCTTAGAAGGAATTCTCTCTACGCCGTAGGCGAGGTTGTCGTATCCGGCCTCAGCTTATTTCTGCTGTACAAGAAAGTTATTAACGCACTGGGCGTAGAAGCCTTGGGGGTTTGGTCACTTGTCTTAGCAACAACGTCGCTCGGCCGTATCGCAGACATTGGAGCGGCGAGCGGACTCAGCAGATTTGTTGCGTCTGCCAAAGCAAGAAGGAACACCGCTCGCGAGCTGATCTTTGTTGAAACAGCAGTCCTCACAAATGCTGCCCTTTATCTCAGCATCGCGATTGTCCTTTGGGCACCGGCCTACTTCGGCCTCTCATTGGTAATGAAAGGAGCGACGCTCGCTAGCGGGCGCGCGCTTCTCCCCTTTGCGCTGGCCTCATTCGTGTTAATGGGCGTCACCGGTGCCACTACCGGCGCGATCGTAGGGCAACACCGGTCAGACCAAAAAAGCATATTGGTTGTGGTCGGCCTCGTCGTCCAACTGCTAGTGGCCTTGTTGTTTGTAAAAGGATATGGACTACCCGCCTTGGCGTGGGCACAAATTGCACAGTACACAGTCCTCTTTGTCGCCGGCTGGTTCATGGTAGTCCGGAATCACTTCGGGTCTTGGACACTGCGATTACCCCTCGCCTGGCGCAAGGACGTCTTTAGAGAACTCGTTGGGTTTGGGGTGAAGATGCAGGCCGTGTCCATAGTGGGAATGGCCTACGATCCGCTGGTGAAATTCCTGATGTCTTCGATGGGAGGGCTTGCGGCCGTCGGATTTCTCGAGATGGCTCAACGTCTTATCCTTCAGCTGCGGCAAATCATCGTCACGCCGACGCTGACTCTCGTGCCGGTTTTCGCCCATCTGCTGGAGTCGGAGCCAGAACGGCTCGAGGCGCTTTATCAAAAGGCCCTCAGGATCTCAATCATTCTAGGTTTACCGTTGATGGCGTTGGTTGCGCTGGCATCTCCAATCATTTCGCTGATCTGGCTCGGTCGCACCGAACGGCTGTTCATTATTTTCCTGATTGTTTTCTCGATCGGCTGGCTCGTCAATTTGATCGCAGCCCCGGCATACCTGCTCGGAGTCGGCGTCGGCTACCTCAGGTGGAACCTATACGGTGTGTGCTTGACAGCGGGCGGTATCTGCCTGCTTGGAGGGATTCTTGGCCATTTCCTTGGCAGCTTTGGAGTCGCGATTGCTTCTAGCGGGATGCTTGCGCTCGGCAGCGGTTTGACAATGATTATGAATTGTCGGGCACTTCGCATACGGGCGATACCGCACAGCAGCGAACTTCGCTCGGCGGTCAGTGAAACGTATGGATTACTCCTCAGATGACGGAAATCCAGAGTTCGGCACATGTCCCACTCGATTCGCGGCTCAATGCGCCTCTATCAAAGCGCACTAACGTAAGTGGCGCACAAGTGGTCACATATATTTCGAAGGGCGGCGAAGGCCACCATGATGATTACTACCGGTTATTTGCGGCAGCTGCCATCGAAATAGGCGTGTCCCTGCGGTTCATGCCGCGATCGACCAGTGTTGCGCGGCGCCGCGGTATTTGGTTTTACTCCATGTTTGACACGTGGACGACAGAAACGGCGAGGGCTTTACTGGCTGCAATTTTTCGCTCACTCGCAGGAAAGAAGACCATTGGCCTTCTATTTCGCCCGGGAGATTGCTTTGTCAAACGGTCCATCAAATCCTCATTTCGGCGGATGTTGTTTCGCGTGGTCTCGAGATTACGAAACGTTCACCTTCTTAGTATCTTTCCCTTCACTGTGTCCCCGGAAATTTCATCGGTAGCTACCAACTGGATATACGAACCACAACTCTGGGATCTGCAGTATCTTGGAGTCCCCGATATGCAGAATGTGGAACCGCTGCAGGCACAAATTCTGGGCCTAGCCGGCAAACGCCTGATCGTTGTTGCGCTTGGCACTCAATGCCGGGAAAAGGGCTTCGACTATCTGGCCGACCTGTGGATGTCTTCTGCAGACCTCCGTGCTTCGCATTTATTTGTCGCATGCGGCGTGGTATTGCCCGACTCCAAAGCGGTCGCCAGGCGATTTCAGGAGGCCGGGGGCATGTTGCTTGACCGTCACATCGACGATGCCGAGCTGTTCTGCTCGTATCGAAATGCGGATCTCGTCTGGAGTTGTTATGCACCCGACTACAATCAATCATCTGGAATCCACGGGCGGGCTGTCCAGCTTGGAATCCCGGTGGTAGTCAGGAAGGGCTCTTATATTGATGCACTCGGTAAAAGTCTATCGCATCCATCGCTCGCACTGCCGTATGGGGAAATCGGCGAATCAATATCTCTGCTGCGGAAATGGAATCCCCGCCGTGTCGACCAGGAACGCACGGAATCCCTAGTTCGACATATGCGGGATCATAGTTTATCTGTACTGACCGACGCACTGAGGGGCAGGTGACGGCGCACAATCGAAGCGTCGCCATAGAAGTATGGGTCCGCTAGTCCGCGTATTGGCGCCCGAAGTATGATCGTCGACAATTAGATCGTAGGCGTCATCTACAGGCCGTCTGGCGCCCCAATTAACGGCGCCTAAGGATGGTGTCCACGCAAACTGGGGCGGGCACGTAGTAAGCGCCAATCTAATGCTGATGGCGCATCATCTAACTTGCTCGACCGGCTAGCCATGCGGTCACGCGCAGCCGCTTACACTGCAAATTACGAATGACGCTTACTTCTTGGCATTCTGGCATTTACCCAGCACGAAGGTAATCGCAAAGGTATGTTATTCGTATTGTCTCGATCAAGCGGATGAGGAAACTGCATTGCAGGTGATATATGGAGAATCCGGTCGCGTCTAAGGAAGGTAAATTCGGCTAGGCGCGGAATCTCAATACCGGCCATCGTGACACAACCGGCGACGTTATTCGGATGAATATGCACACACACGTGTGTTTGCATTACCTTCTCGAACACCCGCGAGGCGATCTCAAACCGAGGCCGGTCCCATAGCTGATGTAAATCGTGGAACTCGGCAACGATAATGCGGAATCGGCGCAGCAGCGCATCTGACATTCCTATGAAAACCTCATACTCATAGCCCTCGATGTCAATCTGCAACAGCAGATCTGATGTCGTTCCCAAGACTGAGTCCTTCACCCAATTGTCCATTGTCATGAAAAAGTCGTCGTTAGTTATCCCAACAAATTTTTTCGTAAACGAGAACCGCGGGTGTGATTCAGCCGGTCCATCGACGGACGCGTCTGCAAGAAAAACGGCCATGCCCGCGTCGGCACACTGTTTCTCGAAGCCCGATACCATGCTTACTCCTGGAGAGAAGCACGCCTCGATACCCTGAAGGTCATCGGGAATCAGATATCCACCGTCGCCGAGCGGTCCAACCCGAATCAATTGCTTGTCCGTCGCAACCGGAGATAGCGCGGCTATCAGTCGCATTAACTGCAGAAGATCGGTCCTGGGCGCGACCCAAGCCCCAGTGCCACCGATTATCCGTGTCGCAATTGCCGTTAACTGTGATCGGATGCTCATGGATTCCATTCGCGGTTCGCGATTTTCATATGCCGAGGACGAGATCGGCAGGTGTTCCTTTCATCGAAGAAGAATTTAAGCATCGAGCGGGCTCTGACGCAATGAACACTACTCGAGGGTAGGTGATTGCGACGGCTGCCCTATCCATGATATTTGTCTATGACCGTGACGCCTACAATAGTGCTGGCCAAGCGCACAGTTAGCCTGCCCTCGCGGTAGACGCCTGGTGTCTCTTTAGATTGGCCGACGGACAAAATTCGAATGCCCGCGCAAGGCGAGTGGGCATGCGATTCCGATCGCAACTCGAGCAACGGTCGTCCAATCCGGGTGCCGGGACTCCACTAGCGTGTCGGGACCACGCAATAGAAATCTTCCATGAGATCTTCAAATTTGGCATTCGATCCTGACACAGAACTCGGAGGATGCCTATGACCGCCCGCGATTGTCGCCATCGAGGCGGCGGGAAGATATTCGAACCTGGTGGTGTGATCATCTGCGGGCGCAGCAGGGTTTCCGGGCAGACACAGGCCGCCTACTATCGGGCTCGAGGCCTCGGCACACGCTACGGGCTCTCCGGCTGCCCGCTATCCGAATCAAGGAACAAGGCGGGCGTCGTGCCTGCCCCGCTGCCCGAGATGTTGAGCATGTTGCCAATCGTACCGGCCACGGCATCGTAAGACCCGCTGATGCGTTGGCTGGCCAGCCAGTTGTCCTCGATGAAGCGAATTATCGAAGTCTGGTCGATCATAGTGTGATCGACATAGTTTGCCTTCGCGTATGGGGAAATGACGATGAACGGCAAACGGGGACCATGGCCGCAGCGACCATTCACGTGGGCGGTACCGCTGTAGCCCGCGAGCGGTGTTGCTGTCACCTGCTGCACTCCAGTCGTGCACGAGCCGGGACTGTTTAGCCAGTCGGGGACCCCGGCGACCGCCACACCGTTGATGGAGAGGTTGGCCGAGGTCTCGGTGTTGGTCGAGGGATTGACGATCGTGCTGGCCTGGTGGTCGTACCAGCCGTCCGAATCGTCATACGCGATGATGACCGCCGTGCTGGCCCAGCCTGGCTGCTGCTCCAGGAAATTGATTACCTGAGTGACAAACGCCTGTTCATCGAGTGGATCGGAAAATCCCGCGTGGCCCATCTGATAGGAAGGCGCCTTCAGGAAGCTGACTGCGGGAAAGTTGCCGGCAGAAACTGCATCATAGAAGTCGTGGATGTCGTACTGATGGTTGGCCGGGTCGGGGGTCTTGCCATCTGCCTCGTATGTGTTGCCGATGGCGGATACGGAACTCGGCCGTGCATGGGTTAGGTTCTGCGTGGACTGATAGAACTGGAACGGCTCGCACAGAGGAATGTAATCGCGCGAGGTTACATCTGTTACTGTCGAGGTGGTCGAGCGGCTGCACCCAGTCGTGCCATTCGTATTCGTGATAGTCAGATCAAAGCCGCCGAAGAAGGCTCCCCAGCTGACATTGGCGGCATTGAGGAGGTCGCCAATGTTCTTGCCGCCTAACGTTACCGTACCACCCCCCGAACACGCGTCCCCCAGCGGGTCCGCATTGCCGCTGAGCGTGATGCCGCCCTGGCCATCGTTGGAGAGTGCCCCGTCGATATTGGAGCCTCCGCCGCTTTTAGCAGCGGCATTGGTGGCAATCACGCCGTTGGTCTGGCCTGAGATCAGGTTAATCGCGCCAAGGGCTGACGGTCCAAAGGTCGCGCCATACGAGTTATCGTTCATGGCGAAGTGTTGCGCGTAGTTCCACATCGCCGTAACAGTGTTGCCATCATAGTAGCCCATGACCAGGCCCGGCGTGTTCAGAGGCGGGGTGAGGGCCTGAGGAGCGGCTTTATCGCCGGCACCGGTGTGCTTGGGAAACAGATCCATGGCATTGTTGTCGAACGCCTCCTGTTCGGCGGCATAAGCATGGTCCTCGTCTGCCGTGGCAGCCTGAGTGCGATCCAGACGGAAAGGATTGATCGCGTCAGAACCGTTGATTGCATTGGCCGCAGTTGGATTGCTCGTCAAAAGGTTCGCGCCGGCCAGCGGGACAAAGTTGCTCTGCACGTTGAGCGGCGTAGACAGATTGTTTACCGCGGGCGTACCCGCCGCTGCAGTGAAGGCAGGCTCACCCGCCGGGTTGCTGGCGACCGGATAGGTGGCAAAGTAGTGATCGAATGAGACGTTCTCCTGGAAGATCACTACGACATGCTGAATGGGCGTGGCAGCCTGGCCTGCGACGGGCTTAGAGGGCGTTGAGGGCGTCGAAGTAGTCGGCTCGGAACTCCCGCCTCCACACGCGACCAAGAAGGTTGCCGCAATGGAACACGAACCTATCGCCAAGGCTGACGACAATGACCGACGCTTGCCGCAGCTGAAGCGCAAGTTGATGGGAAATGCCTCCGAAGATCTAAATACGATCCACGACCTGTCGTTCGGGCAGGAGCGAAACCAGGCAAAATACTGCTCAAGTGTGTATATCATTCCTCGTGCAAACCATTCCGTTGGCTGCCAATTCAATATGCGCTGCCCCGCCGTGTGTAGCGGATCACTAGGCTTAAGTCCAGGAACCGTTGCAGCGCTCGCCCTTGATCAATGCAAGCCCGGCTGCCCGCTGCGTGGCCCTGGTAGCCTCATTGCTCCTTGGCGGCTGCGATCAAAAGCCGGTGCCTGAGAAGGCGCCTACGGCGCCGCTCGTGGCGAGTACGCCATCCGCCTCGCCCGTGGCGCGCGGCGCAGCGGCTCGCTTGGACGCCAAGGCCGCCCCGCTTAGCGCTGTGGCGCTCCTAGGCAAGCAGATGTTTTACGATGCGACGCTTTCTGGGTCGGGCAAGCTCTCCTGTTCGTTGTGCCATGACCCGGACCATGCATACACCCCAGGCAACGGCCTGGCCGTGCAGCTCGGCGGGCATACCATGCGCCTGCAGGGTCTGCGTTCGGTACCGTCGCTCACGTATCGCGAGCGCACGCCAGTTTTCTCGGTCGGTCCCGATACCAAACCAGACTCGGACGACCACAGCCCTGCGACGGGGGGTATCCCGGCGTCGCAGGCGAACGCAAAGCCGCCGTCTGTTGCAAAGATTACAACGACAGGCGACGCCGGCCGCAGCGCAAATTCATCCTCGGCGGCTGTGCAAGAGATGGTTCCGCAGGGGGGCATGGATTGGGATGGCCGTGCGTCGATGTTGTCCGAACAGGCGGGAGGTCCGCTCCTGGATCCCAACGAGATGGCCAACGACAGCGGCAAGGAACTGTTGGCCAAGCTCCAGCGAGCGTCGTATGCGCCGCAGATGGTTCAACTCTTTGGCCCCAGTGTGTTCAGCTCCCCGAACCTTGCACTCGGCGAGGCGTACTTCGCGCTGGCACGCTACCAGATCGAGGAGCGCAGCTTCCATCCGTACGACAGCAAGTTCGACTACTATCTGGCCGCACGCGCACTGTTAAATGCGCAAGAGCTGCGCGGCATGCAGCTCTTCGACGACCCTAAGAAAGGCAACTGCGCGGCGTGCCACCCTGACAAGCCTTCAAAGGACGGGCGCCTCGCTCCATTGCTTACTGACTTTCAATTCGAGGCTCTAGCTGCGCCGCGCAACCCGCACATCAAAGCCAATCGCGATCCGAGGTTTTTTGACCAAGGCCTGTGTGGCCCGATACGCAGTGACACGACAGGGCAAGCGCAATACTGCGGACTGTTCAAGACGCCGAGCTTGCGCAATGTCGCAACGCGGCAAGTCTTTTTTCACAACGGCGTGTTCCGCTCGCTCCGCGACGTGGTTCGGTTTTACGTCGAGCGCGAAACCAGGCCCGAGAAATGGTATCCGCGCATGGCGGACGGCAGCATCGACAGGTATAACGACATCCGACCCGCAAATCGGGTCAACGTCGATTTGTTGGACGCGCCCTTTGATCGCAAACGAGGCCAGACGCCAGCACTCACCGAGACGGAGATTGAAGACGTCGTGGCCTTTCTGCAGACGCTCACCGATGGCTACCAACCCGCCTCCGGCATGCAGCCATGAGGGCTGGCGACCCCGACATCCCCATGTTCGCAAGGTCCAGGCGCATTTCTGCGCGCTACATAGGACAAATACTCGGGCGGATCGACCGGATCTCTATGTCATGCGGTCATTTGCGTGTGTCTTCAAGGCGCCCCTCGCCCAGTACAGCATGCCGGTGCCGATGCCGTACCAAAGGCACATCGGGCGATCGTTGATTGTGCCACTCAAGAACCCGACGGCGAATACTCCAATTACCATTACCGCGCCCCAGGCACCAATGCGCACGAAATCATCGCTATAGGTAATGGTTCTGTCCGTTAGCTTCCGAATGAGTGCGATTGCCTGGGCGACATTCAACAACTGTACGAGTAGTAAACCACCGCCGCCCAGAACGCCGGCTACAAACAATATGCTAACGTGATTCTCGTGTCCTATGCCGATATCAGCAAAGTTTACATTCCAGAAGCCCATCACTTCTCCTATGATGATGGCGTCTCGCCCGGTAGTCCAAGCATAGGCCGCTAGTCCGTTCCCGAAGAGAACGCTGCTTACCGAAGCGGAAAATGCCTGAATCATGTAATCAGTTTCCGCGATGCGAGTCAGGGCCGTCGGGTCATAACCGAATTTCTCCGACACTGTCATGCGTTCAATCCAACGATCCGACAGTCCGGTGCCGCTCAGAGTGTCAATGCCCCATAATGTAATCGCGCCCAAACAAAGAATCGTGATCGCCCGTAGCGGCGCCCGCCTCGCGAGCAGACTTGGCCGTGCCACAAAGACAATCGCTATCTGAGCGGCCATGACTACAAGCAAGGTGCGCGTCACCGAAATCATCGCCAAGGTGAGCTGAAGCAGCAGGACGAGAATGTCGGACTTGCGCAGGCGACACACGACTGCTACGGCCGCGAGACCCAAAGAAGGAATGACCGCTGCGTTGAGCCATTCATAACGCGACGACGAGAAGTCGATTCCTCCCCTAATCTCGAGGACGACAACGAAATGAACTAGCCCAAAAACCAGGCACCCCAGTCGAATAATGGATAGGAATAAGCTCAAATTCTCGCGGGCTGCCTGCAAAACAATGAATGTGGCAATCGCCGCGGTTGCGTAGATGAAGGGCCCTATCCAATTGGTGAAAACTAAATAGGGCGCCTGATCATTATATAAACCGACCAGCGACGAGTCAGTCACGAACACAAGAAGTGCGATTACCAGCGCGATGAGGCTGCCCACTCCGATTTGATGGCGAACTGCGGCCACCAATATTGAAGCGAGTGAGATGATATAAACGACATATACCGAGCCTTGAAACAGTGCCGCGGTCCCGCTCGACTCCGCTTTAAAGTCAAGCGCGCAGATCATAATCAGCGCCGCATACACACCCAAGAGTCTTCGCGCGTGCAATGTCCGCCGATCGTTAGTGCGGCCATTGCCCGGAACATCCAATGGCGTGCGCACGGTGTCTAGAAGCATCCGCGTTTCTCCGCGAAAGTTACC
>Ga0302324_100005881_pt1 | contig 26657 bp, 24 predicted proteins | sample Palsa_T0_1_FD_201949 | JGI IMG/M metagenome (GOLD analysis project Ga0302324, IMG submission 201949) | Peat permafrost microbial communities from Stordalen Mire near Abisko, Sweden - Palsa_T0_1 | ecosystem: Environmental > Terrestrial > Soil > Palsa > Peat permafrost | place: Sweden: Abisko...
GAGTTTGTGAGTCGCGGGAGCGGGGACGCTATAGCGCATAAATCGGACTGTCCTGCCTGCTCCGACGTTCCCCATCATCGCTTGGCACCCCAGCCCCCAATGACCAGAGTGAACGTATGGCCCGCCCCGTCCGCAGGCCCCGTCCGCAGGCGCTTTGGCAATCTGGTCTTGAGCAGTCTGGATCAACGTATCCGGCCTCGGAGCGTGCTCCCGACCAAGATGGAGATCCGCGCAGCCCGGACCTCATAATCAGCGCGGCCTCGAGGGCCGCTCAATACTGTCAGGTTGCCGTACTTCCGTTCGACTGTTAGGCCATCTTACTTCCAACGCCCGCAGACATTTCGACCGTCGGATGACGATGATCGCCCGACCGTCTATTCCGCTTACGCCGATACGTGTGCGGCATCAAAGCCACGACAATGGACGAGCACCGCCCAGGCGATGCGCGCCAGCTTGTTGGCGAGTGCCACGACCACCGTGTTCTCGTGAGCACGCGCCAGCAGGCCCATCACCCACCTGCCGAGTGGCGTCTCGCGCTTGACGAGATACGGTAGTACGGACTGGGCGCCGTGGATCAGGTTCTTGCGCAGATATCGGTTGCCGCGCTTGCTGATGCCCAGCAACCGTGGCTGCTTGACGCGGCACCAAACCCAGCCAGGCCGCCATGTCGCGGCCACGCGCGAAGGCACTGCCATCACCCACCGCTGCCACTAGCGCCGTCGCGTTGATCGTGCCGATACCGGGCATGCTCGCCAAACGTCGAGCCGCTTCGTCGGTCCGCGCCAGAGACACAAGCTCGGCATCGAAGCTGGCGATCCGATAAGTCGAGCATCTGCCATTCTTCGCGAAGCTGATGGCATCGGCGCAGGTCCTCTCCAAGCAGCCGGATTTATTTTGGAAGATTTATCTTCGTCAGCTGCTGGACCGCGCTCGCCGTGATTGCGATGCCAAATGACGCTGGTGTGTCAAAAGGACCGCTAACTCTGACTGACGCTATCGAGTTTGCACATGAGCGGAACGAGACCAGACGCTGTCGCTCCTCGTCCCAGAGCGCGAGCCGCAAGCATTTCAGGCTATCGAAAAGGGTCAGGCGTCTGGCGGCGTCGCGAAACTCAGGGTTCTGGGTGAAGCAGTCCCGCAAGCGATAGTTCGGAATCTTCGTGCAGATATGATGGATGTGGTGGAAGCCGATATAGCCGGTCAGCCAATGCAGCACCACGGGCAGATCGTAGAAGGAACTGCCTTGCAACGCTGCTTCATGAAAATCCCAATCCGGGGCGGACGCCCAGTAAGCGTGCTCGAACTGATGCTGGATATAGAACAACCATATGCCGATCGAAGCGGCCAGCAGGATCACCGGGAGATAAGTGAGCACGAAGGCGCGCGTGCCCGCCGTCAGCACCATGAGCACGACGATCGCCGCTAGAGCCGCGTTTGTCCCGAGAATGCTGCTCCAGCTTTTCCAGTGTCGGAACGGGTTGGCGATCGGGATGCGATTTTTGACGACGAACAAATAGAGGGGGCCCAGGCCAAACAATACCAATGGGTGTCGATAGGCTCGGTAAAGCAGCCGGCGCAGGGGCGAAAGTGCTTGGTATTCGCGGACGGTCAGCATGGTGATGTCGCCGGTGCCGCGCCGATCAAGATTGCCGGAGCTCGCGTGGTGGACGGCGTGGCTGCCGCGCCAAAAAGCATAAGGCGTCAATGTCACCAGTCCGATTGCTCGTCCCAGGAGATCATTGGCGAACCGCGAAGCGAAGAAGGAACCGTGACCGCAGTCATGCTGGATTGCAAACAGGCGGACCAGCAGAAAAACCGCCGGCGGGACAAGCGGCAACGTTAGCCAGGAGTGGATCCTCGCACCATAAGTTAGCACCGCCATAAGGAGCAGAAACGGCAGCACCGTATTTAAAAGCTGCGTCACGGCGCGCAGGTGATTGGCGCGGGCATAGGGCACCACGATCTCTAGCCATGAGCGCGAGGGACGCAGAGGCGTAGCGAGCGCGGATCCATCGGTTGGAGCAGAAGGTGTGAGTTCATCGCCCATACCCTGACCACAGCAGCGACGCGCTGGCACGCTCAAGAGCTCATGTAGCAAGCCGATTGCGGATCGACATTAGCTCTCTCCGGTGATCCGCATTTGTTTCACGGCAGGTCATTTTGAGGCCTTCGAGCGTATCGAGCACGATGCGCGACACGATCAGCCGGGCGTTCACTTTTTCGTCGGCGGGACGACTGTGCCGGAAGCCGCAACGTCGATGTTGTTGGCCCGTGCTGTCGATCGTTGGTTTGCGACGATTCCGAGGCCGCCAAACAAGACCATGAGGACAAGCGCGATGTAAATGCAACGGGCAAGCTGGGATTGCAGCATCGCGGAGGTGCCGACATCTAGTGACGTTCCAGCCGACAGAGCGATTAAACCGACCCGGCGCGGCAGGTTAGCGATCAAGCGAGCATCAGTCGTTCCAGCGTCGAGATGCGTCGGTGGCCCATCGGGCAACGATTCGATCAACGAGGCCAATCTGCCGGTTGCTGTTGGCTTCGGCAACTGAGCTAAATTAGCGGCCTCCTGCCACGGGTCGAGATCCAGCCTGGCCAGAGCCGAAATGACGCTGAGCAGCATCCCATTTTTTTCCTCGCCAATCCGCGCAAACAGAAAATTGTCGAATTCAGGCGCCAGAGCAAGAGCCGGAGCGGCGCGGATCATTTCAGCCAAGGGATGTCTCCGCCTCCGCCGGGTCGATTCAGCGGCGGGAAAATATGGGGAAACGCTGTCGCATCGGTCGCAGCTAAACCGTATTGCGAGACGACATACCGCGTTAGTCTCGGAAACTACCTAAGGCCCCGTGCGTCCAGCAGGCATAATTCTGTGCGGCCGAGTTTTAGTCTAAATGAGGACACGCCCTAGATTTCAGCAGGCATGACCGCCAGAAGGATCGCGATCGGCTGCAGAACCGACACCTTCGATCCCCCTACAGTCAGGATGTCGCCGAACGCATCGGCTTCTTGGCCTGACTTTACGCAGCGCCCCGACAACTGAGTGTCATCCCCTCAGGTCCCTCGGCCTACCTTTGCCGCGGACACCGTACGCCTCCAACGATCCGCGTTAGACTGCTGCCCTACTCTGCCGTTTTATCTCGAACTCGGCGAAGAATCGCTCTGTGCCCACCTCGCATCGCGCCAAATAAGCGGCGGGCCACCGCACCAAGCCCGACAATTGAAACCGCAGCTGAAGCCCGCAGGAAACGCGAAGCATTATCGTACAGCGCGAAGCGCCCCCACTCCCCTGCGTCGAGGTCCTTATATGAGGACAGTCCGAGCCAAAACGCGGCGCCGAGCACAACGACGTTCGTAAAAAGCCAGCCAGACGGATACTGCTGAGACGCTGGCAAGCTCGACCGAACGAATTCTCGCCGAGCCGACAGTAGGACGACGAGAAAGAATGCGAGCACAACAGCCTCTTCCCATGCGAAGCCCTTAAACATCAGTGACACAATCCCGACGCAGAGTAGCACCGCCGCAAACTCCCAGGCCCGGCGCAACCGCTGCTCTAAACCGTACGCGCAAAGCAGCAGCAACACGCCGTCGATGCTGCCGATGAAATGCGATGCCTCGATTACCGCGAGGGGCAGCACAGTATGGACCAGGCCCAGGCGTGCATCGCTCACCGGCATGGCATTTGAAAACAACAGTACGATGCCGCCCGTGAAGGCACAGACCGCAAGCACCGTCGGACTGACCTCGTTGACCCAAATACCGATATCGCCCGCGACCCGGGAGAACAGCCGCCGGGCCGTTGTGGCCTCCAGGACGGCGAACAACACACCCGCGGCAACCACCGGGATCAGCTGGTAGATGATGCGAAATGCGAGAAGCCCGGCAAGGATTTCGTCGGCTGGACGGCGAGCGCCAAGACCGACCAGGATGACGGCATCGAACACGCCAAGGCCGCCGGGGACATGACTGATGGTCCCGGCCACGAATGCCAGGACGTAGACTGCCAGAACGTGGGGATATGTGACGGTTGAGGCATCAGGAAGACAAGCATAGAGAACTGCGGCGACGAGCGAGAGATCCGCGACCGAAAGGACGATCTGGGCGATCGAGATTGGAGGTCGTGCAAGATGGATAGAGTAACCGAACAGACGCAGCGGCCTCTCTATCCACCAGCCCAGAGCGACGTATCCCGCAATCAATAACGCCGCAAACGACCCAATCGCGATACTGGCTGGTCGTGATATTCCGAGCGCCCCGAGAGACAATGGATCCAACAGCACAATCAGGGGAAAGACGGCAACGATCCCGGTGATAAACGTGACGACGACGAAAGCCGAGGCTTCAGCCACCTCGCCGGCGGTCAGTCCCAGTGGCGTGTAAATCCGGTAGCGCACTGCGGGGCCAATGAGGCTCCCGAAGCCCAGCGTGTGGCTGAAGGCGTACCCGATGAAAGAAGCGAACACGACGCGACGATAAGGCAGTGTCCGCCCAATGTGGCGAAGGGCCAGCAAATCGTAGAGGGTCAATAGCGAATAGCTGGCCGCTGTCAGTCCTAACGCGGCAAGCGGCTGCCAAGTCTGAAGCCGACCGAGCGCTCGACGCACCTCGATCGCCCGGAACGCCTGAACGTAGCGATGAATGACAATGAGTGCGGCCGCAAAGATGAGAAGCACCGCGGCGCCGCCGAGGTAAGGAAGAAAGCGGCGCCAGTTCGACAGTTGCCGCTTGATCGACCCAGTCTTGGGCCGTCGGGCGCTCACCGCCGGGCGCTCCGAAAGAAACTCAATCACGCCCCCGCAGTGTTAATCTAAAACGAGGAGTCGGCACCTGGACAACTCCCGCACTTAAGTGAGTAGTTTCCTATCGACAATAGCTGACAGGAGACAGGCTCGGCTTCTACCCATTGGCCGAATTGAACTCGATTTATCGCAAAGCCCTCAGGATTACGGTCGGGCTAGCATCGAGAAGCGCTGGACGGGATGCACCAAAACTAAGGACACGAAGCGAAGGCGCGGGTGCAGATACTGGCGCGTATGATCTTCCGGCCGGTATGACCGCGGCGCCGCCGGGGGACCGTCATCGAAGGGCCGGACTCTAGCTCCGCTAGGAGGAAATTCTCAGGGGCAGGTCACCGCCGCAGCAGCGCGCTTTCTTATCCTCCGCCAAGCATCCGACTGTCCCATCGGCTTGTCGGCCAGCGCCGTGATGTGAGAAAGCACGGGCACGGGTATTAAGCCCGCAGGACAAATGGGGGCGAAAGTATCGGAGACCGCTAACGGACGAACGGCTGCCGCGGGATGCCTTTTTTGCCGGGCAACAGACGGAACAGCGCCCCCGCAAGCGGCCGCTTGGCTTTCTCCGCTTCGCTCATGTTATCTGACGCGCTTGTGACGCGCTTGTTATGTAGAGCGTCGCAAGACCTTCGCCAGCGAAAGCGCACATCGTTGGCTGACCAACTGGCATGTCGATGTCGCGATCGACCGAACCGTCGGGGTTGAACCGTCTGGGCACGGCGGCCTTGCCGAGCAGCGCCTTGGCAACACCGGCGTTGAGGCGATTGGCGATCGCGATCACCTCATCGGTGGCGTGCAGCGCACCGGCGCCGACCAGCATCGCGATCTTTTTGCCCTTGTTGAGGATTTCCGCCGCAATCTTGAGGTCGGCCAGGCCCGGCAGCGTCGCGACGCCGGGATAGCCGACGCCGGTGTGCGTCGCGCCATGCGCCATAGGCGGATCGGTGTATTCCAGCTCCTGCAGATCGTTGGGGATGACGACGCAGGTGACAGCGCGCTTCGCCTGCGCGATACGCACTGCACGATCGATGCAGGTTCGCACCTGCTCGGGGACCACCGCGGTAATGACATATTCGGTGACATCGGCGAACAAGTTCTGGAGGTCCACCTCCTGCTGGTAGCTCGCGCCGAGCGCCGAGCGTGCCTGCTGGCCGACGATCGCCACGACGGGCATATGATCCGCCTTGGCATCATAGAGCCCGGTCAGCAGATGGATCGCGCCCGGCCCCGATGTCGCATAACAGAGCCCTGGCTGACCGGTGAATTTCGCGTGGGCCGAAGCCATGAACGCCGCCATCTCCTCGTGGCGGACCTGGACATAATCCATGAAATCCTTGGCCTTTTCGAGCGCTACGTCGAGCCCGCCGACGCCGTCGCCGGGATAGCCGTAGACCCGTGATAGCCCCCATTCGGAGAGGCGCTTCCAGACAAATTCGGCGACATTCTGCGACATGGGGAAACTCCGTGGGACGGGGATCACCCTATAAACGGCGCGCAACGGCCGATGGCTCAGATGTCGAGGCGCTTGGCAAGCTGATGCACTAGCGCCGCCAGCCCGACAGCCGCCACCGTTAGGACCGCGGCTTTGTGCCGGTCGGTGAACATCTCGTAACTTCGGTTGCGCGCCTGATCGTCGAAGCGGCCATGGGCGGAATAATCGCCCGACACCGGCTCGAAGAGGTTGGCAGGGGCGTCGGCGGCGGTCGGCTTGTCTGCGAGCTGTCCCGAATAGCCGACCTTGGCGAGATAGCGGTCGAGCAAGCCCGGTGCGACGCGGTTCGCGAGGATCGCCTTTACCGTGGGCCAGCCCACCCATACGTCGCGGCGCTTGTGGGTGGCGGCGAAGAAGATCGCGCGGGCGGCCACTTCGGGCTGAAAGATCGGCGCGACGGGCTTGGCCTTGCGCCCCATCTTGTTGAGCGCCCAGTCAAACTGCGGCGTGTTCATGGCCGGCAGGTCGACGATCGTCAGCTGGATATCGAGCTCGTCGTGGATGATCTCGGAGCGCAGGCTGTCGGTGAAGCCACGGATCGCCGCCTTGGCGCCGCAGTAGATCGACTGCAGCGGCACCGAGCGATACGCGAGCGCCGAACCGACATTGACGATCGTGCCATGGTTGCGTACGCGCATCCTCTTGAGCGCCGACATCATGCCGTGGACCTGCCCGAGATAGGTGACGCGCGTGCCGCGCTCAACCTCCGCCGCGGTCAGCTTTTCGACGGGCGCGAACACGGTCGCCATGGCGACATTCGCCCAGACGTCGATCGGTCCAAGCTCGGCTTCCGCGCGCTCCGCGGCCGCATCGACCGCGTCGGCGTCGGCGACGTCGGTCGGGATCGGCAGCGCGCGCACGCCGTAATGACGCGCCTCGTCGGCCGCCTGATCGAGCCGGTGGGGGTCGCGCGAGAGAAGCGCCACATCATAGCCGTGCCGCGCGAACTCGGCGACGGTCGCGCGGCCCACGCCTGCGCCCGCACCCGTGATGACGGCGACCTTGGGCATTTTGAATCTCCGGAGAATGTCTCTGACTAAGGGTGGAGAGCGCCCGTAAGTTCCGGTGCGCTCGCGCGATTTCGGCGGGGCGATGAAACCGAAGCGCGGCGGCGTTGTTTATTCGCCATCAATGGATCGGCGTCGGCGCCGTATTGGGAGCTCCGGGTGGCCGAGCATTACGACCTGATCGTGATTGGCAGTGGCCCCGGCGGCGCCTCGCTCGCACAGCGGCTCGCGCCCACCGGCAAGCGCATCCTCATCCTCGAACGCGGCGATTATCTCCCGCGCGAGGAAGCGAACTGGAGTGCGCAGGCGGTCTTTGTCGACGGCAAGTATCAGGCCGACGAGACCTGGACCAATGCGCAGGGCGACAGCTTCAGCCCCGCGCTGCATTACTGGGTCGGCGGGAACTCCAAGGTCTTTGGCGCCGCACTGTTCCGGCTGCGCACGCGCGATTTCGACGAGATTAGGCATGCCGGCGGCGTTTCGCCCGCCTGGCCGCTCAAATATGACGTCTTGGCGCCCTATTACGATGAGGCGGAGGCGCTGTTCCACGTCCACGGTGCGCGCGGTGAAGACCCCACCGAGCCACCAGGTACCAAGCCCTATCCTTTCGCCCCGGTAAAGCACGAGCCGAAAGTAGCGGAGCTCTCCGACAAGCTGACCGGCATCGGGCTCAAGCCGTTCCACCTGCCGCTTGGCATCCTGCTCGACCAAAAGGAGGACGGGTTCCCGACTCCGACCAGCGTGTGCATGCGCTGTAGCGCGTTCGACGGCTTTCCCTGCCTCCTCAACGGCAAGGCCGATGCCCAGGTGATCTGCATCGATCCGATGCTGGCGACATACGAAAACGTGACGATGCTCACCGGAGCCTATGTCTCGAGGCTCGGCACCGACGCGGCCGGGCGACGTATTGACGCGGTCCATGTCACGCGGGACGGACATCAAGAGGTCTACACCGCCGGCACGGTCGTGGTCGCCTGCGGCGCGCTCTCCTCGGCGCTATTGCTGCTGCGGTCCGCAAACCCCCGGCACCCGAACGGGTTGGCAAACGGCTCGGATCAGGTCGGGCGCAATTACATGCGCCACGAGATGAGCATCGTGATGGCGGTGATGCGCCACGTGAACGAGACGGTTTTCCAGAAGACGCTGGCGCTGAGCGACTTCTATTTCGGCAGCGACGACTGGGACTATCCGCTCGGCCTCATTCAAATGTGCGCGAAAAGCCGCGCCGACCAGATCAAGGGCGAGTCGCTCCCGAGCTGGCTTGAATGGCTTCCCGAGATGCCGTTCGAGGAAATGGCGCGGCACTCGATGGATTTCTGGCTTCAAGCCGAGGACCTGCCGCACCCCGACAACCGGGTCTATTACCATGACGGCAAGGTCCATCTCGATGTCGTCGAGACTAATCCGGAAGCGCTCAAGCACCTCAAGCGCAAACTCCAAGATGTGCTGTCGGAGATCGGCTGGCCCGCGGCGCTGCTCGAACGCTCGCTCTATCTCGGCAAGGACATCCCGCTGTCGGGCACCGCGCACCAGGCGGGCACCTGCCGCTTCGGGACCGACCCAGCAACCTCTGTGCTCAACCTCGATTGCCGCGCGCACGAAATCGATAATCTATATCTCGCCGACGCGAGCTTCTTTCCGTCGATCGGCGCCGTAAACCCGACACTGACGATCATCGCCAACGCGCTGCGCGTCGCGGACATCATCAAGGACCGACTGTGACGACCGCCGTCGCCGCCGCCCTCGTCGTACGCTGCGGTCTCGTTCTTTTGTTCCTGCCGTTCAGCGCGCTCGACAAGATCCTGGGTTTCAATCACGCGGTGCGCCAAGCACAGCAGACGTTTAGCGCGCGCCCAATTGCCGTTGCCATGATCCTGACTGGCCTTGCCGTCGAGATCTTTTGCACGGCGGGCGTCGTCACTGGCATCGCCGACCGCGCTTCGGCCTTCGTCATCGCGGGTTACTGCGCGACGACCGCGGTGCTCTACAAACAATTCTGGGCGCAGGGCGATTTCTGGTCCGACCCGGACGGCAAGGGCCGGACCCTGTTCTGGGATTTCCTCAAAAACCTATCGCTAGGCGCCGGTTTCCTGCTGATCGTCGTCGGCACCGACGGATCGGGGCTCGCGCCCTTCCTCGCCCACCCCTTCGCCTCTAGCCGTCCCTATGGAATTCACCCATGAGCGATCCCGGGCCCAAGCCAACCGTCACCTACTGGCATCTGCACGTCGATGAGGCCGGTGTAAGCCACCTGACCAAATGCGCGATTGCGGACTATGAGCTGAAGGGGGTCGGCCCCGCCGACCCGCAGTGGAACGACAAGATGGAGCGCGGCGAGGCGACCGTCGTCTTCACCGTGCAGCCGGTCGGCTGGGTGGGCGACTGGCACGAGAATCCCGCGCCTCAATGGATCATCGTCTTGTCCGGCCGCTGGTGGATCGAGAGCATGGACGGCACGCGTGTCGAGCAGGGCCCGGGCGAATTCTCCTTCGGCGAGGATCAGGGCTGCGTTGAGACGGGCGGCAAGAACGGCCATAAGTCCGGGACAATCGGCCACGAACCCTGCTGCCTGATGACGGTCCAGCTCCACGTCGCTCCAAAGCGCGAGCCATGCCATCTGACGTGATCTTCCGGGCGGTCGCGGGCTTCCGTCTCGTCACGGCCAAGCCCGACCTGCTGATGGGTTTCTATCAGGCACTCGGTTTTGTTGTGGGCGCGATGACGCCCATTCCTGCTGCAGAAATGACGGTGCTGGGCCTCTGGGGCGCTGGCTGGCGTCGCTCGCTGACGCTCGGGGAAAGCCGCTTGGATCTCGATTCGTTCGATCATCCGGGGAGGAGCTACCCGGACCGCACCAGCGCGTCCGATCTCGTCTTTCAGCATCTCGCGCTGGTGACCGACGATGCTCGCGCAGCGTGGCGGCGGGCGCGGAACGCCGGCGCGACGCCGATCACCCGCGGCGAACCCGTGACGCTTCCTCCATCGTCGGGCGAAGTGACGGCAGTCAAGTTCCGCGATCTCGAAGGCCATCCGCTCGAACTGCTCGAGTTCCCCGCCGGCTCCAATACGTTATGGCAAGGCAGCGGCACGATGGGGATCGACCACAGCGCGATCTCGGTTGCCGACATCGTGGCGAGCCGGCGCTTCTACGAGAGACGTGGGCTGGCGGGGGGAACGCGCACGCTCAACGAAGGGCCGGCGCAGGTGGCGCTCGACGGCCTCGACGACGTCGAGGTCGACGTCTTGCCGATGACCCCGCCAAACAAGCAGCCGCACGTCGAGCTGCTCCGCTACCGCCAGCCCGTCGGGCAGCCGCACACACCCCTCGCCGCCAACGACGTCGCTGCGACTCGTATCGCTTGGTGGTCGAACCGAGATGCGCTTGTTCGCGATCCCGACGGACATCTCCACCAGCTCATGCGGCAAGATCGATCGCCAACAAATACTGCGTCGCGGCTATAAACAGCCGCCGTCCGTCCGCGCCTCCGAACGCGCAGTTCGAGGCGACCGCCGGGGTCGGGATGAATCCGAGCTTGCGGCGATCGGCAGACCAGACGTGCACCCCGTCCGCCGCGCTCGTCCACACCCAGCCGCGCGCATCGACCTTAAAGCCGTCCGGGTAGCCATGATCGGTGTGGCAGAAAAAGCGCCGGTTGGAGAGCGCACCTCCGTCGCCGACATCGAACGCGATGATCTCGTGTTTCGCTCCCGCCACGAAGCGCGGCACCTCGCCCAGGGACAAGGAGGTGTCCGAAACATAGAGGGTGCGCCCATCCGCGGTGAAAGCGAGGCCGTTGGGCTGCTCGAAATCAGCCATGCGGCCAAGATTGCCGCTGACCGGATCGAAGCGGTAGACGCTGCGGTGGTCGAGTTCGGCATCGGCGAGAGCGCCCTGGTTGGGCATGACGATGCCGAAAATCGGGTCGGTGAACCAGATCATCCCGTCGGGCGCCACCGCGACGTCGTTGGGCGAATTGATCCGCCTCCCCTCAAAATGCGTCACGATCGGCTCGGGCTGGCACCCATAGTCGCCGCCGCGGCTAATGCAGCGCCGACCATGCTCGCAATGGACGAGCGTGCCATCGGCCTCCACAGCGTTGCCGTTCATGAACCAAGTGCCGTCGATCACGACCTCGACATGGCCGTCGGGATACCAGCCGAGGAGCCGCCGGTTAGGCACGTCGGACCAGACGAGCCGCTCCTGCGTCCCCTGCCAGGCAGGTCCCTCGCCGTGGATCGTGCCCTCGTGCAGCTTGAGCAGGTCAACATCGGGCGGTAGCACTTCGGTCAGGCGATCATCGTCGATCTGAACACCGCGAAAGCCAGCGACCGGCGCCGGCGGTTCGCCCCGATGCAACAGCCGGCCCGGTAGAAGATCTGTCTTGGACATTGCCTTGATTCTCTGAGGAAGTGGGCGGCATGGAGGCTGAGCGTCTGATGGGTGAACGCCGGATTGGCGAAGAGTCGCAGCGCGGTAATTATTTCGAGACGCCGCGAAGACCCGGGCGTTAACAAAGAGCAGCCGCTCAGCCTCACCGGCAGGAACGGGTCTTCTTGGTAGAGTCGAGATGTGGCGCGGTGACGGTAGGTCGGGCATGTCTGTTTTCCGCCCTTTCGTCTGGCGGTGCCTTAGCGGCTCGACCATGGCTCCGTTTCCACATCCCGCTCATCGAACGCAGCGGGCGGATTTCCCGCACTGCGCTCTCGGACAAGACCTCACGCCTTCGCCCACGACGGGCCGCGCCCACGCCGGGTCAGACGTACGAGCCCGAAGTACCCGTAGAGGTGCGGAAGTGGATAAGTCCCGCCTCGGCATCGCCTGACTTTGTGTTTGGATCGCAGCCACCGGCGCAACCGCTCGGCTGTGTAGCGATCGAGAGCGCGATAGGCTCGGGATGATGAGCCAACACTGAAGTAGTTGGCCCACCCGGCTAGCGCGCGGTTCAGTTCGCCTACCAGCTTTGTGGTCTCTTGCCATATCCTCGATCGGTCGGTCATCGCATGGACCTTTTCGACCATGCGCTTGATGCTCTTCTTTGACGGTCGCAGTGCCAAACGGGCTTGGCCCGTCGTCCAAGAGAACATTTGTCCGAACGTGAAGCCCAAGAAGTCGAACTCCCCTTCCGGGACCTTGCAGATCCGTGTCTTGTCCTCGTTCACCGTCAGCTTCAGCTTGCCCATGACCGTGCGCAGGTGGTGCAGCGCCGTTTCGGCATTGCCTTGTCGGCACAGGATCACGAGGTCGTCGGCATAGGTGACGAGGCGAGTGCCAAGGCTTTCCTCAAGGCCGAGCTTCTTCCACCCCAACACGAACCGGCGCATGTAGATATTCGCCAGCAGCGGTGAGAGGGGCGAGCCCTGCGGGATGCCGCGCCGCTGGTCGCGCGCCTCGGTAGTGCGTGTCTTCCGGCCTCGTTCGTCGGTTTCTTCGACGGGGCAGTCCAGCCACATCTTGATCAGATGCAGCACGCGCCGATCAACATTGCGGCGCGCCACCGACTTGAGAAGTTCGGCGTGCGGAATGCTCCCGAAGTAGTCCGCGAGGTCAGCGTCCACGACTTCCGGATGGCCACGAAACAGCAGCTCCTCCACCTCCATGGCAGCCTGCTGGGCGTTGCGCCCGGCGCGGTAGGCGTAGAGTTCCGGTGGAAGGTCGGCTTCAAAGATCGGCTCCAGCACCAGCATCGCTGCTGTCATGCAGACCCATCCCGCACGGTCGAGATGCCCGGTGCGCCCTTGTTCGAGCGGCACTGGGCATAGGCGTGCGCCAGGATGTCTTCACGGCCGATCTTGTCGTACAGCGCGTAAAAGCGATAACCAGCTTCTGCCTCGCTTTCGCGTGCAACGCCATCTGCAGCTTTTGAACAATTTTCGGAGTTGCTAGGTTTCCCAATACCCGGTCCCTCGCCACTTCTTGCGTTTGTCTTGAACCAAGGCCCCTTCCCTCCACTGGCATTACCCGGCTTCAGCGGTACTGCGAGCCTCTCCGCCACCCCAAAGCGCCCGGCCTGTCCCTCACGGGCGTCCGGTTGATCATCCCTGATCACGCAATGGGGCTTCCCGTGTTGCGTGCGCTTTCCTTGTGTACATGCTGCCGCCACTACCCCGGTGCAGCGGCTGGGCGTACTCCTCGCTCATTCCTCCAGCCGTATCAGCCTTCCCCGAAAGGGGTGCCGGGTCGGCCTGCACATCGTCCTTTTCGGGGCTTGCTCAGCGTTCACTCACGTTGCGGCCTGCACACTCGCCCGGTCACCTATTCGTGACCCGCTACCCGAAGGCTTCAGACATTTCGTCGCCTCCATGCCTGCTCCGGTTGCTTCCGGCTGGAGCGATCTCGCCGGGTGGGACTTGCACCCACTGGAAAGCGCCGCCTTCTCACGGCGCACCCCCATCCCGGACCTTCGGGCCGATTGGCGCGTCATTCTAGCGTGACCAATGAATGCAGTGGTTACTAACGCATCGGTAGATTATCGTTGTATTCGCATCGGCACGCGGACTCATCCGTTCCGATGTATGTCGAGGCCGGTTTGACCACGCGGTATTACGCAGGCACTCGGGATGATTAAGGCGCGCAGAGGGAGCAGCCTCGGCTTGTTTCTCGGCGTCTTCGCGCTGTGTGTGCGAATTGTTCTTGGCACGCCGTACCCATCTGTATCGATCAATGTCGCCAAGAGCGATCTCTTTAGCATCGTTGGCGCGCATGCGCTTTGCCTCGCGGCCGACCGAGGCAATAGTTCTCCAACGACGCCGGGCGGCGGTTCGCCGGGTCAATCCGATTGTCACGATCAAACCTGTTGTCAGTGTCATTGCGGCGCGCCCGTTCTCGTGCCGACACGCGGTCAAGTTCTCGATCGCGTTGCATTTGCCGTAATCGCGCTTCCCATCGAAGCGAGAATAGCGCCGCCCGCGGTACGACTACTCAGCCTTCATCTCGCACGCGCCCCGCCTGTAACAGGCTGAACGCCTCTCGTTCAATCGGTTGAACGGCTCTCGAACGGAGCTGCTTCTGTCGATCCCTGTTTCACGGATTTGGGACAAGCCCATGACCATGACTTTTCGAGCGGCCCTGGTGCCGCTCGCACTCGCGGCTATGCTGAACATCGGCACCGCGACAAATGCTTTTGCCCACGCGGTCTGCGGCGATCGCGTCTTTCCCGCGACGCTCGTCATGGACGATCCCGGCGTCAGCGACGAGCTGTCGCTGCCGACGATCACGTACCTGCCGATCCCCGCCGCAAACGGCAATCCGGGGGGGCATTCGATCGATTACGGCTTCGAGTTCGACAAGACCATCACCGAGGACCTCGGCTTCGCGATCAACGATGACTACTTCACCCAGCACGGTGTCGGGCAACCCAACCTAAAGGGCTGGAACAACCTGACGCTGACGCTGAAGGACAAGTTTCTGTGCATTGAACCACTTGAGCTGATGATGTCCATGGGCGTCATCCATGAGTTCGGCGGAACCGGCTCGGGTTTGCTCCGTAGCGCCGGGGTGATCGACTCGGTCGGTAGCACGGCACCGACCTGGTATGTCGGCAAGGGGCTCGGAGACTATCCGATCGGCATGTTCCGCCCATTCGGCCTGACCGGCGAGCTTGGCTACCAGATTTCCGACACGCCGAGCGTCAGTCCCCACGAGTGGGACTATTCCGCCTCCTTGCAATATTCGATGCCCTACCTCGCTCAGCACGTGAAGGCGCTCGACATCCCCGATTTCCTGAACCACCTCGTGCCGCTGGTCGAGGTGTCGATGTCGTCACCCGATCGCGGCCCGACGACCGGGCAGATCGCGCCGGGTCTGATCTACCTGGGGAACACATTTCAAGTCGGGGTCGAGGCGCTGATCCCGGCAAACCATGCGACGCGTCAGCTCCAAGGCACCGGCTTTCTTGTGCAGTTCCACCTCTTCACTGACGACTTGGCCTACAACACGCCAATCGGCAGACCCCTTTTCAACAGGAACCTATGGGAGTCGCAATGACCCGATACACCCCGGCGATTGTCGCCTTTGCGACCGCCGCGCTCGTTTCCGGCGCGGCGTTTGCCCATGCTTTTCTCGATCACGCCCTGCCCGCCGTCGGCGCGACGGTCGCCCAGCCCCCGACCGAACTTACGCTTTGGTTCACCCAGGCGCTCGAGATGGCCTTTACCGGCGTCGAGGTTACGAACGCCGCCGGTCAGCGAGTCGATACTGGCCAGGTCACGCTCGACCCGAAGGACCCACAGGAGCTGCATGTGCCGCTGAGGCCGTTGCAGCCCGGCGAGTACAAGGTGACCTGGCATGCTCTTTCGGTCGACACGCACCGCACGGTCGGCGATTTTAGTTTTACGGTCGGGCGATGAGCCGGCGCCATGACTGAAGCGTGGATCGCGACACGCTTCGTCCAATTCGCGGCGACGATGGCGGCGTTTGGGATCGGCGCGTTCCGGCTCTACGCTTTCGCGGGCGTGACGCGCGAGGCGGTGGGCATGCCGGCTCGCGCGTCGCTCGACGCGACATTTGTCCGGCTGACACGCCTCGCCTCGCTGATCGCGTTTTTGTCGGCTTTGGCGATCATCCCGTTCATCGCCGCCGAGATGACCGGATCAGACGCCGCCGCGCTCGATCCCGGCACCTGGCATGCGGTGTTGCTCGCAACCGAGTTCGGCCATGTCTGGTGCTGGCATCTCGCTTTCGCGGCTGCTCTGCTGGCGCTGAGCGCTGTCCAGGCCGGTCGCGGACAGGCGGGCGCCGCAGCGCTGGCGGCGCTGTTGGTATTGGCTAGCCTCGGCCTTACTGGTCACGCAGCGATGGACATGGGCGGCGGCCCGACACACGAGATCAACCAGATGGCGCACCTGATTGCCGGCGGATTATGGCTCGGCGGGCTGGTGCCGCTCGGTGTGCTGCTACGCCGTGCCGTGAGGCCGGACAGCGCGGACTACGCCGCGCTCGCCCGCATAGCGCTGCCGCATTTCTCGCAGATCGGTTACGTCGCAGTGGCACTGCTTGCGATCACCGGCACCGTGAACAGCGTTATGCTCGTTGGCAGTTTCGAGGCGTTCGCGACGACGCCCTATGGGAGGCTGCTGCTGCTCAAGATCACGTTGTTCGTCGCGATGATCGGGCTCGCGTTTATCAACCGGTTTCGGCTGGTGCCGCGGCTGAGTGACGCCGCGTTGGCTTCGGTGTCGCGGCGGACGCTTTGCCGCTCGGTGATCGCCGAGCAGGCGCTCGGCGTGGCGATCCTCGGCGTCGTCTCGGTGCTGGGCACCTGGCCGCCGGCAAACATGGCGATGTGAACTCGTAACAAGAGGAGCTGACAATGCGATCGAAACTATTCGTTCTCAGTGCCTTTTTGGTTTGCGTCTCTTTTGCCGTTAGCGCCCTTGCTCAGAGCAATGGCGTGGAGATCAAGGGGGCCTGGGCGCGCGCTACACCGGGCGGCGCTCAAACCGGCGCTGCTTATGTGACGTTGCAGTCGCCGACTGGCGATCGCCTAACGGGTGCCTCGACACCTGTCGCCAAAATGGCCGAGCTTCACTCCATGACCATGGATAACGGGGTCATGAAAATGCGGCAAGTCGACGGAGTCGATTTGCCCGCCGGCCAGGCGTTGAGCCTAAAGCCCAACGGCTATCACATCATGCTGATGGGGCTCACCCAGCCGCTCAAGGAAGGTCAAACCTTTCCGCTCACACTGACTTTCGCCAAAGCGGGCTCGGAGAACGTCACGGTAACGGTGCAAAAGGTCGGCTCGATGGGACCCGGAGACCAAAGCGGCGGCATGAACATGCCGGGGATGAATATGCCGATGCATCATTAGGCGAGTTCGTCCAATGAGCCGTTCGACCCGAAGCCGGCGTAAGGCCGTACGTCCGCAGCGCCAAGTCATTGTCGCGTTAACGATCATTGGGGCACTGGTGCTGATCTCCAGCGTGCTGGTCGGCTTCGCATACAGTGATAGGATAGGGGTGCAGATCGCCGGCAAGTTCACTTTGGTGGATAACAGCGGCAAACCTTTCACCGACGCCGAGCTCAAGGGCAAATGGCACCTCGTCTTCTTCGGCTATACCCACTGCCCCGATATCTGCCCGACGGCGCTCAACGATCTGTCGCTCGCGCTTAATCAGCTCGGGGCGAAGGAACGGGAGGTTGGCATCGTCTTTATCAGCGTCGATCCCGAACGGGATACACCCGGTGTGCTAAAATCCTATGTCGAGAGCTTCGGCGGACCAATCACCGGGTTGACCGGTACGCCGCAAGAAATCGCGGAGGCTGCAAAGGATTACCACGTCCATTACGCGAAACACCCGGCCGCGGGCGGCGGTTATGACATGGACCACAGCGCCGTCATCTACATCATGAATCCGCAGGGCCGATTCACCGCGACATTCGGCCCCGACGACACTCCCGACACGATAGTCGCTCGGTTGCGCAAGCTTCTCGGCTAGCAGTGAGGACGAGCTGCGAAGTGCGGCTCGTCTATACCGAGATGCTCTTCGCCCACCAATCGTGTTGATTGCAGGTGCTCGTCACGGTCATTTTGCCCGCGTAGCCGGCTGCCAGAGCGTGCTCCGAAATTGGTTGGTCCGTATAGGCAAAGGTTTTGCGGCTGAGAAACGTCCCGTCTCCCAAAACAACGGTATGGCTGACAATGTAGTGCGCCTCGCTCATCGGGTGCGGCGTCTTGATCGTGAGCTTCCCCCCGGCGACCGTCGTTTCCGGAATATGCAGCTTCTCGATCTGCGGCGACCAATGACCCAGGTCGGCTTCGGTAAACACCACATTCTTATACGGGTCAGCACTTTCCGCTCTGCTCGCAACCGGCACGGCGGACGCCGCGACCACGCCAAGGATCGCCGATTTCGCAAATTCTCTTCGCTCCATCGAAACTCTCCCTGTCAGACGTTCATATTGCCCGTGAAGTATTGAACCCGTCTCGACAGCGCTGCAATCCGGACACGGTCACATCCGCGTTACGCGCCTGTCCCCCCAGTGCGGATAACCCGCATCCCTGCCCCTCGGCGCGAACGGAGTGAACTCGGTCATGTGCCGCCAAGCTTGTCGTAGCCCATTACGCGATAGACGACGAAGGAGACGAGCCAGCTCGCGACAAAGATCGCGATGATGGCGTAGCCAAGCGCGCCGAAATTGTCATTCGCGGCGTTCACCGCGTTCCACACCCCGCCGGTGAGGCCGAGTTGGTCGGCGATCAGGCCGAGCGCCTCGATCCCACCGATCGCGATTGCGACGACGACCGACACGCCGGTAATGGTCAAATTGTAGTAGAGCTTGCGGACCGGGTTCATAAACGCCCAGCCATAGGCGCCGAGCATCAGCACCCCGTCGGTGGTATCGACCAGAGACATGCCGGCGGTAAACAACGCCGGGAACACCAGAATCGACCAGACCGAAAGCCCCTTGGCAGCTTCCGACGCCGAGATGCCGAGCAGCGCGATCTCGCTCGCAGTTTCGAAACCGAGCCCAAACAGAAAGCCGAGCGGGTACATTTGCCAGCTGTGCTCGATCAACCGGAATAGCCGGCGAAACACGCGCGCCAAGAAGCCGCGCTGGGCGAGAAAGATATTGAGCTCGTCCTCGGCATAGGTGCCACCGCGCTTTACCCGTTGAAATAGCCGGTAAACCCCGACCATCACCACCAGATTGATCAGCGCGATAATGAAGAGAAACGTGGCCGAAACCGAGGTGCCGATCACGCCGCCGACCGCCAACAACCCGGGAAAGCGGTCTTGCAGGGTGCTGGCGGTGACTGCGATCGCAGCCGCGGCAATGATCACTACAGTCGAATGACCGAGCGCGAAGAAGAAGCCGACGCCGATCGGCCGTTGCCCTTCCTGCATCAATTTCCGGGTCACGTTGTCGATTGCCGCGATATGGTCGGCGTCAACTGCGTGCCGCAACCCAAAGCCGTAGGCAAGAAGCGCGGTACCGAGCAGCACGGCATTGCCATGAAAAGCGGCGAACGCCCCAGCCCAGGCGCCGAGATTAGCCGCCGCGAGAATGGTGTAGAGCGCGATCACTTCGTTTGCGACCCGAGCATCAAGACATCGGTATGAAAGTCAGTTTGCGTCCTAACGCGGCCTGACCGAACCCGATGAAGAACGCTCCGGGTTCTGTCGGGGCCAGTAGGTCTGCAAACGTTGCGACGCAAGCACTCATGGATCGCCCCCGGTTAGAACCGCTTGGTGATCGATAGCCGCGCCATCAGCGGTTCGAGCGGGTGCTCGTGGATGTCGGCGCGGCCGTCGGGATAGGTCGCGATCTCGTTCTGCAGCCGGTCGACATACCAGAACTCGGCGGCCGGGGCGTGGGTGTTGAGCAGGTTGTAGATGCCGAGGCCGGCCAGCCAGCCCTGCCCGAGATCGTAATGGACGTCGAGATTGAGCTGGCCATACCCCTTGCCGTTGATTTGGCCCGAAGCAGTCGGCGCGTTGGCGCATGAGGTCGCCACATCCGGGAAATCATGCACCGCTGCGGCGTTGTTGCAGGGGCCGGACGACAGCGGATAGTTCCCAATGAAACGATAGACCAGCCCGCCGCTCCACGGCCCGAGATCGTGCATGTAGAGCGCGAGCGAACCAGCATCGACCGGAGCATCCTGGATATTGGTGCCGAGATGACCGGTGCCGTCGTCAAAGGGCGAGGTGAAGCGCGCGTGATTGGCCGAGACGGTGCCGTAGAATTCCAGCCAGTTGGTGAAGTCGTAGGTCGTGTTGATCTCAAAGCCGTAACGGTGGCTCGCCGGCCCCGCCGTGTCTTGTCCGATATCGGGATCGATGATCGTCTCCGACCGCTGCCACAAATTGTAGAGCGCGAGCGTGAACGTTAAATCCTTGGTGATGTTGGCCCGCGCGCCGACTTCTTCGCCCCATTGTTTTGCCAGCAGCGGCGAATAAGGCAGGTCGAGACTTGGGTTGCGGCTCTGGTTGACGCCGCGCAGATCGGCGCTGTGAAAGCCCTCGCCCGCTGACAGATAGAATTCGAAACTGTCGAGCGGCTTGAAGATCAGGCTCCCCTTCGGCTGCGGCAAGTTCTGACCCCGCGCACCGCTATTGGTATAACCCGCCATCGTGTGTAGCGAGGCGAGCAGATCGTCGTCCGTGCCGTGCTGATAGTCGTCGCGCACGCCGAGCACGGTGCGGAACCACGGCGCCCAATGCGTGATCGATTGCAGGTACGGCGCGCCGGCGTAGAGGCTCACATTGTCGTTATTGGAGAATGATGCGGGGTCGCCGGCAGTCTCGACTGCCGTCAGCGGCGTTTGGCCCTGGCTGGGCAGCCGCCCGACATTGAGGAGATCGAAGCGGGTCAATTGCCCAATCGCGAACTCGTTGGGGAATCCGGCGATAGTTCCAGGCAGCGTGTAATCGACCGAATTACCGAACACATTGCGCGTCTCGAACTGATCTTCCTGGTCGCCACGCACCGGATCGATCAGGTAATGGGTGAAGTCGTTGAACAGGTTGAGCTGGTTATAGATGTAGAACGCGCTGGCCTGGAGTTGCCCGTCGCCCACGGCGGCATGGTAGTTCGCCGAGAGGCTGGCACGCATCGCGTGTCCGCCATCGGTTGGGTCGAGCGAGCCGAAATATCCGATATTGGAAACGGCGCGGAACGGGATGTCGGTCGTGTTGGTCCAGTCCTGGTGATAGAACATCGCGGTCAGCGAGAACCCGCTGTCCTTCTGATCCTGGCTGTAGCGCAGCACCACGTTTTCCTTGCGCGCATTGTCGGGCACGACGAACGGCCCGTCGTAATGCTGCAGCTCGACGGCTTCGAGCAGATGCCCATCGCCAAGTGATTGCGTCTCCGCCCCGAACAAACGCTCGAAGCCCAGTGTGCCGACGCTCGCGGTGAGTTGATCCGGGATGGTGTCGCGATAGCTGATCCTCACCGAGCCGACCGCGCCAAAATCGCCGACATTCGCGTAGTACGGCCCCTTGGTGTAGGTGATCTGATCCGCGAGTTCGGGGATCATGAAGTTGAGATCGGTGTAACCCTGCCCGTGTGCGTGCGTCGGCTGGTTGATCGGCATGCTGTCGACATAGGTTTCCAGATCGGTGCCGTGGTCGAGGTTGTAGCCGCGCAAAAGGTACTGGTTGGCCTTGCCCTCGCCACTGTGCAGGGTGACGGTCAGACCGGGCACGGTTTCGAGAATCTGGCCAGGTCGATAAGCCGGCGTCAGTTGGATTTCCTGGTCATTGACAACGCCTTGGCTCGCCGTCGTCGCGGTCCCAAGCAGATCCTCGCGCGGTGCGGTGATATCGATCTCGCCAAGGTCCGCGGATGGCGGTGTTGAGCTGTTGCCGACGGCGGGGCTCGGTGTTGTCGCCGGCGCTCCAGTCTGAGCCATCGCGGCCCCGGCGAACGCGACAAAGGGCAGCGCAGTGGCGGCCGACCTTGCTCGGCGTATCATCGTCAAGGGAGCGCTGCCATCGGTCGAGGGCGATGCCAATAGTAAGAGTTTTACGGTAAATCATCATACAAACGCGGAGGTTTGGAATGCAACGCATAACCATCACCATCGACGACGAATTGCTCGCTGCAATCGATCAGGTGATAGCGACGCGTGGCTACCAAAACCGTTCTGAGGCGATCCGCGATCTGGCGCGTGCCGGAATGGCCGAGCTACAGGATCCTTCGCCCGACGGGCAGGAAGGCATCGCCGCACTCGTCTACGTCTACGACCATGAAGGGCGTGAACTGGCGAAGCGGCTGACGCGCTCGTTCCATGATCACCACGATTTGTCCTTGGCGACGATGCATGTGCATCTCGACCATGAGAGCTGCATGGAGGTCGCGGTGTTGCGTGGCGCAATGAACGACATCCGCCACTTCGCCGAGCACGTCATGTCTGAGCGCGGCGTGCGCCATGGCCGCCTCGTCGCTGTGCCGGTCGAAGTCGAGGCCGAGAGCCACGCGCACGGCGGCAAGCGCGGCCGACATCTACATACGCACGTCCGTGAGGCCGGCTAGGCGCGAGCTCCCGCGCTCGCGTCGGAGATTGCCTCAGTGTGAGGCAATCGGCCGTGTGGCGGGTCGAAACGCGTGCGCCCGCGACCCCGCCGCAGCAACCAGCAGGAAGGCAGTGGCCAGAAGTCCGGCAAAGCCGGCGACGTTGATTTCGAGGATGCGCACCACGATTGCCGCGGCGAAATCCTCGGTGCCACCCATCGCGGCAGCGGATACCAGGTAGAGGCTCCCCTCATAGACGACAAACGCCACGCCGAGGCTCGCCAGCGCCGCCACCACAGCAGGACGGCCGCCCATTACGGCCTGGGCCGCTGCGGTGGTAAGGACGGCAACGACCCCGAGGACCGCACCCCAAGCTAAGGTCATCGCCTCCCACGGATATTGGAGGATGGTGAAGCCGATGATCTGGTTGACCAGCCACAACGCGACGGTGAGCAGCAATGCGTCGCGCCGGTTCAAGGTCAACGCGGTGATCGCGCCGAACGCGGCGAACGGCACGGCGCAGGCGAACCCGAAGGTAAAACCAAGGCTCGCGGTGAGCAGCAGCGCCGACCACACCCAATGGGGCCAGCCGGGACGCGCGAATATCGAGTTCAGATACGGCATGGTGGTGTTTCCCCGGAAGCAGTTAGTTGGAAGCGGTTAGTCGTGGCGGAAGCCTTTGCCCGAACGGTCGAAAGGATCGGGCTCCGGCAGATCAAGCCATTGCGCGCGCAGCCGGTCCCAGAGCGCAAGGCGGGACCATTCCGGCGTTCGTAGCACCTTGTCGTCGCGGCTGAGAAACGGGTTGGGCAGCAGCACGGTGATCTGCTGCTCGCCCTTGCCTTTGAACAGGCGCAGCCCCCAGGAGGCCGGCGTGCCGTCATGGCTGATGCGGCGGTAAAGCTCGGCGCGCGAGGTGCGGCGATGCTGCGCCAGTTGCGGCGGGACAGGGCTGAGTTCGGTCCCGCGGTGCTCGCCGATGCAGATGTGGAAATGCGGGCCGCCGAACCCGATCGTCAGGTAGCCGTCCATCATGCCGATCACATCGGGTGCCTGGGCCGCGCGCATTTCCCACGCGGCGCCCTGGATCAGCGGACCGAAGGTGATGTCCTGCCAATGCTCGGCGAACAGCTCGCGCAACAGCTTTTCGAGGCTCGCCTCGTCCGCCGGTAGCGCGAAAACATCGACGGCAGCGCCGTCGGGCTCAACCTGCCGCTCGGGCTGGATCGAGTCGCTCATGCATCATCCTGTCGGTAATGGCGCCGTATCGCGATGCGCGCCAGGATGCCAAGGGTTCGGCGTCTTCGCGGGGGTAAAGATCGCCTTCGATGTGCCAATTCCGGGCGCCGCGACAGTTCGTGGTTTCGGCTGTAGCTTTGCTGAGCCTCCGGCACCGGCGGGAAGAACGAATAATCGTCGTTCGTCGAGTTGAGGTCGGTATCGACGTAGCGCAGCACGGCGCCGACATCGAAATTGTCGGTGAGCTGGGCACCGAGCTTCGTCGAGAAGGTGCGGTTGTCGCAATAGTCGGGGTTGAGCGGCGTCCCCGGCGGCACGATCCCGGACGGCGTCACGTCGGTCGAGCCGGAATGATAATGTGAGAAATCGAAATTATAGGTGAATCGGTTGGTCGAGCCGCTGAGGCCTGTGGTCTGGTTGAAGGTGTCGAAGGAGCCGCCCTCCAACGCACCGTAGACATGCGGCGACCCGGACCCCGCCTTGGTGATGATGTTGATGACGCCGCCGATCGCGTCCGAGCCGTAGAGGCCCCTTGCCGGCCCGCGCAGCACCTCGACGCGGTCGATGCTGGAGGCGAGGATCTGCGAGAAATCGAACGCGTCGCCGGCACTCGGATCGCTGACGTCAAGGCCGTCGATCAGCACCTTGGTGTGGTTCGAGTTGGCGCCGCGAATGAAGACCGAGGTCTGACCGCCCGGGCTGCCGGTCTGCACGACGTTGAGGCCGGGTACATCAAAGAGCACTTCCGGCAGGGTGCGTTCCTGCTTCTGTTCGATATCCTGGCTGGTGATGACGGTGACGCTGCTCCCGACCTCGCTTACTGGGGTCGGGAGCAGCGTAGCGGTCACCGTGACGGGCGGCAGCGGAACCTGCTCGGGCGGCGAAGCGTCAGCTTTGGCCGGCAAGCTGCCAAACGACCAGGTGACGACAGAGGAGACAAGGGCAATCTGGCGGCCTCTCGCCGCAACGCGAACAACTTCGGACATGGCAATAGCCTCGCGGCAACGTGACACGTCACCGCGAACCAAAGCCCAGATGCCGATTCAGCCGATAACCCGGCCCGAGATCAGCGCCCGACCTCCATTGGTGCACCCCGCCCAATGTGTCCGCGCGTGACCACGGCCGATGGCAGGTCTCCTGGCTCGCGGGTCTCTGCCTTGCGCCGCCTTCCCAGCTTTCGCCAGTGGCATAGAGGCGCGCGGCTCGCCGCTTACAGTTGCGGGGGCAGCCGCGGCTTCGGGCGAGGCCCTCACTGCGTTCCCTATTATTCCCCGAAGGGAACCATCAACGCGATCATGGGGCCGGCGACGGTCGCCCGTCAATTGATCTTGACGGCCAGAAAGTAATGACTGCTCGGGGTCGGTTTGACTCGTTGACGGACGGCCATCCGATCGTCTGGAAGCGGCGCAACTGCGCCGTCGGGGCGTGGAGCACGCGAAGGACTGGGATCCACGCGTTCCGGCTAATTCACATGCTTAACCCCCGCCTGCGGCCGAAACTCCAACCCACGTTCCCACCGGGCGCCATGACGCCGCGCACCTCGTGGCCCAGTTCCTTCTCGAGTATGGGCCGCCAAGGCACGAGCTGGAAGCGGAGCCCGTCATCGATCATCGCGAACCGGCCGGAGGCGAGCGTCACCCGCAACCGATAGACGCCCGAGACGTGCTCGCCTTCCGTTGCGGCCCGATAAGCGAGCCTCGTCTCCGCCGAGAGCTGCGCCGCCGCGTCCTCCAATTCCCGCCGACGCAAGGTCGCGAGGAGATCGCGCACGAAGATTACGCGCTGCCCCTGCCGGTGGGCGAGGCCCTCCACCGCGAGATGATCGACGCGCGCTTCCATCGCCAAGCGCACCTCGGCGCCGAACCCGCCGCCGCTTATGGGCGGCGGGCCCTTGGCGAGGAGCTGGCGGTCAAGCCAGGTTGCCCCCGACGCTGTCACCTGCGCCTCGATCGAAAGATCCGAACGGGTGGCGAGCGACAGGCGCCGCCGTCCGCTCGCGTCGTCATAACTTCGTGCCTCGACGATCGCCCCTGCCGGCGCATCGCCGGTCATCTCAAGATCGGAGAATCTCAGATGATGAATGCGGCCGTCGACGCCGGCGACGATCGCATAAGCGGTCCCCTTGAGCTCGTCGTCGAGGCCGCGCTTGACCAGCCGGCCGAGTACAGGATCGGACGGGTCCTCTCCATGCAGAGCGAAAGTGCCCACGTCTGGCTCATGCCCGCCGGCACTCATCGCCTGGTGCATGGTCTTGATGATGTCGCCGCGAACGCCGAGATCGCGCAGGGCGGACTCAAGACCCGCCTTCAGCGTCCAGCGGGCGGAGCCGATCTGTTCGGCGAGCCCAAGCCGTCCTAGCTTGCTGGCCCTCCCGATCATCATCCGCCGCAGTTCGGGGTCCTCTCCGGCACCTGGTCGGAGGTCCACTACGCCACCCCCTTCATCGGAGATGTCGCGCAGCGCGCGATCGAGGCTCGTCCAGAGCTCCGCCTCGACCTCCTTCTCCAACGCAGTGCGGATGTCCCGCTCCGAACGTGGCCCGAGCTCCAGGGTCACGCGCTCGCCGGCGCGGTCACGGAATCCCTGCTTGATGTAATCGCGGCTGATGACCAGGTCAGCGCCGTCGTCTCCGCGGCCCCGCACCAGCACGTGGATGTGCGGATTATCGGTGTTCCAGTGATCGACCGCGACCCAGTCGAGCCCAGTGCCGAGATCACGCTCAGCGTCAGCCATCAACTCGCGGGTGAAGGCTCGAAGATCTGCCATGTCGGCCGCGTCCTCCGGCGACACCGTGAACCGGAAATGATGCCGGTCTCCCTCGCACCGTTCAGCGAAGGCCTTGCTATCGGCGTCATCCGACCGGGCGTCGAACATCCTCGCGTCCGCGCCGTCACGAGTGACACCCTCGCGCTTGAGATAAGCGACGTGCTTGGAGAGCGGCGCGGAGCGAAACTTCGGTCCTTGATGGCGCACGATCCTCGCCATGATGACGACGCGCCGGCCACGGGGTCGCGTTGACAGAGACAGGGCGGCCCGCCGGCCGCGCCCGAACGTCGAGCGGCCGGCAGCGCCACCGCTTCGGCCGAAGGAATTGCCGCGATGGCCGGCCTTCTTGGCGGCGCGCATCACCTCGCCGACAAAGGTCTTCGGACGCCTGGCGCCTTGGT
>Ga0302324_100005882_pt1 | contig 26657 bp, 28 predicted proteins | sample Palsa_T0_1_FD_201949 | JGI IMG/M metagenome (GOLD analysis project Ga0302324, IMG submission 201949) | Peat permafrost microbial communities from Stordalen Mire near Abisko, Sweden - Palsa_T0_1 | ecosystem: Environmental > Terrestrial > Soil > Palsa > Peat permafrost | place: Sweden: Abisko...
CATGTCGATCACCTCGCCGCGCGGCATCTCAGTGAGACTGCGGGAGGCGCTAACCACCAATTGCACATGCCTGCCATTCTCCTTGTTGTACATCCACTGTATGGTGCGATCTAGCAGCGTGGCATGAGGCAAATCGGTCACCGAGCGGTCGAACCAAAGATGAATGCCGGTAATGGGCGAATGCGTAAAGGCGGAGAGATCTAGCTTCATTTCAGGCGCGATCGCACTGACCCGCTCGAATGGGACAGCCAGCACGTAGGCGTCGGCTTCGATGGGGCCATCGTTAGTCGATGCCGTGCGCACTTCGCCGTTATCAATCTGAATCCGCTGCACGGCGGAGCGATAAGCGAACCTTACAGATTCATAGCGCGACCAGGCCTCGGCGGAATACAAATGCGCCAGCGGTACAGACGGCACGCCCATTTCGTAAGCCGTGGCATTCGATAGAAACCCGAGATAGAGCACTTGCAAACCGTGCGCCGCCGCCATGCGGTCCAGTTCTTCGTTGACGGCGCTCACCAGCACCTGCCGCCAAAATCGTTCGATGGCGCGTGGAGTTTGCTTTTTCTCGCGCAGCCAATCGGCCATGCTCATTTGGTCAAGATCGGCCCGCTTGCCATATTCATATTTGACGGCGAGTAGTCCGCTGGCCACCGACAGCTTGTCCATCGGTGACAAGAATCGAAGCTTCGCAAAGGAGCCCGTAAAATGCAGCGGCGCCGGCAAAACTCCGCGCTTCATCACTGAGGTTCTGCCGCCCGGTTCAATCCAATAAAACTCCCGATAGAAGTGAATTTGCTCCGCCACGCCTAAGCGCCGGTAAAAGTCAAGCAAGTTTGTACAGCAGCGCAGTAAGATGTGCTGGCAGTTATCGATTGTGATGTCATTCACCGCGTAGGAGGTGGCGCGACCTCCCAGGAACGGTCGAGATTCGTAGACTGTGACTGGATAGCCCGCTGAACCCAGCGCAAGCGCTGTCGCGAGTCCAGCGAGCCCACCACCGATAACCGCTACGGTTGGATTCTCCGCCACGCCGCGCTACTTGAGGCCAACCGCACCGGCAGCGGCGTGCGCGTAAGCCTCAATCATGTTCTCCATCAACCGCAGCCCGCAATCGCGTTCCAGAGTGAGGATCGATTCGGGATGGAACTGCACCGCCTCAATCGGCAGATCGCGGTGACGGACACCCATGATGATGCCGTCCTCCGATTCCGCTGTAATTTCTAGACAAGCCGGAAAAGTTTCGCGCTGCGCGTAAAGCGAGTGATAGCGTCCCACGCGAAAAGGAGATGGGATGTTCCGAAAGACACCTTTGCCTTCGTGCATGACGAGCGAACCTTTGCCGTGCATCGGATACGGCAAAACTTCCAGCACTCCGCCAAAAGCTTCAACAATTCCTTGCAAGCCCAGGCAGACGCCGAAGGTGGGAATGCCCCGCCTGGCCAGTTCCTTGACAAGATTCGGCACGCCGAAATCCGCGGGCCGCGCCGGACCGGGCGAAATCAAAACAACATCAGGTTTGCTGCTATCAATCGCTTCCAACGCGACATTCGAGCGGAAGGTGGAAACCGTCGCCCCGGTTTGCCGCGCATAATTAGCCAGCGTGTGAATGAAGCAATCGTCATTGTCGACAAGCAACAGACGAACACCATCGCCCACCTTGCGCGCGGGGTGGCTTGGCGGTCCCACCGCGACCGAGGGAAATAGCGCGCGGAAAAATGCTGTCGCCTTCAGGCGGCATTCCTGATCTTCCTCGCGCGGATCGGAATCATACAGCAGCGTAGCGCCGGCCGCATACTTAGCAACACCGTTCTTCAAATGGACCGTGCGAATCGTAATACCGGTGTTGATATCGCCATTGAGGCTGATCATGCCAATCGCGCCGCCATACCAACCGCGCGCGTCGTTCTCCAGATCCTCAACAGCCTGCGCCGCCGCCTTTTTTGGCGCGCCGATAATTGTGACCGCCCACATGTGCGTGAGAAACGCGTCGAGCGAATCGAAGCCACGTTGCAATACGCCTTTCACGTGATCGACTGTGTGAAAGAGTCCCGCGTAAGATTCAATCAACCGGCGGCCGACAACGCGAACCGAGCCCGGTACGCACACCCTCGACTTGTCGTTGCGATCGACATCGGTACACATTGTGAGTTCCGATTCTTCTTTGGTGGAGTTGAGCAGCGCGCGAATGCTTTCGGCGTCGCGCAGCGGGTCGCCCGAACGGCGCGCCGTTCCGGAGATGGGGCAGGTCTCCACCTGGTCGCCTTCCACCCGCACGAACATTTCCGGCGATGCGCCTACCAGTTGCTCGTCGCCCATCTGCAGCATGAATTCGTAAGGGCTTGGACTCGATTTCTGTATCCGCTGGAAAAGTTCCGATGGGCTTTGCGAGAAAGGCGCGCTGAACGTCTGCCGCAGGATCACTTCGTAATAGTTGCCTTGGCGCATGCCGTCACGCACGGTTTCCACCTTCGCCATATACTCTTCGGTTTGGTGGTCCGAAACGATTTCCGCCGCCGCCGGCGCCTTTCTTGATTTCGCGATGCCGGGAGTGACGCGGTCCAAACCCGCTGTCGAACCCTCGCTGCCCTCGAAATCATATTGATAATGCTCAATCACTTCTTTCTTGCGGTCCATGAAGTAGATGTCGTCGCACAAAAAAAGGTGGAGCGTCTTTTGATCGAGGCGCGGCCAGCGTTGCTGGATGGGGTCGAATTGCAGCAGCAGATCGTAGCCGAAAGCGCCCGCGAGCATCAAGCGCGTATCTGCCGGATTTTCAAATTCTTTTACCAACAAGCGCACCAGTGAAAACGGCGAAGGCTGTTTGCTGCGTTCTTCTTCAGGGAAACTTTGGGCCAGCGGCTTGAGGCGCAGTGTAAATGAATCGGCGGTACCGGGCTCACAATCCCAATGCTCGTGACTTTCAACCAGCGGCTTGAATAGCCGTAGGATCACTCTTCCCCGCTCGTTTAGTGCGTTCAATGCAAGCGTGCGATCGCGGCCCACAATTTCGATGGGCGGCGCTAGAGTGGCCACATCCCAGCGTGAATAGCGCTCAGGGTATTCATAGCCGGAAGAAAAATAAGCGCCTCGTTTGCTGTCGAGCTGCTTCAAAATATGACCTAAGCCGCGCGAAAACGCCAGCTTGGTTTCAGTGCGGGTGACGGTAATTCCGTGCGGAGTGTGGTAACGCAACTGCGGCATGGGGGCTGCTAATTAACAAGGATAACAGCCGATAGACGATAATTTCCTCAATGGCGAAGTCCCCGGCGATGGCACCCGACAACCGGTTGCTGAGACGCGCGGCATTCATTCGTACACTTCTTGCTGTGACTATTATGCATAGGCACGGCCGGCTTTGTGCTGCCTAGAAGGCTACAGCATTTTCGCTGCTTTCTACATGTCCCCGATCACCATTACGACGGTCGGCTACCAGGAGATTCATCCGCTGCGCCAGGCGGGGCGAGTCTTCAATTCGTTTCTGATCTTCTTCGGCGTCGCCGCCATTTTTGTGGCTGCCGGCGCAATGACGGGGGTGCTGGGAGCAAACGGGCGCACTCCGGGCGAGGCTGGTTCGGACCGTGGGATGTTCGACGGGGTGAGGCTAGGGTCATGCCGCCATTTCGAAGTCTCCAGGGCTGGTTGCGGGGGTGGGAGCCGGCCGGTTTTGCGAAACAGATGATGCGGAGGGGTCTTTTTTGCTGATTTCGGGCTGCTTGCGTGAAGCGAGGCGTTCTTTCTTCAGCTCGAACTCTTGTTTCTTCAGATTATGAGCTTCGGCAGCGCGCTGTTCGGCGGGCTTCGCGGCGTCTTTGCGATTCGAAGCCAATTTGCTCCTTAATCCTTAGGGCTCTTATAGTTTGAAGCTCCTTGAGGGCTTGGTAGAAGGCCCGTTCGTGGGTGGTTTGATAGCGCAAATAGAGAGCGAACTGCTCTGTCGCGAGGACGTGCTGGTCTTCGAAGATGCAGGAGTGCTGGAGGCGGAGAGCGCGCATGCGGAGCCATTCATGGTCGGCCATCCGTTGGACGAGAGTGCGTTCGGTTTCGGTTTGGGGTTGGTATTCTGCTGCGAGGCGGGTGCGGAGTTCGCCGAATTTTTGGGGATCTTCGTCATCGAGCAGGTAGAACGACTGACTGTGGTGTTGGCAGAAACCGTGCGTGATGCGGTTCTTGGAAGACGCTTGCTGGCTTCTGAAGTGGGGCCGGAGGAACGCTGGGCGTTTGACTCGTTGGCGCGAATTTGTGCGGCGGAGCGGGTATCCCGGCTTTCAGCGCTAGGAATCTTCATGGTGGGTTAATTTGCCGGCGAAAGGTAGGCTGGTTGGCGCAGAATTTACCAACCCAAGACCTCGCTGACCTCGGCGAACTCCTTCGCCGGTCGATAAGCCGAGATCAACAGTTTCTTCCGTCCACAAGATAGTAAAACACGCCTGATTCCGACCGTTGGATTGTCATCCTGCTTCGTCTCCAGCGCGCAAGTCTTACGTTGTTCCTCAACGAAATGTTTTGCTGCGAAATACATTGCGTCAGCGAAGCCAAGCTGCGTCGTGCCGGTCGACCAAACTTCCAGACAGTGCGGAGCTTACCATCGGCGAAATTGATTGAGCCGAGAATTTCCGGTGTCTCTCCTTTAGTGGCAATCACCCACTTGTCCCCGTCCTCTGATATAGGAGTAGCCTTACACTTCACGGCCAAACTCCTTAAGACGCTCTCCCTAACCAATCCGGGTTGGAGGTTAACTTCACAGATTTCTATGAAGTCTTGAGTGACGGCATGTTGTGCATGAACCGGAAACGGCCCCATTAGACATGTAACAGAGATGAAGGATATTCTACTCAGCCTCCTACTCATCGAGCGGCGCTTCATCATTTCGCCAGTCATAAGGTTCGGTTGTGCTCGGCGAAGAGCGTTTCGCCGTCTGTTGTGCGTTCTTGACTTAGCATCGCTTGGATCTCCTGCGTGAAATCGAGAATGTCTAACAAGTGAGCCGAATTGCTCTCCACTACAGTGCTCACGTTAATGGCGTCGTCGATCCGTTCCATGATTTCCGTCTCATCCATCGAAAGATCTTGGCCGGCTCGCTTGTCGAATAGAAGATATGCTCCGCTCATGCCCGTTCGCGCATGGGGATGGATGCGGCTATTCCGCCAGACACTTAACTTCCTCATGCAGGCGCAAGCTCTTCGAATGTGTGAGGCGTTTTCTTCTAAACAGGTGCCCGGAGGCTTGGCAAACTGACGTAGCTTTTTGCGTAAATCCCCCAGCACGCGCGACAAGCTCATCCTCGACACCGAAGGAAACTCCCGATATGGGTCCGCCGGATTACGCAAATGGCACAAGAGCGTTCTTAAGTATTCGTCGGCCTCTGCAAAGGCCAGTTGAAACAATCCGTAGTAGGCAGCCGTACGGCCTAGCACCATAACGTATGATAACGTCCTTTGGATTGGCTCGTGATACATATCGTGGTATATTACAGGTATGCAGCAGACGCCACCCAAGCCGCAGACGGCCAAAGTGTTTAAGACCGGCAGGAGCCAAGCCGTCCGTCTTCCGAAGGAATTCCGATTTGATGCCTCCGAGGTTTTTATTCGGAGGGACGAAGTGACAGGAGGGGTGGTTCTCTCGGCCAAGGATTCAGGCGAGTTTATATGGAAGAAGCTCCTGAAAGAGATGGAAGAACTTTCCGAAGAGGAACGCGACCTGTTCCCCGAGCGAAACGTGATCGCGACTAAACGCAGGGAGCCGGTGTTCTGACGTTCCTGCTTGATGCGAACACCATCAGTCATTGGATCAAAACGCCGAATGCGGCATTGCGGCGTCATTTTCATCAAGTGGCGTTATCGGATTTACGAATCTCGTCTATCGTTGAAGCTGAACTTCGTTACGGTCTCGTCAAGAAGGGGATTACGAAGAGCAAAGTTGGCGTTTTGGTCGATACATTCTTGCGAGCGGTTCAAATCCTGTCATGGGAATCCTCCACGGCTCGGTGTTTTGCCCAATTACGTACCGAATCGGAGGCCACCGGTATCACAGTAGATACTGTCGATCTCATGGTCGCAACACACGCCAAAGAAGATAGCAACCTCACTTTGGTGACAAACGATGGAGCGTTACTTCGGTTGAGACCTTGGATTAACGTTGTCGATTGGACGAAGTAGGTATTGAAGCAGCGCGTTTTTCGATTCTAAATGCCTTCTGAATACCACTCACCAAGGGAGCCGGTGTTCTGCCCCCGAAGCGGTTATGCACCCTAATCGACGCTTGAAGAAGCCCCTTGACACAAGGTAGCCACTTTTACTAAAATGGTGGTTACTATGGAAGTAGGCATCAAACAAGCTAAAACCAGCCTATCGAGGCTGGTCACGCAAGCCCAAAAAGGCGACCGCGTTTTTTTGACGAATCGCGGCAAACGCGTCGTAGAACTGGTGGCGGTAAAGGCAAGGGTGGATCAACCCGCACACCGGGGACTGGGAATGTATAGTGATGTGAAGCTTCCTCCGGGATTTGGAAGCAAGAAACAGCGTCGCGTCGCCACTGAGTCTGTGCTCGAGGATATGGCGCTGGCTTGAAAGTATCGCGGCCTCTTCTATTCGACACGCAAGCGGTGGTGTTTTGGGCTGCTGGGACAATTCCAAAACCAGTTGTCCACCGGGTGAACGAAGGTTGTAGGGTCTTTGTAAGTGTGATAAGTCCCTGGGAGTTTCTGTTAAAGAGCAAGAAACACGGGTTCGGAATCGATTACACACAATTTCTCAATACGGTGAGCGCGCTCCAGGCTGAATTTCTGCCGATTGAACTTCCTCACCTGGAGACAATGCGTGCCCTACCCATGAGCGAACAGCACCGCGACCCGTTTGATCGTTTAATTATTTCGCAAGCCATACACGAGCGGCTGACACTGGTGGGAGGCGACACGGAATTCCGCGCCTATCCGTTAAAGGTCTTGTGGGACAAGCTCTGGGACGAACGCGGTTGAAATAATTTCCTCCTCGTTACAATAAGTCGAATGCCCGAGGAGCAAACTTCCCCTCTCAGCTTTGAAAAGAGTCTGGAGGAACTCGAACGAACGGTCAAAGAACTCGAAAAGGGAGATCTGTCTCTGGAACGCAGCCTAGCGCTTTTCGAAAGCGGCATGCGTCTGAGCGCTGAATGCAAAAGGCTTTTGGAAGAAGCTGAATCGCGGGTGGAAGTGCTCAGCAAACGCGGCGGCGAGATGGTGGCCGCAGCGTACAAACCCGAAAAGTCCGCTAAATGACCAGCGCGCAAGCCCAGTTCCAAGGCGGACTCTCCGCTTACCTCGCCGGGCAAGTCCGCGCGATTGATGAAGTGCTCAATAAATGGGTTCCTGCCGAATCCACTGCTCCTGTCTCCATCCACCAGGCGATGCGCTACAGTCTGTTCGCTGGTGGCAAGCGCATTCGGCCGATTCTCGCCATCGCCGCAGCGCGCGCTGTTGCCGATTCGCCCGACGGCATTGAAAACGCGGCGGCCACGCTTGAACTCATCCATACGTATTCGCTCATCCACGACGACTTGCCCGCGCTTGACAACGACGATCTTCGACGCGGACGCCCCACTTGCCACAAGGTCTTCGGCGACGCGATGGCCATTTTGGCCGGCGATTCTCTCCTCACGCTCGCTTTCGAGGTGCTGAGCCGCCTGCCTTATATCGATGCCGAGCGCAAGATTCGGCTGGTGGAAGAACTCGCGCGCGCATCTGGCACCGTGGGCGGAATGATTGCCGGACAAGTCAACGATATAGAGGGCGAAAAGAGAGCCCCCACCGCGTCTCTGCTTGAATCCATTCACCGCGCCAAGACCGGTGCTCTGCTACGCGCCAGCCTGCGCATGGGCGCCATCTATGCCGGTGCCACGCACGCGGAACTGTCCGCTCTTAGCGAATTTGGCGAGCGCGTCGGCCTTGCCTTCCAGATCATTGATGACGTGCTCGATGTGGAAGAATCCTCCGAAAAACTCGGCAAGACCGCGGGCAAGGATGCCGCTCAGCAAAAGATTACGTTCCCGGCGGTCTACGGCCTCGAACGCTCGCGTCAGATGGCTGAAGAAGAACGCTTGGCCGCCCACACCGCGCTCCGTTCCTTTGACGACCGCGCCGATCACCTCCGCCGAATCGCCGATTTTATCGTTCAGCGCAAGGCATGAAACAGCGGCTCGATGTCGCGATGCTCCATCGGCAATTGGTGGAATCGCGCGCAAAAGCGCAAGCTCTCATTCTCTCCGGAAAAGTGACGGTTGATGGGCAAAAAGCCAGCAAACCCGGCCATTCGGTCGACGAAACCGCGCGCATTGACGTCGCCGAGCCGCTGAAATATGTCAGTCGCGGCGGCCTCAAACTCGAAGCCGCGCTGGCGCACTTTGCTATCGATCCTACCGGCAAAATTTGTCTGGACGTGGGAACTTCCACCGGCGGCTTCACCGATTGTCTGCTCCAATACGGTGCCGCGCGTGTCCATTGCGTCGATACCGGCGCTGGCCAAATCGATTGGAAACTACGCACCGATCCGCGCGTCATCCTGCACGAACGCCTAAACGCCCGCTATCTGAAGGTGTCCGACATCGGCGAACCCGTGCGTCTCATCGCCTGCGACGTCAGCTTCATCTCGGTTACTCTGCTGATTCCGGCGCTGGTGAAGCTGCTCGCCCCCGGCGGCGATTGGATCATTCTCGTGAAGCCGCAATTTGAAGTCGGCCGGGAACTGGTCGGCAAAGGAGGCATTGTCCGCGATCCTGCCGCTCATCAAGCGGCTTGTGACAAAGTCGCCGCCGCTATAGCCAAAGCCGGTTTCGTAACCAAGCTGATCGATAGTCCCATCCTGGGTGCCGAAGGCAATCGTGAGTTCTTGCTGCACGCCACCACCGGCCCTGTACGCTAATCTGAAAGGGAAGCGCGCCGATATGGCAACAGGCATCACACTCTCCGACGATTTATTTCCCCGTCTTGAGGAACTAGCGCGGGCTGAAAACCGCACGGCCGAAGATTTGGCTAGCGAGGTTCTGACGCAATACGTTCGCCGCCGTGAAGCCGCCCGGGAGTTGCAATCGCGCAAATGGGGCCGGGAACACTCTAAGCGTAAAGGCTATAAGCCTTCTGACGTACCAAACGCCATTCAAGACTTACGCCACGTTCGGTAGTGTGCCGAGTAACGGTCGATAGCAACATATACGTATCCGCCCTCCAGTTTCGCGGCCTGCCTTTGCGCTTGATCGAAATGGCCGGGAACGCTGAAGTCGAGGTCGCGATTTCGAGCTTGCGCAAACTCTACCGCGTGGTTACCACAACCCAGCCACTGAATGTCGTCAAAGACGATCCGGACGATGACGCAGTCGTTGAATGCGCGGTTGCTGCCGGATCGGAGGTAATCGTCACCGGAGACAAACACTTGCTTCGCCTCGGCGAATATGACGGTATCCAGATTTTGCAGGTCCGTGAGTTTCTCGAAAGGGGATCGTCCAAGGCCGGAAATAATCGCCTCGCTATTCAAAAACCTCAATCAAGTAACCTATTGTTTTGCTCTAATACATACCTAAGCCGGATGCAAACCATTAGGACCGTTGGAATCATTTCCAAACCGAACATCGCGCGCGCGCCCGAAATCGTCTGCGGCCTTCTCGCCTGGCTCGACAAGCGCGGCGTCCAATACCGTTGCGACCAGCTTACGGCGGAATACGCCGGCATCCCCAACTTTGTCAGCCGCGAGGAACTGCACAAGGGTATCGAAATGCTCATCGTTTTGGGCGGTGATGGTACCCTGCTCTCTGCTGTGCGCGTGGTTGCCGGTCACGATATCCCCATCTTCGCCGTCAATCTCGGCCACTTGGGCTTCCTCACGTCCATCCGCGTCGAAGAGCTCTATCCCGAACTTGAGCGCGCTCTCGGCGGTGAGCATCGCATCGGCCGCCGCCGCATGGTCGATTGCGAAGTCGTGCGCAATGGCCAGACCGTCGCCTCTTATTCCGCCCTCAACGATGTCGTGATCGGCAAATCCGAACTTGCCCGCATGATCGATCTGGATGCCCACATCGATGACCACTTCGTCGCCGCCTACAAAGCGGACGGCCTCATCATCTCCACTCCCACCGGTTCCACCGCTTATTCGCTGTCCGCCGGCGGTCCCGTTATCTTTCCATCCGTCAACGCTCTTTGCATCACGCCTATCTGCCCGCACATGCTCACCAACCGGCCTGTCATCGTGCCCGATTCAAGCGTCATTCATATCGTCAATCACGGCGAAGAAGGTACTTACTTGACGATCGATGGCCAAGTAGGCGAACCTCTATCAAAAGGCGACCGCATCGTCTGCCGCTCGTCCCAGAAGACCATTCAGTTGATTCGTCCTCCCAAATCGCTCTTTTTTGATGTGTTGCGCGAAAAGCTGAAATGGGGAGAACGCTAGGATGACAAGCAAACGGGGACGGACGTCTCTGTCCCAAACGACTAACTCCGCACTGCCCTCAAATGCCCCTGTGTGGACAGAGTCGTCCGTCCCCGTTTGCGCCCGAGGAACGACATGCCCTTACTGAAGAAACTCAGCCTCACCGCCTGGATTTTCATCGCGCTCGTCGCCGGCATCCTTATCGGTGTCTTCTTCCCGGCATTCGCCGTCCAACTCGCGCCCGTCAGCAACATCTTTCTGCGTTTGATCAAATCCATCGTCGGCCCGCTGCTTTTCGGCACCCTCATTTATGGCATTTCGTCGGCGGGCGAATTGAAAACCATGGGGCGCATCGCGCTCAAGGCCATCACCTATTTTGAAGTGGCCACCACGCTGGCCCTGGTCATCGGCTTAGTGATGGTGAACCTCTTTCAACCCGGTGCCGGCATCAAAATCAATCCCGAAAATACCGCCGCTCTCCCCACTCTCGCCAAACCCGTTTCTCTCGCCCAAGTGCTGGAACATGCCGTCCCGACGAACATCTTCGAATCGCTCGCCTCGAACGATGTCCTGCAGATGGTTGTTTTCTTTTTCCTTTTCGGCGCGGCCTGTTCGGCCATCGGCAAGAAAGCGCAACCTGTGGTTGAGTTCGCCGGCTCTGTTTCGGAAATCATGTTCCGCTACACCAAATACGTCATGTATGTTGCGCCGTTCGGCGTAGGCGCAGCCATCGCCGTAACCATCGGCAAAAATGGGCCGAAAGTTTTATTCAGCTTAGGCAAACTGGTCGGCACACTATATCTGGCTCAGGCGCTGTTCGTTGTTTTGGTTCTCGGCTCCGCGCTCACTATCGCACGCGTACCGCTCGGCGCGTTTATCAAAGCCGCGCGCCAACCCTTTGTACTCGCCTTCTCGACCGCTTCGAGCGAAGCCGCTCTGCCGCTGGCTCTCGAAAATATGGAGCGTCTGGGCATTCCTAAACATATTGTTGGTTTCGTGTTGCCCACCGGTTATAGCTTCAATCTCGATGGTTCCACGCTTTATCTGTCCCTCGCGTCCATGTTTGTCGCGCAAGCCGCGGGCGTCAACATGCCTCTCGGCACGCAGATCACCATGATGCTCACCCTTATGCTGACCAGCAAAGGTGTCGCCGCCGTACCGCGCGCGTCGCTGGTGATTCTCGCCGGCACTCTCGGAACCTTCCATCTCCCGTTGGAGGGCATCGCGCTCATCCTCGGCGTCGATGCGCTAATGGACATGTGCCGCACGTCCGTCAACCTGCTCGGCAACTGTGTCGCCACTGCGGTGGTGGCTCGCTGGGAAGGCGTCCTCATCTCGCCCAACACCGAGAAACAACTCGAAGCCGTCGCCTAACTGGTCGTTCAATCGTACTTCTCGTAAATAATCTGCTTCCGATCGAAGCCTTTTTGCTTCAGCAGCGCGCGAACGTCATCCACCATTTCCTTCAGCCCGCAAATATAAACATCGGGCACAGCCGCATGATGCGCCAACGCTTCGTCCAAATGCGCCTGCACTCGACCCGCTCGCCCTTGCCAGGATTCGTCAGGCCGCGTCACTGTGGGAATGAATTGAAAGTGCGCATGTTGCCGCGCCAGGGCTTCGAACTCGGCGCGATAGAGTAGCCCATGAACGTGGCGCGCGCCGAACAGCAATGTGATCGGTGCGCTGGTGGCGATCGCTGCGAGCAGCATGGAACGGAACGGTGCGATCCCCGTACCGGTGGCGACAAAAGCCGCCGGCCGTTCTGGATGCCGCAGCGTGAAATAGCCCAATGGCTCGTGGACTTCCACATGTTCACCCGGCTCTAATGCGAACAGGCGCGGCGATACCAGTCCGTCCGGTACTCGATTCAGGCACAAAGCAAACCGATTCCCATCCGGCGGAGAGGCAATCGAATAAGCGCGCGTCACCTGCCGCCCGCCGATTCCTTCCTTGATGGACACGAACTGCCCCGGGGTGAAATGAAACTCATTTCTATCGGTAATCTCAAACTCGAAATGCCGCACCTCGGGTGCAAGCTCCAGCGAACGAACGAACCGTGCTTGCAGGCGAATATCCTCCACTAAAGAATGATGCTTGGCGCGCGCTCATCGATTCTTTGCTCCGGGGTCATGTGGCGTAAGAGATCCAGGAACATGCGGCCGCGCGGCCTGCCATTGAGGTTTTGCTGACCGAAGCGCCGCAGAAACACCAGAACGCCGAGGATTTCTTTGCCGCGCAGCGGCGAAAGGGCCTCGCGCTCGGACCGAATTTTCTGGTAATCGGCGAGCGAATCGGAAAAAGCCCGTTGTACGGCGGCAGCCACTAGGTTTTCGGGGTGCGATTCATAAATCAGGCCGGATTCGGCAGTCCGCTGCGTCTTGATCAAAGCGTCCAAAGCTTCCAGGGCATCGGTGTCCACGGCGCCAGGCGTTCTTAACGCCGCCTGCACCAGCGAGTAGACGGCGAACAGCAGGAATTCCTCATGCTGGCGGATAAAGTCCTCGCTGACGTCCACATCCGGGTCCGCCACGTCCTTGGGATCAACGGGCAAAGCCTTCTCGCGCTGGTGCGCCTCGCGGAGATACTCGCACTCCAGCGGACAGGAGATGGATACTTCGCGCTCGGTACCGCAGCAGATGGTACATATATCGGCGTGAAGCGCGGGACAGGCGCGGCGCGCGCGGCGCTGGCCGCATCGTTTGCACAAAATTGGTTCCGGCATGCGATACCAAGTATTATCAGATCAAAGACATGAAGCGAGTCGATTTGTATATCAAGGTGGAAGTGGAGCTTGAAGAAGACGATACGCCCGAGAAAGTAGCGCGCGAAATTTGCCGGCAGGTGGAGAAAATTTATGTGGTCCGCAAGGCCGAGTTGTCGAGTGCCGTGGCGCGCGATTGATGACCTTGCTCTCCAACAGGGCGGACAACGGGAGACGGCAATCGACGGCTGCGTTGTGAACGTTAGTGCGCAAGCCGAAGATACCGGTTGAAAAAGGCGAGTGTTTCGACGGCCAGTTGGCGTTTCGCCTCAGGGGTCTGGAATGTGTGGCCGTCGTCCACCTTGACGAAAGACACAGGTACGCCGGCCGTTTGTAATTTCTCAAATAGTTCCTGCGGTTGCGAAATCGGCACGTTTTCATCGTGCGTGCCATGCACAATCAAGAACGGCGCATCGTCCTTGGAAACATGGAAGACAGGCGATGCTTCGCGCCAGACTTCGGGATGCTTAGAATAATCTGCGCCAAATAGACTTGTCAGGAATGCAATGCCGTCGGGATCTTTCTCGTTGGTAAAATCGATGGGTCCGCTGACGTCCACCACGGCCTGCACTCTGCTCGAATAGTGGGTTAGCGCGGGATCGGAATTGTCACGCGTTTCCTCCATTCCCAGCAGTGCCGCCAATTGCGCTCCGGCCGAATGCCCAAATGCACCTATTTGCTCGGGATTGACGCCATACTTCGCGGCATTCTGGCGTATCCAACGAACCGCGCGCTGCACGTCGTCGAGTTGCGCCGGCCAGCGGTTCTGCGTCCCTTGGAGAAGACGATAATCCGCCGCAAAGGCAACAAAACCGAAGCTTGCAAGAAACTGGCCCATGCGGCGCATGGTGCTTTTGTCGAGACTGATCCAGCCACCGCCGTGGATCAGGAGCACAGCTGGAGCAGCCGCGGTGCCACGCTCGGCGGGTTGGTAAATATCGAGATGCAACTCCGCGCCGTTCACCGCAGCGAAGGCAACATTTTCTGTGATGTTTACCGCTGCGGCGCGAGGCTGCTGCTGAAGGGACAGGCCTAAGGCGAGCGCGACGATCAACGATCCAAAGAGCAGCGAAATGCTGGCAACGTGTCTCATCAATACACGTTATACCTCGAACTCAAAACTCGGCACGCCAGGATGCAACTTGTATTGGAGGGTGCGTCCGCCGCAGTAACGATCCAAAAGCCCCGCTAATTCCGAAAGAGCCGCTTCCGCGTCGTTTTCCGAAAAAGGCGGCGCCATGATATCGATGTTGATCGCGACGGCCGTTGTCTCGGGCGTGATCTTGCTGAAATCTGCGTTCCTCCACGTCCAACGGCGGCACATCACTCTTTTCGTCTGTGGCGTGTAATAAATCACTTCGCCTTCGAGCGGACTCTCGAAAGAGGTGGCCTTGAAGAGTGGTGCAAAACTTTCATCGCCCTGCGCCATCCCCAATCTCAGATCGCCGGGTAAAATCGTCTTCAGATCGTCGCCGCCGCACGGAGCCATCCAGCGCAGGCTTACCAGATTCATTATGTCCACGATCTTGCTGATGGAGCGGGGTGGTTTGCCCTTGCGGATTTGGTCGTATAGAAACTTGATACTCGGAGTATATTTATTGGGGTCCACTCGAAGCTTGAGATACGCATCTTTCCAAACGGAAATTCGCTCAGGCTCGGTTTCCGATGTCAGCGCCGCTTGGGCAGATTCGGCGATGAGTTGCCCTAAATCGGATTCGGTCGACCGGTTATCCAGTTGCGTCGCAATGATGACACTGCGGCGGAAGGCGGGGAAGAGATCAAAGATTTCTGCCTCGACAACATATTTCGGCATGCTTATTTGAGGAACGCACGCAACGTCAGCATAACTTTCGAAACCTTCGGGACACTGATGCGTTGATTGAGTACCGCGTAATTCGCCTTTTCAATCCGTTCCAACAAACGTTTATACACTTCCCGCAAGGCCCACAGCGAACGCCGGCTTTTCGGACTGATCAACATGCTGAGCGGTTCCGACTCCTCGTAGCAGGCCCAGGCGCGGCCGGCTTCAAACTTCATCAGGCTGCGAAAACGGTCGTTCTCCATGCCCAGGCGGAGTTGTTCGGCATTCACGCCGAAGCGCCGCAGATCTTCGCGCGGCAGATAAACACGGCCCATATCGGCGTCCTCCCGCACGTCACGCAGAATGTTCGTTAATTGAAACGCCACCCCGGATTTTTCGGCGAGCAGCAGTGCCCTCACAGATTCGAAACCGAAAATGTGGATGATGGTCATGCCCACAACGGAAGCCACCTGGTAGCAGTAGCGGTATAGCTCGTCGTACGTTTCGATCTGGCGCGGCTCAATGTCCGACAGCATGCCGTCAATCATCTCGTGGAAAAAGCGCTGCGGAATCGAGTAGCGATGCACCGTGTCGCAAAAGGCCGGCCAAAGCGGACTGTCAGCCATGCGCCCTTTGAGCGAATTATCCATATCCATCCGCCAAAGCGCGATCTGCTGCGATATTTGCGATTTGTCTTTCGCGCCTGGATTATCGCTGAGATCGTCACAGTGCCGCATGAACGCGTAAATGGCGCACATGCCATCGCGCTGCGTTTTGTCGAGCAAGCGAAAGGCGTAATAAAAATTCTTGGCGCGCGCCTTAGCTACCTTGCGGCAGTAGCGGTAGGACTCCCTAATTGCTGCTGCGTTTAGGAGTGAATAAGTCGCGGTAGGCATTGGATTAGTATGACCGCGCGTTCCACCTTTGAAATATGCGGGCGCCGGCGCAGCACGTTGTAGTTTTGGCGTTTTATTTTCTCGAGAACCTTCATCCCGCCCCGGCTGAATAAATTTATATCCAAAGCCAAGCGGCGGTCGAGCGACTTGATGAGCGGCAATCCTTTACGAAATAGATCTTCCGCCACAGCCACCGCCTCTCTCATTACTGCGCGAAATTGCTCGTCTTCCTTTCCCTCAAACAGCTTATCGACTGTGTAGCCATGTTTGTCGAGGAGATTCAGGGGTAGGTATACGCGGTTCTTTTGGAGATCCACGTTGATGTCCTGCCAAAAGTTGGCTAGTTGCAGGCCCGTGCAAGTGAAATCGGAAAGAGCTTGACGCTCGGCATCGCGATAACCACAGAGGTATAGAACCAGGTGGCCTACCGGATTCGCCGAGTTCACGCAATAGGCAAATACCTCGTCAAAGTTGGCGTATCGGGTGACGGTTTGATCTTGTTCGAAAGCCTGGATCAACCGGTAGAAGGGTTCCATCGGAATGGCGTGACGTTCGACGGTGTCTTTAAGCGCTACAAAAACCGGATGGCCGGTTTGGCCGCGGTACATGGCTTCGAGTTCCGAACGCCACCAACTCAATAGACGCAAGCTTTCATTGGTATCGCCAATTTCGTCGCCCAAATCGTCGGCCCAGCGGCAGAAACTGTAAACGTTGTAGAAATCCTGGTGCAATTTCTTCGGCAGCAGGAAACTGACGACGTGGAAATTCTCGTAGTGATGCGTCGCGAGCCAACGGGTATAATCCAGCGATTCCGTCGCGGAATAGCCGGCGGCACCTAGCGGTACGCTCCGAACGTACTCTTTCGGCTGTAGGTAGGAGACTGCCACGTCCTCTCTATCTTGTCAGGGTATGATGGCAGTCTTGATTTGACCATTCCGGCGATGAGCTAAATCATAGAGCACTTGCGGCAATTGGCTGAGCGGTTCTTCGTGATTCACCAGAAAACTGGCATTCACTTTGCCTTGCGCCAGGAATTCAAGAGACCGCCGAATATGCGCGGGCGTGTGGTGGAAACTGGCTTTGCACGTAATCTCGGAATAATGCAATAAGCCCGTATCCAGGCCTACCTTAGTGCCGGAAGGACAACCGCCGAAAAAGTTGATGGTGCCACCCTTGCGCACCAGTTGCGTGGCTAGCTCCCAGGATTCGGGCTGGCCGATAGCCTCAATGACGACATCGGCACCACGACCGGATGTGTACTCCTTGAGTTCCTTGAGCAAGTTCTGCCGGTCGCCGATTAAAATTCCTTCATCGGCGCCCAGGCGTTTCGCCCGGTCTACCTGCTCGATCCGTCGAGCGACCGCGATGACATGCGCGCCGTACGCATATTTGGCCAAGCGCACAAACATCAATCCGATAGGGCCCAGACCCATCACCGCGATGGTATCGCCCGGATGCAAGTTGCTTTCATCCAACCCACGAACGGCGCAAGCTAACGGCTCGGCCAAGGCGGCGTCTTTATAATCCAGGCCCTGCGGAATTACATAGGTGTTTTTCTGAACGATGCGCGCAGGCAGCCGAATGTATTCGGCATAGGCACCGTTGTTGAATAACAAATCCTGACAGAGATTTTGTTGTCCGTGCTGGCAAAAGAAGCAATGGTCGCAAGGGGCTGAATTGGCGGCCACAATTCGCTGGCCGGCCCGAAAGTGAAAAACACCCTCACCCACAGCCACCACATCACCAGCCATTTCATGACCGAATAAGGCGGGCGGGCGGATCATTTTGGCGTGGTAGCCGCGCCGGAAAACCTTTACATCGGTACCGCAAGTGAGTGCCGTTCTCACGCGGACGAGAATCTCGCCCGGCCCAATGGCCGGAACTGGGACGGCCTCTAGCCGGACGTCCTCTTTGCCATAAAGTACGGCAGCCTGCATCGTATCAATAGCTACTGGCATGAAACCCGCTCCTGCGGATGTACGACCACTTTTAATGAGCGTTCTCCTGGCTTTTGCGCAATGGAGATACCGCGCTCAATCTCTGAGAGAGAGACGCGGTCTGAGATAAGTTGTTCCAACGGTAACTGGCCTGAAAACACCAGGCGCGCCGCTTCCCCTTGCAAATCTACATCGGCGCTATACGACCCCAACAACATGCGCTCTCCCACGCAGACGTCCGCGCCGGAAATTTCGATGCGTTCGGCGGATGAAGTTTGGGCGAAAAGGAGAATTTTCGCGCCGGGGCGGGAAATGCGCACGGCTTGCTCTACCAATCCCTTGGCGCTGGTGGCAAGAATGACGGCATCGGCACCCCGTCCCCCGGTGCTTGCTTTGACGTTGTTTTCAAAAGAGACGTCGCGCGGGTCGGCGGCAAACGCGCCAAATTTGGCAGAAAGATTCCGGCGGAATTCAATGGTATCGGTGGCAAGGACGTTGACGCCACGAGCGCGCAAGAGCATGGTGAAAATCAGACCGATGGGGCCTTGGCCGAGAACCGTCACGACATCGTCCGGGCGGGGCGCGAGCATTTCCACGCCCTTCAAGCAGGTGTTGACCGGTTCCACCCAACAGGCTTGATCGAAGGAAACGCCGGCTGGGATTTTTTCAACGCCGCGATTGACGATCCAATTCATGATTCGAACATATTGCGAAAAGCCGCCGCCAGCCGGTTCGAAGCCGGCGGTAATGCCCACCTTCTTATACGTAGGACACTGCGCGTAAAGACGGCGATCGCAATAAAAACATGCGCCGCAAGGAATATGGTGGAACGCGATCACGCGATCACCCACGACGAACTTGGTGACATCGGCGCCCACGGCGACGACGACGCCAGCCGTTTCGTGCCCGTAAATTCTGGGCGGAGCCAGCAAGTCGTATTCAATTTTCTTCAGGTCGGTATGGCAGATGCCACACGCTTCCACGCGCACGAGTATTTCGTCGCGCGTTATAGACGGCGTCGCAACAGACTGAACTGCGACGCGCTGTTTGCCCAGATAGACTGCGGCTTGCATCTGGCGAGGAACCCCTTCACTCGCCTGAGCTATGAATGTCTGAACCGATTCGGCAACTGACAAGGAACTCCCCCAACTCCCGCGCAATATCCTCGGTGCGGCGCTTCAAACGAAACAAGCCGGGAACCAAGTTTGGATGCACCAAAGCATGAATCATAATTTTCCCACGCGCCAGCCTACCTTCGGAAGTCCTCATCTTGTTGAAGTCGAGGGCGAAAGACTCGCTGGCTGTGTCCGAAACCACTTTGATGCAGTAAAAGGGTAATGCGGCGCGTTTTGCGCGTAAGGCAACGCCAGCCGCTTCCAATTCGACGCAGCAAGCGCCGGTTTGACGAAACAACTGCCCCTTCTCTTCTATATTAGTCGCAATGCGGTCCTGAGACAGGACGATTCCCTGGATCGGCTGATCCTTTAGCTCGGCGCATACGTAGATTTCCTGGGTCGCAGCATCGAGGACCTGGGTTGCCACAACGATATCGCCGATTTGGAGCTTTGGATCGAGGGCACCGGCGTAACCCGTGCTTACCACCGCTTCCAGCTGGGATGACGATTGTTTGGCACCACTAACGGCGCGAATGGCCACCTCAGTGGCTCGTTCGGCCAGTTTGGGACCTGCGCCATGAGCGGCGAGGATGAAGCGCTGGCCATTGGCGATGCCTTCGTAAGCGTAATCGAGAGGCCAGGAAAGTTTGCGCAAATTCTCAAGATGCGCGGCTAGGGGCTTGAGTTCGGCGGCTTCGGAAGCTACGAAGAGGATGGACATGGCTAGGACCGGCCGCTTGCTGACGCGCGCGGTTCTGTTTTGAGGAACCAGTCGATGGCGCGCTGGAGAGCACAATCGACGGAGCCGGGATGGAAACCCAGTTCGCGCTCGGCCTTGGCGTGGCTGACGAACATTTTCTTGCGCGCCATGCGGACGCCTTCGAGCGGGGCGAAGGGTTCCTTGCCGGTGAGGTGCGCAAGGCCGGTGGAGATGACGCCGGCGGCGTAGGCGACGGCATAGGGTAGCTTGATTTTGGGTGCGGGTTTACCGGCGAGCTTGGCGAGACGCCAGAGGATTTGTTGGAGAGTCAGGTTTTCGCAACCGAGAATGTAGCGTTCGCCGGGTTTGCCTTTTTCGGCGGCGAGAATGTGGCCCTGAGCCACATCGCGCGCATCCACCAGATTCAAGCCGGTATCGACGAAGGCGGGCAGACGGTTGGCGAGGAAATCGACAATGATCTTACCGGTGGGAGTGGGTTTCCAATCGTGATCGCCGATGGGAGCGGTGGGGTTGACGATGACGACAGCTAATCCGGCGCGAGCCTGTTCGAGGACGACTTGTTCGGCGAGCCACTTGGAGCGCTTGTAGTGGCCGGTCATGTCGGCGATGGATACGGGGCTGTCTTCGTTGCCTTCCTTGCCTGTCGGCATGCCGATACAACCGACCGTGCTGGTGTAGACAATACGCTCGACGCCCGCGTGTTCGGCGGCTGCGAGTAAATTGCGGGTGCCTTCGACGTTGGCGGAGTAGAGATCCTGAGGATGCTTTGACCAGAGGCGATAATCGGCAGCGACGTGGTAGACGAAGCGGCAGCCAGCGACGGCGCGAGTGAGTGAATCAGGGTCGCGGAGATCGCCTGCGACTCGTTCGACCGAAAGTTCACGAATTTCACTGGTGGGTCTACAGAGAGCACGCACGCGATGGCCTTGTTCTGTGAGTAACCGAGCCACGTGCCAACCCAGAAAGCCGCTGGCGCCGGTAACGAGGGTGAGACACACGGGAGGCCCTAGGCTAACGCTTTCACGAAAGTTGAGAGCGCAAGCAGAGGGAAGGTGTTGCGGTAATCGGTGTACGCGAGATAGAAGACGCGAGGGAAGCCGGTGCCGGTGCAATAAGGCTCATCCCAGTGGCCTTCGGCCAACTGAGTGCGCACCAGATATTCGACGCCGTTGAAGAGGCTGGACGAGCGCAGGTCGTTGCCGGCCAACAACGCGAGCAAGGCCCAAGCGGTTTGGGAAGGTGTACTGTCAGCGGGCACGAAACAGTTTTCGTCGTAGCTGGCGCAACTCTCACCCCAGCCGCCGTCGCGATTCTGATAAGCGCGGATGAATTCAAGCGCGCGCTGAATTTGCGGTTCGTTCTCACTGAGGCCGGCGGCACGCAGACCGCGCAGAGCGAGAAAGGTGCCGTAGATGTAGTTGACGCCCCAACGGCCGTACCAACTGCCATCTTGTTCTTGGGCGCGCAAAAGATATTCGACGCCTTTGCGCACGGCGGGATGATTGGCCTGCAGGCCGCTACGCATGAGCGCTTCGAGGACGCGGCCGGTAATATCCGGGCAGGAAGGATCGAGCATGGCGTTGTGATCGGCGAAAGGAACGTGGCTGAGAATTTTCCAGTTGTTATCGACGTCAAAGGCGGCCCAGCCACCATCTTTGCCTTGCATGGCGAGGAGCCAATCGACGGCGCGTTTTTCGCAAGCGCCTTGTTTGGTCTGGTCGGAGGCGCGGCCTTTTTCGAAGGCGAGCAAAACCATGGCGGTATCATCCACGTCGGGATAAAACTCGTTGTTGAATTCGAAGGCCCAGCCGGAGGGTTCGACGTGCGGCCGCTTCACGGACCAATCGCCTTGGCGACGGACTTCTTTCGAGATCATCCAATCGGCGGCGCGGCGCAAGGCGTCAAGCGGAGGGTCGGCGGTTTCGCCCAAGGCGTAAGCGGCAATGGCGGTGTCCCAAATGGGCGAAAAGCAGGGTTGCATGTAAAAGCCGCGCGCGTCGTTATCGACCATCAGCTTGTTGAACTCGGCTTCGGCTCGGACGCGCAAGGGATGGTCGGCCTGATAGCCCAAGACGTCTAGAGCCATGACGGCGTATTGCATGGACGGGTAGATGGCGCCGAGACCGTCGGAATGCGCGAAGTGCTGGATCATCCATTCGGCACATTTCTTGATGGCGTGACGGCGAATGATGCCGGGACTTACTTTTTCCCAGAGTTTGAGAAACCAATCGACAGCGAGAAAACAATTGCGCCAACTGAAAGTGCGCGGATCTTGCTCGGGATGCATGGGCGCGCCCGGAAGGTAGAGTTCGTCAACAGTAAAACCAGCGGGGACGGGGCGATTGACGTTGGCGGCGTGCAGGATGGAAAGGGGGATGACGATGGCGCGGGTCCACGACGACATCTGATAAACAAAGTTGAACGGCAGGAGAATGATCTCGGGCGGAATGGCGGGGCAGGCGTCGCGCGGGAAAAGACCGAACAAGCTGAGATTGACGCGCACGTAGCTATTAGCGGATTGCAGACCGCCGAGTTCGATAATGCGATCGCGCAGGCGGCACAAGCGCTCGTCTTCGGGGGAAAGGCCGGCGACTTTGAGCGCGAAATACGCTTTGATGGACGCGTTGATTTCGGATGGACCCTTGAGATAGATGTTGAAGCCGCCATCTTCCAACTGGCGCGAGAGAATGGAGGCGACGGCGCGGTCCACTTGCGGACGGGTGGGAGGATTCCACACGCCATCCACCGGCGGATGCAGCCACAGCTGCATGAGGACGTAGTCGGATTCGAGAGTGCTATCGGCGCGCAAATCGGCCCACCAGAAACCTTCGGCGGTCTGCTTGTTGAGGAGCGACACGCTGGCCTTGCGAATTGCTTCGCCGGCGGCGAGGCCGAGAGAATCGGAGATTTGCAGGCTGGACTTCATGCGTTACAGACGATTTCAGGCACGGACTGGATGCAGCCGCGGCGTGAATTTCTCCAGATCTGACGGCAGCGTGAAGCGCACGTCTTCTTCTTTGATTTCGACTTCTTCTAAATTCGTAAAGCCGCGGGTGCGCAGGTGGGAGATGAGTTCCTCAACGAGATGCTCAGGCGCGGAGGCGCCGGCGGTTACGGCGACGGTATTGACTCCGGCCAGCATGCGCGCTTCCACCTCCCCGCAATCGTCAAGCAAATAGGCCGGGATGCCGGCCTTTTCACAAACCTCAACCAAGCGCCGCGAATTGGAACTATTCTGCGAGCCAACCACCAGCAGAGTGTCGCAAAGGGGCGCTACGGCTTTGACGGCGAGCTGGCGGTTCTCGGTTGCATAACAGATATCCTGCGTTTTGGGGCCGACGATCTTGGGAAAACGCTGCATTAGGCGGGTGACGATATCTTTGGTTTCATCGAGCGAGAGCGTGGTTTGGGTAAGATAGGCGACGCGATCGGGGTTCTTTAATTGGAGCTTGTCGACATCGGCGACGTCGGAAACGAGAATGGTGCTTTCGGGAGCTTCGCCGAGGGTGCCGATGACTTCATCATGATCGCGATGGCCGATGAGGACGATGGTGAACCCTTGTTTGGCTAGTTTGACGGCTTCGAGATGGACCTTGGTGACGAGCGGGCAAGTGGCGTCAATGACGAGCAGCTTGCGCTGGATGGCTTCCTGGCGGACGATTGGGGCAATGCCGTGGGCGCTGAAAATGACGCGCGCGCCTTCCGGCACTTCGGCCAGTTCTTCGACAAAGATGGCTCCGGCGCGGCGTAATTCATCGACGACGTGGCGGTTGTGAACGATTTCCTTGCGGACGTAGATGGGAGCGCCGTAAAGATCGAGAGCGATTTTGACGACGTCGATGGCGCGTACGACGCCAGCGCAGAACCCGCGCGGTTTGAGGAGAAGAATCTTCTTTTCGCCGGTTGAGGGAGCGGTTTGGGCGGGGGTATCGTTTTCGATCAAGGTATCAGCGCTAGGCATAGAGGGAATGTTCAAGTATAACAAGCGTTTATGGGTATAGGGAATAGTGAGATTCGGTAGGGCGGAGGTGGCGGGGAGGGGAGGGTTTTTCCCGCACGAGGAGATGGCGCGGAAGAGGGTTTTGGTCCCCTGTATAAAAATAAGAGTGAGATGCATCAGAAACCCCCTGATTTTCGGGCGGGAGCACGGGGATTTGTAGGGGAAGAATAGTGAGAAGGATTGGGTGTGGGAGCAGAATTCTGGCGTGACGGTTGGCGTGTTGAAAATTGGTCGCATCGTTTGATTCATGGGTGGTGCCCAATCCCTTTCTGGTTTGAGAGTAGATTGGGGGCGAATGGCTGATTGTGAAAATTGGAGCTAAGTGGCTGAATCTAATCGAGAAAATTTTTTATCGCCGATTGTGAACGAAAAATTAGCCACATATAAACAAGAAAGGCGCGATAGATGAGCCGCCGTGATCGCGGCATTCCTTTCGGTGGGCGGATTCATTTAATGGGCGGATTCATTTCAGGGTAAAATCAAGGTCATGAATGCGGCGGTGAATCCTTATCTCGACCGGATTTCCATTAAGCCAGATGTGCGGTCGGGAAGACCTTGCATACGTGACACGCGAGTTACCGTTCAGGAAGTCTTGCGCTGGCTGGCATCGGGAGCCACGGAAGAAGAGATCCTCAACGATTACCCGTACCTAAGCAGTGACGATTTTAGGGCGGTGTTCGCGTATGCGGCGCAGTTTCCAGATCCACGAACCGCATCGTTGTGAAGTTGCTGTTTGACGCTAATCTGTCGCCTCGATTGGTGAAACAGCTAGCAGACTTATTTCCTGAATCGGTCCACCTGTTTGATCTGCCATTGCCGCGGGATATTGCAGACGGAAGTATTGGGGCTTATGCAAAACAGAATGGCTTTGACATTGTTACGGCGGACGGCGATGATTTTCCGCCTCTGGCGAGGCGTTTCGGGCCACCGCCTAAGGTGATCCTGCTCGAGAGCTGGCGGTATCCGACAAGGATCGCGCGTGCGGTGATACAGAGCAATGCGATGGTGATCGCAGAGTTTGGACGGAGCAATGAGGGTTTACTCATTTTGCGTGCTTGACGAATGGCCACGGATGAACAGAGACAAACACGGATAAGCTTTTACGGAACGAACTTGGTGGGTTCGTTTTTTCAGGTTGACTTTGGTGTAGGCAATGCGGCGGGATTATCGGACGATACACCCGTACTTCGTAACCCGTGCCTGATAGCCCGCGCCTCGACATTGTCGACCGGGCCTCTATGACTTAACCTGACTGTTCATAAGACATTTCGTCTCCTCCGGTGATTTTTATGTGATTGATTCTATAGGGGATTTGGTTACTATTTTTCGTAGGAACGCGAGATCGGGCCGGGTCGGGGTTCCCCAAAAGTAGCTTCGGCCGGTCGAGCGATTAAGCAGTTCTTTGGCCGTCGTGGACAAATTCAACCGCGGCTGGGACTCGCAGCGCTACGCCCTCGACGGTTGCATTCGATGGCGCGGCGCGCACGGCGTGTGGCGAAGTTAGCGGGGTGAACGCTTCCGCTCGGCAAGCATAGCGCTTCGCAGTGTGGCATTCATACGCGTTTGATAGGGTCCGCCTTTGGCCTTCAGCCACGCCAGAATATCGCCGTCGATCCGCACGGTGACGGGCGCTTTGATCGGACGAAAAAGGCGCAGTTCTTCGTCCGTCAGTTCCGGAATCTCCTTCAGATCGGCGGCCGACGGTTCGCCTCCGTTCTTGCGGATGTGGGTGCGGAGACGCTCGGAGGCTTTCTTCGCCGCTGGCGATTTAGCGTAAGCGCGGATATCGGCTTCGCTCCTTCTTACTAGCTTTTCGGGCTGAGATGATCCGGCAGTTTTTTTGATTTTCATAGTCTCTCCAGGTGTAGACAACGTACAGAAGTTCACCGAAGACGGCCTTGCCCACCGCGTAGTAGCGGGCGTCGCCGTTCTTTGGCCGACTCTCGCCCTCGATCCCTTCGTTATCGAGAAAAACAGTTGAGGCATAGGGGAAGTCAATATCGCGCTCGACTTTGGTCCACGCGCTTTTCACTTCGTCCCACTCGAACGTCATCTATCTATAGTGTACGTACACCGCTGTACATAGGCAACTCTTCACCTCAAGGAGAGTAGTAACGCTGCGAATCAACTTTATGCTCATTCTCCTCGTCATTCTTGTGCTCTTCGGTTTGGGCGGCGGCGCTTCCTGGAAGGCCATTCATCCGCGCGCCACGGCTTAGCCTGGCCCGCGGCCGATTCGTTTCAGAACTTCGAAGCGCGCATCGGCTACGGCACCGGCAACATCGCCGGTGGCGGGCAGTACGCAATCGAACTTTTACTCCGCTTGGACGGAATGCGAAACGGATTCCTTCATTGAATCGGGCATCTTCGGCTATTACGGCGGAATGAGGCGGTGAGAACCAACGCAGTGCCTAGTACTTCTTAATCCTTCCGTTGCTCGGGAAAAGCGTTACGCTTGAGTTAGGGGGAGGGTGAGGAAACGAGCATGCTCCTGAAATATTCGGTTTTGACGATGGCGGCGGCTGGATTGCTGTTGGCGCAGCACGGTGGTGGCGGTGGCGGCCATCACGGCGGCGGTGGTGGCGGTTTTGGCGGAGGCTTTGCCTCGCATTCTTCCGGCGGTTATAGCGGCTTTAGCAGCGGGCGTTCCGCTCCGCCTTCGACGGGCTACCAACCCAGATCGTACAGTTACAATTCCAGCGGTTACGGCGCGGCGGCCCGCGGAGGGTATGGGTACGGGTATTCGACTGGTGTCAACCGCACACTCGGAACACGCTTTGGATACGGATATGGCGGGTATGGGTATGGGCGACGCTACGGCTATTACGGCTTGGCGTATTATCCGTTTTTCGGCTACGGCGACAGTTGGTATGACCCTTCGTACTATCCGCCGTATGACCAATACGCGCCGTACGATCAGTACCCTGCGTATGGGGCGCCGATGCAAGATCCCAATGTCGAAATGATGGGGAGCAATAATTATCCGCAAGGGCCCTACTACATGGCACCGCCGCCCGTGGCCAGCAATG
>Ga0302324_100005885_pt1 | contig 26651 bp, 20 predicted proteins | sample Palsa_T0_1_FD_201949 | JGI IMG/M metagenome (GOLD analysis project Ga0302324, IMG submission 201949) | Peat permafrost microbial communities from Stordalen Mire near Abisko, Sweden - Palsa_T0_1 | ecosystem: Environmental > Terrestrial > Soil > Palsa > Peat permafrost | place: Sweden: Abisko...
GTCGCCGGTTATTGCTACCGTGGCAACTGGGTAATTTCCACCGGCGGGACTTACACCCGCTAGAATGGCAGCTAGCATCGCTGCACACTAAAGTCGTGCCCTGATACAAAACATGACTTTTTCCGCAGCCTGCTAGGGGCCAGTCACCAGTTCTCAATTAATAATTACTTAACGCCTATCTCGCCCAAGTAACTCCCCATTCATCAATTACCCATTAGTTGTAATACCGCTTATCTCGCCGCTCGCATCTCGTTTACTAATAATCAGGAGCGAAGTGCATGGGCTTCCGGTTCCCTCTCAGGGTGTGAATTTTTCTTTAGTATTTTCTTGGGCTTACCACTCGAAGGCAAGGCAAGATCTTCACTGCTTCAGGAGAGATCGTGAAGAAAACCGAAGAGCGCACTGCGAGCGCGAACGGCAGTCACACGAAGAGTACCAGGCAGGCCGAAAACAACGGGGCCGGCGAGGCTTCTGACGTTCACCTCGACGTGATCCTGGCGCAACTGCAGGCGGTTCGCGACGGAAACTTCTCCGTCCGGCTGCCCGGTTCATGGATAGGATTGCCCGGCAAAATCGCAGATACATTCAATGAGATCGTGGCCGCCAACCAACAGATGGCCAAGGAACTAAGGCGCGTCGGCCAAGTTGTGGGCAAAGAGGGTAGAACCAGGGAACGCACGCGGTTCTACGAGTCCAGAGGCGCGTGGGGAGAAATGGAGGTATCGGTAAATACGTTGGTGGAGGATCTGCTCCGGCCGACCACCGAGGTTACCCGCGCCATCGCCGCCGTGGCCCAGGGCAACTTGGCACAAACTGTGCGACTCGACGTAGACGGGCGCCCGCTCGAAGGGGAATTCTTTCGCTCTGCGGAGATCGTGAACACCATGATCCAGCAGCTCAGCGTGTTCACGTCAGAGGTAACGCGCGTGGCGCGCGAGGTGGGCACCGACGGCAAACTCGGCGGCCAAGCACAAGTCCCCGGGGTCGCCGGAACCTGGAAGGACCTCACCGACTCGGTCAATTCCATGGCCAGCAACCTGACCGGGCAGGTGCGCAACATTGCCGAGGTCGCCACCGCCGTCGCCAGCGGCGATCTCTCGCGCAAAATTACGGTCGACGTGCGCGGGGAGATCCTGCAACTCAAAGAAGCTATTAACACCATGGTGGACCAGCTGCGCTCCTTCGCGTCGGAGGTGACGCGCGTGGCGCGTGAAGTGGGCACCGACGGTAAGCTCGGCGGGCAGGCCGTCGTACCGGGCGTGGCCGGCACGTGGAAAGATCTCACCGACTCAGTGAACGCCATGGCCGGAAACCTGACCGCGCAGGTACGCAACATCGCCGAAGTCACCACGGCCGTGGCGCGCGGCGATTTGTCCCGTAAGATCACCGTCGACGTCAAAGGCGAGATTCTCGAACTCAAGGACACCATCAACACCATGGTGGACCAGTTAAACGCCTTCGCCGGTGAAGTTACGCGTGTGGCGCGCGAGGTAGGCACAGAAGGCAAGTTAGGCGGGCAGGCGCAGGTGCCGGGCGTGGGCGGGACATGGAAAGATCTCACCGACAATGTGAACTTCATGGCCAGCAACCTCACCGGCCAAGTGCGCAACATCGCCGAAGTGGCGACCGCCATCGCCAGTGGCGACCTTTCCAGCAAGATCACCGTGGACGTGCGGGGCGAAATCCTGCAGCTGAAGGAAACCCTCAACACCATGGTCGACCAGCTGAACCGGTTCGCCGGGGAGGTTACGCGCGTAGCCCGCGAGGTGGGCAGCGAAGGCCGGCTGGGCGGACAAGCCAACGTACCGGGCGTGGCCGGCACCTGGAAAGACCTTACCGATTCCGTTAACTCCATGGCCGGCAACCTGACTGGCCAGGTGCGCAATATCGCCGAAGTTACCACTGCCGTTGCCCGCGGCGATTTGTCGCGCAAGATCACCGTCGATGTGAAGGGCGAAATCCTGGAGTTGAAGAACACCATCAACACCATGGTCGACCAGCTCAACGGCTTCGCGGGTGAAGTGACCCGCGTGGCGCGCGAAGTGGGCACGGAAGGTAAGCTGGGCGGCCAGGCGCAGGTGCTCGGTGTCGCCGGAACATGGAAGGACCTCACCGATAACGTGAACTTTATGGCCAGCAACTTGACTGGCCAGGTCCGTAACATCGCGGAAGTGGCCACCGCCGTGGCCCGTGGCGATTTATCCCGCAAGATCACGGTGGATGTGAAGGGCGAGATCCTGGAGCTCAAAGACACCATTAACACCATGGTGGACCAGTTGCGCGCCTTCGCTTCTGAAGTCACGCGCGTAGCGCGCGAAGTAGGTACGGACGGGAAACTCGGAGGCCAGGCACAGGTACCCGGCGTGGGCGGAACCTGGAAGGACCTTACCGATTCAGTAAATTCGATGGCGAGTAACTTGACCGGTCAGGTGCGCAACATCGCCGAAGTCTCCACCGCCATCGCCAGCGGTGACCTTTCCAAGAAGATCACCGTGAATGTGAGCGGGGAAATCCTTCTCCTCAAAGAGACCATCAACACCATGGTCGATCAGCTCAACGCCTTTGCCGGCGAGGTAACCCGCGTGGCCCGCGAGGTGGGCAGCGAAGGGCGCCTGGGAGGCCAAGCGAATGTTCCCGGTGTAGCCGGCACCTGGAAAGATCTTACCGATTCGGTAAATTCAATGGCCGGAAATTTGACCGGCCAGGTCCGTAACATCGCCGAAGTAACGACCGCCGTGGCTCGCGGCGATCTATCGCGCAAGATCACCGTGGACGTAAGAGGGGAAATCCTCGAGCTGAAGAACACCATCAACACCATGGTCGATCAGCTCAATGCCTTTGCCGGCGAAGTGACCCGCGTGGCCCGCGAAGTCGGTACGGAAGGCAAGCTAGGGGGGCAGGCGCAGGTACCGGGCGTCGGCGGCACCTGGAAAGACCTCACGGACAATGTAAACTTCATGGCCAGCAATCTCACCGGCCAGGTGCGCAACATTGCCGAAGTGGCGACGGCCATCGCCAACGGAGACCTCTCTAAGAAGATCACCGTGGACGTCCGCGGCGAGATCCTGCAGCTCAAAGAAACCCTCAACACCATGGTTGAGCAGCTGCGCTCGTTTGCCGCCGAAGTGACCCGCGTGGCCCGCGAGGTAGGCAGTGAAGGCCGCTTGGGCGGACAAGCCAATGTGCAGGGCGTGGCCGGCACCTGGAAAGATCTCACGGATTCTGTAAACGCCATGGCCGGCAACCTGACCGGGCAGGTGCGCAACATTGCGGAAGTCACCACCGCCGTAGCCCGCGGCGATTTGTCGCGCAAAATCACGGTGGACGTAAAGGGCGAAATTCTGGAGCTGAAGAACACCATCAACACCATGGTGGACCAGCTGAATGCGTTCGCCGCCGAAGTGACCCGCGTCGCCCGCGAGGTGGGCACAGACGGTAAGCTGGGTGGCCAGGCGGAAGTTCCCGGGGTCGCCGGCACGTGGAAGGATCTCACTGACAACGTCAACGTAATGGCGGCCAACCTTACCGAGCAGGTGCGCGGCATCGTTAAAGTAGTGACCGCGGTTGCCAATGGAGTGCTGACGCAAAAGCTGACGGTGAACGCCAAGGGCGAGGTCGCCGCGCTGGCCGAGACCATTAATAACATGACCGACACCCTGGCGACCTTTGCCGATCAGGTCACGACGGTAGCCCGCGAAGTCGGCGTAGAAGGCAGACTGGGCGGGCAGGCGAATGTGCCGGGCGCCGCAGGCACGTGGAAGGATCTCACCGGCAACGTCAATCTGCTGGCCGACAACCTCACCAACCAGGTGCGTGCCATTGCAGAAGTCGCGACCGCGGTGACGAAGGGCGACCTGACCCGGTCTATTCAAGTCGAAGCCAGCGGTGAGGTCGCGGAGTTAAAAGACAACATCAACACCATGATCAATAACCTCCGCCTGACCACGGAGCGGAATACGGAGCAGGACTGGCTGAAAACCAACCTGGCTCGCTTCACGGGCATGTTGCAAGGCCAGCGCGATCTGTCCACCGTCGGACGAACGCTGCTCTCTGAGCTGGCTTTGCTGGTCAATGCGCAGCAGGGTGTGATCTACCAGATGCACAATGAAGAAGAGGCCATGGTGCCGCTCTCCGCCTTCGCGGATGACGGGCATGACGGGCATCTTCGCAGGCTGAGGATTGGCGAAGGCTTGGTCGGCCAATGCGCGGCGGAAAAACGGCGCATGGTGATCACCGATGTACCGCCGAACACCATCGCTATCCGCTCGGGGTTGTTTGAAGCGACCCCGCGCAATGTGATCGTTCTTCCTGTGCTGTTCGAGGATCGGGTGAAAGCGGTCATTGAGCTGGCTTCGCTCAGTACCTTCACCGCTTCGCAACTGGCATTTCTTGAACAACTGACCACCAGCATCGGCATCGTGCTCAACAGCATCGAGGCCACGATGCAGACCGAAGGATTGCTGAAACAATCGCAGCAACTGGCCACCGAACTGCAAACCCAGCAGAAGGAGCTGCAGCAGACCAACGAACAGCTGGCGCAAAAGGCCCAGCAGCTAGCTGAGCAAAACGTCGAGGTGGAGCGCAAGAACCAGGAGATTGAGCAGGCACGCGGCGCGCTCGAAGGCAAGGCGAAGGAGCTGGCGCTGACCTCCAAATATAAGTCGGAGTTCCTGGCGAATATGTCGCACGAACTTCGCACCCCCTTGAACAGCATCCTGGTCCTGGGTCAACAGCTCAGCGACAACCCCGGGGGCAATCTCACTGCCAAGCAGGTAGAGTTCGCCCGCACCATCCATGGGGCGGGAACCGACCTGCTCAATCTCATCACCGATATTCTCGATCTTTCCAAAATTGAGTCCGGCACCGTTTCGGTGGAGGCAGAGGAACTCGCGTTCGCCGGCCTGCTGGAGACCATTGCAAGGCCCTTCCGACACGAGGCCGAGAATCGCCGGCTGGGCTTTGAGGTGAACACCGGTGCCCATTTGCCGCGCACGTTTGTCACCGACTCCAAGCGGCTGCAGCAGGTGCTCAAAAATCTACTGTCCAATGCATTCAAATTCACCGAGCAAGGCGGGGTCCGTCTTTCGGTGTCGATCGCCGATGGAGGATGGACCGAGGACCACCCAATGCTGAACCGGGCCGCTTCGGTTGTTTCCTTTGAGGTTGCCGATACCGGGATTGGTATTCCGTTCGAGAAACAGCGAATTATCTTCGAGGCGTTCCAGCAGGCGGATGCCGGCACCAGCCGCAAGTACGGCGGCACCGGTCTTGGGCTAGCCATCAGCCGCGAGCTGGCTAGTTTGCTGGGGGGCGAGATTCGCCTGCGCAGCGTACCCGGCAAAGGAAGTGTATTCACGCTCTACTTGCCGCAAACCTATATGGGTCCGTCTGCCTCCAGCGTGGCGACGTTGGAAGCCAAAGCCTCGCCATCCGGCGCGAGTTCGCAACTTCTGACCGCGAGCGTTCTGGAGCTGCCCGCAGAACGCATTGGCGACGATCGGGAACTTCTGCAGCCGGGAGATGCGGTTTTGCTAATCATCGAGGATGACCCGCACTATGCCCGGCTCTTGTGCGATTTGTCGCGCGACAGCGGCTTCAAAGTGCTTCTCGCGATGCGTGGCGCGGAAGGTCTGGCGCTGGCCCGCGAATTTCACCCAACTGCCATATCCCTAGACGTCTTTCTGCCGGACATGCTGGGCTGGACCGTGCTCAACCACTTGAAGCAGGATCCGGAAACACGCCACATCCCGGTACAGATACTCACCGTGGATGAGGACCGCCGCCACGGCTTGGCGCGCGGAGCCTTCGCTTCGGTCATGAAGCCGGCGACCGCGGAAGAGATAGACGCGGCGTTTCTCAGGATCAAGGAATACGCAGCTCAGTCACGCAAGCGCTTGTTAATTGTCGAAGACAACCCTGCGGAGCAGCTGAGCATTCGGGAGTTGCTGGGGTATGACGACATCGATGTCACGGTGGTCACCAGCGGTGGGGAGGCCCTATATTCTCTTCAGGCCCAGCCGTTCGATTGCGTCGTGCTCGACCTGCGTCTTCCGGATATGTCAGGCTTCGAAGTCCTGGAGCGGCTTCGCGATACCCCCTCGCTGGGCGATGTGCCGGTTGTCGTATTCACCGGCAAGGAGCTCTCCCCAGCGGAAGATGCGCAGCTGCGCACGTTAGCTCGCAGTGTCGTGGTCAAGGGAGTCGAGTCGCCCGAACGGTTGTTGGACGAAACCGCTCTATTCCTCCATCGGGTGATCGCGAATCTGCCGTCCCAGAAGCAGAATATGCTTGACCGGCTGCATCGCTCCGATGAGGCGCTGATCGGCAAGAAGGTACTGGTGGTCGACGATGATGTGCGCAACATTTTCGCGCTTAGCAGTGTGCTGGAGCGGCACGGGATGACAGTGTTGACCGCGGGAACCGGACGGGAGGCCATCGCGATCCTTGAGGCCACTCCGGACATGGCAATTGTCTTGATGGACATCATGATGCCGGAGATGGATGGATACGAGACCATGCAGGTGATGCGGCAGAACGGATTGTTCAAGCGGCTCCCAATCATTGCGCTGACCGCGAAGGCGATGAAAGGCGACCGCGAAAAATGTCTTGAAGCGGGTGCCTCAGAGTATCTGGCGAAGCCTGTCAATACAGAGCAACTGCTGTCCGCGCTACGCGTCTGGCTGCACCGGTAGAGAGGGCAAATAGTCTGGGAGAACGCGCACGATGGAGCAGAGAGTCAACATCCTGATGGTGGACGATGACCCGGGCAAACTATTGACCTATGAAGTCATCCTGGGCGAACTCGGGGAAAATCTGCTCCAGGCATCTTCCGGGCGGGAAGCGATGGAAATCCTGCTGAAAACGGACATTGCCGTCGTCCTGATGGATGTGAGCATGCCGGAGCTGGATGGATTTGAACTTGCGGACATCATCCGCGAACATCCACGGTTTCAGAAGATCGCCATCCTCTTCATCTCTGCCGTCCACCTGACCGACCTCGACCGGCTCAAGGGATACCAGCGTGGAGCCATGGATTATATCTCCGTTCCTGTGGTTCCTGAACTGTTGCGCGCCAAAGTCAGTTTGTTCGCCGAGCTGCACCGCAAGGCACGAGAGTTGGAGCTGCTGAACTGCGAACTGGAGCAGCGCGTGCTGCAACGAACCGCGCAATTGGCAGAGAGCGAGAAACAACTGCGACAGCGCGCCGACCTGCTCGATCTGGCCTCGGAAGCCATCATGGTGCGCGACCTGGATGGCGTTCTTCGGTTCTGGAACTCCGGCGCGGAAGCATTTTATGGTTGGGACCGGAGCGAGGTTCTGGGCAAGAATGTTCACCAGATCTTGCGTACGAAACTGCCCGGCGCGGCCGAAGAGATAGAGTCTGTGATCTTGAACGAGGGCAGGTGGGAAGGAAACCTGGTGCAGTTTACCAAAGATGGCCGCGAGGTGGTGGTGGCCAGCCGGCAGGTTCTGCAGCTCAACGGCGAAAGCGCGTGCCATACCATTCTGGAAATCAGCCGGGATATCACCGCACAATTGCAGGCCGAGGACGCGTTGCGCAAGGCGGAAAAACTGGCCGCCATGGGTAGGGTCGCAGGGATGATCGCCCATGAAATTAACAATCCGCTGGATGCGATCATGAACGCGTTTTACCTCCTGCAAAACCACGCCTCATTGGATGACGACGCCCGCGTGTACACCAAAATCGCGGAAGAGGAGCTGTCGAGAGTGGTGCACATCACCCGGCAGTCGCTGAGCTTCTATCGAGAATCGAAGGAGGCGGTTCGCGTCTTGATTACAGATATCCTGAATGACATTCTCTCCCTCCAATCGCGTCTCTTGCAGCGCAACGGGATTGTGATCGAAAAGGACTACCGCAGTGACGGTCCTGTTCTAGGGTTCCCGGGCGAATTCAAGCAAGTGTTTCTCAACCTCATCGGCAATGCCATCCAAGCGATGCCTGAAGGCGGCCGGCTCCGCATTCGCGTAAGCGAGGCTCTCGAGCACGGCCGGCAGCGGCATGGCATTCGAGTTTTGATTTGTGACACGGGCTCGGGAATTCGCCCCGAAGACGCAAAACAGCTGTTCGAGCCGTTTTTTACCACGAAATCGACCAAGGGCACCGGCTTAGGGCTGTGGATCAGCAAGGGTATCGTGCAGAAGTATGAAGGTGTCATCCGGTTTCGCAGTATGCGGCTGTTGCATGGGAACATCACGGCTTTCTCTGTTTTCCTTCCCAAGTCCGCGTCCGGGCAGATGGCTGAGTCGCGCCTTCTCTCCAGCGTTTCATAAGTTATCTCCGTCGACGGTCTACGAGGTAGTCTTGATGAACGAACGAGATGTGATTTTGTGTGTTGATGACGAAGAGAATCAGTTGGCTATACGGAAGCTGGTGCTGGAACGGGAGGGCTACTCGGTAGTGGCCGCAAGTTCAGGCCAGCAGGCCTTACTTCTGCTGGACTGCCATCCGGTCGATCTTGTGCTATCGGATCATCTGATGCCCGGGATAGTCGGAACAGAGCTTACACGCCAGATCAGACGGCGTTTTCCGGATATGCCGGTCATCCTGATTTCTGCGGTCAATGAAATACCCGCAGACGCAGCCCTCGCAGATCTTTTCATGAGCAAGCTGGATGGCCCGGTCGCCATGTGCCGGAACGTGTCGGAAATCCTGCTGCGGTCGAGGAACAAAGTAACCCACGAATCCATCAGCTGACCGCGTGAACCCTAGTTCGCCGGAGGCGGGGTTCCTGCTGCCGGCCGCGGTGCACCTGGCGCCTTGTCGACCAACTCCGCATCTATCTGAATCGCAATTTGATCGCCGACCATCGGCGCGTCAAAAGTCATTCCATAATCCGCCCGGCTGAGAGAAGCGGTGGCGGAAAGACCACGATGCGAAGTACCCCGCGGATCCTTCATCGGCGGCGTAGGGCCGTCAACATCCAGAACGATCTCCTTGGTCACCCCGTGTATGGTCAAATCGCCGGTAACCTTCAACTTGCCTGTGCCGGCAGCTTCCACGCGCTTCGACTGGAAGGTGATGTTCGGATACTTCGCCACATCGAAGAAGTGGTCGCTCCGCAGGTCCTTATCCCGCATTTCCACGCGCGTATCCACGGAACTGGCGTCAATGGTCACATTCACGGACGCTTTGCTGAGATCCGCAGAATCCACGACCACGCCGCCCGTTTTGTTGAACGTTCCCCTAATCGTCGAGATCCCCAGGTGGCGCACAGAAAACTGAGCTGATGAGTGATTGGGGTCGAGATACCAGGTTTGCGTTTGTGCCATGGCGGGAAAACCGGCCACGCTGGCCAATCCCAAAAGGGCAAACAGTTGAATCGATAGATAAAGCGGTCGCGGTCTAGCCATTAAGAACCTCTCATTAATACTCTTTTAGCAAAGGCTAACACGGCGCAGATATTCACCGGGCAACTGCCGCTTCCCTTTGCCTACTCTCACTGAGAATGGGAGCAAGCATATGATTCTTGTAACGGGTGCCAAGGGAAAAAACGGAGCAGAAATTCTCAAGCTTTTGTCGGGCAGAAAAGAACGCATTCGGGCCATGGTTCGTAAGAGAAACCAGATCGCGAACGCCAAGCCCAGCTGTGAATTGGAGTTTGTCGAAGCGGATTTTGACGATGAAGCAAGCCTGCGCAAAGCTCTTAGCGGTGTGCAGCGCGCATTCCTGGTCACCAATTCATCGGAACGCGTCGAGGAGCTTCAACTGCGGTTCGTCAGCTTGGCGCGTCAGTCGGGTGTGAAACATATCGTTTATCTCTCTCAACTCCATGCCTCTGCAAACTCTCCACTGCGCTTTCTGCGCTACCATGCGGCTGTCGAAGACGCAATTCGCGCATCGGGCATGACGTTTACCAACCTTCGCCCTAACCTCTACATGCAGGGGCTGCTGATGATCGGTCAATCCATCGCATCGGAGGGCCGCTTTTTTGCCCCCGCCGGCGACTCGCAGGTAAGTGTAGTGGACGTTCGCGATATCGCGGCAGTCGCAGTCGCCGCCCTGACGCAGAACAAACACGAGAACAAAACCTACAACATTACCGGGCCCGAGGCATTGACGCATGCCCAGATGGCCGCCCAGCTCTCCCAAGCGCTCGATCGACCGGTCACCTTTGTTGACGCACCGGAGCAGGAATTCCGCAACGCGCTACGCGCAATGCACATGCCCGACTGGCAGGCGGATGGTCTGATCGAGGATTATGCGCATTACCGCCGCGGAGAAGCCTCGAATACGTCTTCCGCCGTGCAGGAATGCACCAGTAAACCCCCGCGCCGCTTCGCAGAATTCGCACATGACTATAGAACATCGTTCATGACCCCGGTCGCGGCGCACGGTTGAGAGTGGCCAGCATCCAACCCGAATAAGTGGCTATTGCCAAGGACCAGTTTTTCGCCGAAGGTTAGGGCGGCATGGCGAACTTCTCTTTGGACATATGGTTGCTCTATCTCAGCGGGGCCGTAGTTTTGACCCTTGGCATAGCCACGATTAGAAAAGAACTGGTCCAGAAGCAAGGTTTGGACAAGATCGTCCTTCTCGGCCCAACACTGTTCGCGGTTTCTTTGGCCGTATTCGGCGCCGAGCATTTCGCCTTTGCCAAGAACGTAGCTGAACTTGTGCCGGCCTGGATTCCGGGACGCCTGTTCTGGGCGCTTTTCGTCGGGGCTTCTCTCACTGCCGCCGCCTTGAGCATCGCGGCCAGGAAATTATCCGGCCTTGCCGGCTTGCTTCTCGCATTCATGCTGCTTCTTTTTGTCGTGCTCATGCACATACCGGGGATAGCCGCCGGACCGCATAACCGGATCATCTGGGCGGTGGGTCTGAGGGACTTGGCCTTTGCCGGCGGAGCCCTGTCCCTGGCTACGTGGAAGCCGCGGTATCGGCACGCAACCATAACGCTGGCCCGCCTTTTCATCGCCGTCGCGGTTGTGTTTTTCGCGGTGGAGCAATTTCTTCATCCGCAATTCGTGCCCGGGGTGCCGCTGGAGATGTTGACCCCAGGCTGGATCCCTGCGCATTCGTGGTGGGGATATTTGACCGCTGTAGTCTATACTGTTGCCGGCGTCAGCTTGTTAACTAACAGACAAGCCTACTCCGCAGCAGCCTGGCTGGGCACCATGGTTCTGCTGCTCGTACTGCTCATTTATTTGCCCATTTTGCTGGCGAACCCAAAAGATGTAGGCAATGGTCTGAATTATTTTTTCGACACCTTGATGTTTGGCGGCGCCGTCCTGTGTCTCGCCGGAGGAATCAGTTTAGATTCTCCTGGTCAAGCAGTTTTTGAAACTGAGGAGTCGTTCGCAGAGTTGCAAACTCCTTATCCTCGATGAGACGTTTTCGGTCGTTAAAGCCTTCATCCATGGCCTTGCGCAAATAGATGAGCGCCTGCTCCTGTTTCCCTGCGCTGGCAAACGTCTGCGCTATGTAGTAATTAATGGCCACCCGCTGTTCCCGGGAGCCGCCACCCTCGACCAAGGCCGCCTGGCTGGGGGCAAAAACCCCCTGATCGATCGAGAATGCCTTTTGATACATCTTGATCCCTTTTTTGAATTTGTCCTCCGCAAAGTAAGCGGTGCCCAGGTTGCAGTAAATGACCGCGCTCTCCGAGGTGTGTTTCAATGCCTTCTTGTACCAGTGTTCTGCGTTGTTGAAGTCGTGCTGTCCGTAATATACGGCCGCAAGATTATTGGCAGCCGCTGCAAAGCGAGGATTGATCACCAGCGCCTGTTGGTAAGCCTTACGAGCCTGTTCCAGGGCGAAAAGATGATGGTACGCCATGCCTATATTGTTCCAAACGACGGCGGATTTTAAGTTGGTCTGCTGGTAGGCGGCAATGGCCGCCGCGTACTCTCCCCGGGCCATCAGGATATCGGCCTTCTTCTCCGCCGGCAGTTCAAGCAAGGGCAAAGTCTTCCGCTCGGCCGCCGGTGGTTGTTGCGTTGGGCTGTTTGCAGTCTGCGCGAACGCGGGAACGTTAGCGGACACAAGTACGGCAAGCGCGAAAAACAGTTTCACGCCGATAGGCGGCCTGCTGGGAATCTCACCCATAACTCGCCTCCTTGGTGAATACTTCAAGATTGCGGCGATGCAATCAACCGATCATTCTGCGCCTATTGGGGTCGGGGCGGCAATATCCAATTAGTAAGAAATACCAATAGCCACCCCTGAATGGCCCAAGGCGGAACACAATTCAAGGCTGGGCGGGAAACAGGAACCGCAACATCGGTCCGGTCCGTTGCGCCCAGGCGGATTCCGTGTGCTCCCCATCCGAAGCCTCGAGGTAAGCGAGGTCTGCGCCTAGCTTCCAACCCTTGCTGATCAGCGCACTGCGCAGCGCCCGCGCGTCGGGCACAGCTTGACGGGACTCCTTGGCGCCGATGTCCAGCCAGATGCGGAGCGGCGGTCTTTGACGAAGCCCTGCCACGATTTTGAGAATCGCCCGCTCGCGCCACCAAATCGAGGGAGAGATCACGGCCAGCCTGGAAAAGACGCCAGGATAGCGCAAACCCAGGTACAAGGTAACCAGGCCGCCCAGCGAGGAACCTCCCAGGCCGCAGTGCTCTGCCCCGGGCAGTGTCCGATACTGGGCATCGACAAACGGTTTCAGCCTCTCCACCAACATCCTGCCGTATGTGTCTGCGTGGCCGCCGCCTAGACGTTTGTCTTTGCCGGGCGTGTATTCATCGACCCGCCGGTCCCCCGCGTTGTAAATGCCGGCGATGATTAGCGGTTCAACCTCAGCGGCCTCGATGAGCGCATCCGCGGTCTCGCCCATGCGCCAATAATTTCCCTTGATGAACGAGGTCTGCGGATCAAAGAGGTTCTGGCCATCCTGCATATAAAGCACGGGAAAGCGGCGCTCCGGTTCAGCCTCATACGTGGGCGGCAGATAGACAATCAGCGTCCGGTTGTCTCGTTCATGCTGGAACAGGCGCGGGGCTCGTTCGTTGGCGCGTTCCGTCGGCATTCTGTAGATTAGCAAAAGCATGCAGCGCGAATATCATCGCTGGTGGTCGAAAGATCTGGGCCGAGACATGGAGCTGCTGTGCTTCGGCCACGCGGGAACCAGGGTTTTGGTCTTTCCCACGTCGATGGGCCGTTTTTTCGAGTACGAAAACAACGGCATGGTGGCCAGTGTGGCCGACCGCATCGATAGCGGCCAACTGCAGCTCTATTGCGTGGACAGCGTAGATGCTGAGAGTTGGTACAACAAGCATGCCCATCCCTATTGGCGCGTGCAGCGGCACATGCAATACGAACGCTACATCGTCGACGATGTGCTACCCCTCATGTCGGTGAAGAACAGCAGCCCCCGGCTGATCGCCACCGGTTGCAGCTTCGGGGCTTATCATGCTGCAAACTTTGGCTTCCGCCATCCCGAGATGGTTACGGGAATCGTCACCATGGGCGGGGCATTCGATATGAAGGACTTTGTCGACGGCTGGTATAGCGAGGACTTGTACTTCAACAATCCCCCCGACTATCTCGCCAACTGCACGGATCCCTGGAAGTACAACCATCTCCGTACCGTGCTCGCCACCGGCGAGTGGGACATGTGCTGGGAGAAGAATGAGCGTTTTGCCGCGGTCCTGCGCAACAAGGGCATCCGCCACGAGCTGTACGTCTGGGGTGATCGCAGCTATCACGACTGGCCCTGGTGGCGTCCCATGGCCAGAATGTACCTGGAGTAAAGAGCATGGGGATTCGTGTACCCACTCAAGCCAAAACCGGGCTTGAATGGGCCACCCTACTTCATTCACATGTCCGGGGGTGGCCCACTCAAGCCCGGTTTTGGCTTGAGTGGGGTACAGCGAAATCCTCACGGATATGCTCACGACGCGCACAGCAAACGTGAAAATGCCTTAGAATTGGGCTTTTCACCCCCGGAAGTGTTCTTCGGGCCTTCTGTTTATCTGCGCCAAGGAGCCGCCATGAAGAAAATCGGCATCATTTTCGGGATGGAGTCGACCTTCCCCCCCGCGCTGGTCGATAAGATCAACTCTTTCAACCACCCCGATGTGCAAGCGGAGCTAGCCAACATCGGCGAAGTGCGGATGGCGGAGCCCTCTTCCTACGCCGTCATCATCGATCGGATCTCCCACGACATTCCCTTCTACCGCGGCTACCTCAAGAATGCGGCACTCTCGGGATCGATCATCATCAACAACCCCTTCTGGTGGAGTGCGGACGACAAATTCTTCAACTTCGCCCTCGGTACCAAGCTCGGCGTGGCTATCCCAAAAACCGTGCTGCTGCCTCATAAACACCACCCGCCGGGCACTACCGATCGCTCCATGCGCAATCTGCAGTTTCCCCTTCCCTGGGACAGCATTTTCGACTACGTGGGCTTTCCCGCATTCCTGAAACCCTTCGACGGAGGGGGATGGAAGGACGTGTACAAGGTCAATTCCCCCGCCGAGTTCTTCAACGCTTACGACCAGACCCGCGATCTCTGCATGACGCTGCAGACGGCCGTGAAGTTCAAAGAGTACTTTCGCTGCTACTGCGTCGGCCAGCAGAAGGTCCACATTATGCAATACGATCCGGGGGCGCCTTTCCACGAGCGCTATGTCAAGAATGCGGCGCCGGTCGATCCGAAGCTTCTGGAGCGGGTGGAGCGCGATTGCCTGACCCTTTGCCGCGCCCTGGGCTACGACTTGAACACGGTTGAATTTGCCTGCGAAGACGGTATCCCTTACGCCATCGACTTCATGAATCCAGCTCCCGATGCGGATCTACCCTCCGTGGGGCAGGCCAACTTCGATTGGATCGTGAACCAGGTGGCGGAGCTCGCCATTGAAAAGGCGAAAAAACATAACGGAAAAGTTCCTGAATTGCGGTGGAACGCTTTCCTGGGCGGAGGCGCCTCCGTTGCCTCCACGAATGGTCAAACAGCCAAGGTCAGCCAGGAGGTGCACGGATGAATCGCCCTAGTTTCAGCATCGGCATCGAAGAGGAGTATCAGACGATCGACCCGGAAACGCGCGATCTTCGCTCCCACATCCAATCCGGAATTCTCCCTAAGGCCAAGCTTTCGACCATGGACCGCGCCAAGCCCGAGCTTCACCAGGCGGTGGTGGAAGTGGGCACCAATGTTTGCCGGGACATGCAGGAAGCCCGCGAAGACATTCTCGATTTGCGGCGGCAGATGATCACTCTGGCCAGCGAAAGCGGCCTGTGGCTGGCCGCCGCCAGCACCCATCCATTTGCTGACTGGCGGGCGCAGGAAATTTACCCGGATGAGCGCTACAAGCAGGTGGTGGAAGATTTGCAACTGGTAGCCCGGGCAAACCTGGTCTTTGGGCTCCACATCCACGTAGGCATCGAGGATCGCAACACCGCGATCCACATCATGAACTCGATGCGCTATTTCCTGCCCCACATCCTCGCCCTGTCCTCAAACTCGCCTTTCTGGGAGGGTACGATGACGGGGTTCAAGTCGTATCGCTCGAAGGTCTTCGAACGATTCCCACGCACCAACATTCCTGATATTTATGCCAACTGGGCCGAGTACGAGACGTTCATCAACCTGCTGGTCAAGACCAATTGCGTGGACAACGGTAAGAAGGTGTGGTGGGACATTCGCCCTCACCCGTTCTTCGAGACTCTCGAGGTCAGGGTCTGCGACATCCCGATGAGACTAGACGAAACCATGGCGATAGCCGCGCTGATCCAGGCCACCGTGGGGATGCTCTATGACCTGCATGCCAAGAACAAGAGCTATCGCATCTATAGCCGGGCGTTGATTATGGAAAACAAATTTCGCGCGGCCCGCTATGGCATCGACGGCAAGCTGATCGACTTCGGCAGGGAAGAAGAAGTGCCGTTTCGCGATCTGATGATCGAGTACATCGATCTCGTCTCCGATGCCGCGAAGAAATTGGGTTGCGAGCGTGACATCGCTTACATCCACGAGATGCTGAGAATGGGCACGGGCGCAGACCGGCAACTCAAGGTGTACGAAGAGACAGGCGATCTGAAGAAGGTAGTCGACTACATTGTGGCCGAAACCCGCGTCGGCGTGATGGAGGAAACAGAATCGAGGGAGCGGATTGGCGCAACCCGTTTTGACTGATATCACCCGGATCGGATTCGATCCTGAATTCTCTCCCGGCGCTTACAACGCGGTGAACACTTGCCTGCGTATTCAACCCGTCGAAAAGGTCACGCTAATTACCGACCATGCGTGCCGGGAAATTGCCGCCAGCATCGCGCAGGAATTAGCAAAAGTCGGCTGCCCTTTCAAGGCGTTCGTGCTGGAAGATCTCGCTCCGCGCCCGTTGGCCGGCCTGCCGCCCGAAATCGCAGAGGATATGGAGTCCAGCGACGTGAGTATCTTCGCCGTGCGCGTGCAGAGTAACGAGCTGAAGTCGCGCATGGAAATGACCTCCATCGTCAACCGCCGGCGCATGCGCCACGCGCACATGGTAAACATCAATCGCCAGATCATGCTCGAAGGTATGCGCGCCGACTTCAACCGCGTGGATGCGCTGAGTTCCAAAGTTCTGGAGATCGTCAGCACTGCCAGGAGAATTACCGGCAAGACCGCCGCCGGCTGCGACTTCACCACCACCCTCACCCCGGACTATCGCTGGATCAAGACCAGCGGAATTATCAGCCGCGACAAGTGGGGTAATTTGCCGGGTGGCGAAATCTTTACCTCTCCCTTGGAGGTAAACGGGGTCTACGTAGTCGATGGCGTGGTGGGCGATTTTCTCTGCGACACGTACGGCGACCTCCAGCATCAGCCGCTCACCATCCGTATGCAAGGCAATCGCATCACCGAGGTCTTCAGCGAGAACAAGGCGCTCGAACAAGATTTCTGGACGTACACCCACACCGACGAAAACAGTGACCGGGTGGGCGAGTTTGCCATCGGCACCAATATCGAATTGACCGACGTGATCGGCCAGATTCTGCAGGACGAAAAATTCCCCGGCATTCACATCGCTTTTGGCAACCCCTACGGGGAGCATACCGGCGCGAAATGGTTCTCAGGCACGCACATCGACGTGGTTGGCCGCCAGTTCGATATCTGGGTAGACGGCCGGCAGATCATGGAGAAGGGTCGCTTCCTGATCGAGGACTGACAATGATCCCCGCTCTGCGCGAGGCCTTCAACGCACGCTTTCTTCCCGCAACCTACCAGGACTTTCTCGGGAGTCTGGAGGCGAGCGTCGGCGCACCGATTGCCTTCCGTGTTTCCGAAACCCCTTGCTTTCTCCCCAAGTCCCTGCTTGACCAAATGGCAGAATACGGCCGAGACCTGGTGTTGCAGTTGGTTGACAATCCGGACTACCACCGCGCCTCGGATGTCACCGTGCCCGCACGGTACAACGTGGCCCACGAGTCGCCGCGGCCGATGTTTCTGCAGGTCGACTTCGGCCTGGTACGCAATGCGAACGGAGAGCTGGAGCCCAAGCTGGTTGAGCTGCAGGCGTTCCCTTCCCTCTACGGCTACCAGCCGGTGTTGGCGAAGCAGTACATCGAATCCTATGGGCTACCTGCCGGTTTGGGGATCTATCTCGGAGGCTACGAACACGATAGTTACCTGGAACTCATGCGACAGCTGATTGTGGCCGGCCACGACCCGGAGAATGTCATCCTGCTCGAGATCGATCCCGAGAAGCAAAAGACGTTCTGCGATTTTGTGGCTACGCAGCGCGAGCTAGGCATTGCGATCGTCGATATCCTTAAGTTGAAAAAGCGCGGTAGGCAGCTCTTCTACGAGAAGGAGGGCCGCGAAATTCCCGTATACCGAATCTACAATCGCTGCATTATGGACGAGCTGGAGCGCAAGAAGATTGAGCTGCCGTTCGATTTTACGGAGCCGCTCGATGTGGAATGGGCGGGACATCCTAACTGGTATTACCGCATCAGTAAGTTCTCAATTCCCTACTTAGTTCACAGGTGCGTGCCCAAGACATGGCTGCTTGACCAGAACAGCATCGTACCCTCAGACAACGAGAACTACGTGTTGAAGCCGCTCTACTCCTTTGCGGGTCTTGGCATCAAATTCCATCCCACGCAGGCCGATGTGGATGCCATTCCTGTGGACCAGCGTCAACACTACATGCTGCAGGAGAGGATGCGTTTCGAGCCGGTGATTGCGACCCCGCACGGCATGACCCAGGCCGAAATTCGTATCATGTATGTGTGGCCTGAAGGCGGAGAACTCACGCCCGTACTACCGCTGCTCCGCATGGGCCGCGGTATGATGATGGGTGTCGATCACAACCGCAACCTGGAATGGGTGGGCGGCTCGGCAGCCCTTTGGGCCTAGCCCGGGCACGCGTAAAAGTCGCCAAGGGAACGGTGTTGGCCGGCGACGGATCGCTTTTACGCATGATCCATAGCTACGTTCACGATCACTTTGCGCCCTACTACACCGATGTTCATTGGTGGAGAGCGATGCGCGATGTCGGCCGCTTCAATACCGTTCGCGTCATGGCCTTTCTCGGTGGGTGGCCCAAGAGTAAGCAAGTCATGGACCTCGGGACGTTGTTGCCCCGTTTGGACGGGATGGTTGAGCTGGCTGCGAGCGAAGGGCTGTACCTATTGATTGACAATCACTCCGAATGCTGCGGCAACCAGAATGTTGCCAGCAATACCGCCTTCTGGGAGGCGGTCGCCCCGAGATACAAGGATTGCACACACGTCTTTTACGAGTTGAAGAATGAACCATGGCAATACAGCGGGCTCGCGGAGTACGAGCGGACCATGTACGGGTTGATGCGGCCTCTCGCCCCGGAGACGCACATCATTCTGTGGACGATAGAGAACCTTATCCACGTTTCCGATCCTCTCGCCCTGGTTGGTTCTCTTCCCGAAGTTGACTACGCTAACGAGTCGGTGGGTTTTCATCCTTATGCCACTTACCGAAAGCGCCACATGCTATGCGACGCGCTGGGTCTGTCCTCCCTTGGCGGCGAACCACGCACCCGGCAACTCCTCAAGCTGATCGAGACCTTGCATTCCACATACCCCATCGTGATGACGGAGCTGGCGCCCGCTGTAGCGGGAGCTCCGGGTCGCGAATTCCTCACGACGATGGAGAAGATGGGCATTAGCTGGGGCTTCCTCGGCGGCCAAGGCTTCATCGATGCCAGTGATGGGAAGACTTATGGGCCGCCGGGAGGCAAGATTTCTATATCGTGGCCGAAGGGTCACACCTGACGGGTCTGCGAACCGCATATCTCTCCATCCCACAAATCGATCCCGAATGGAAGCACCGCCCTCCCCTTGTCATCCCCGACCGAAGCGAAGCGTAGGGACCTGCAGTTTCTTCCCTCTCCTCACCCACGGCGCGCACGGAGCTCATCAATCCTCGAGAGGAACAACTTCAGGATCGGAGAGGTATTCGCTTTGCGATACCCCACGGACAGATCGATCTTCGGCGTGAAACCTTCAAGGGGACGGGTGGTCACCGAGTCAGGAAGAAACGTCCTTGCGTAAGCAGGCAAGAGCGCAATACCTCCCGTCGAAATAATCAGAGACATCACTCCGCCCACACTGTCCACCTCGTGGCTCGGCTTGATCATCATCCCGCTGTCTTTCAGAAACCTATCGATCACCAATCGCAAGGCAGGAGGCTTGCCTGAAACGCTCAGAGCCGCCCCGGATATGCTGATAAATGTCTCACCGGCGATCTCCTGCGCGCGGATCCTGGTACTAGCCGCGAGCGGATGATCTTTAGGCATGAAAACTTCGAAGGGCTCATCGAGAAGACGGCAGTACTCCAACTCGGGACCGCCATCCTCCCGGCGAAGAAACGCCACGTCGATTCTCGCCTGGGAAAGAGCCGTCGCAAGTTGAGGCGAATTCTGGGTCGAGATCACCATATGAATATTTGGCAATTGGTCACGCAATAACTTCACCGCATCAGGGAGCCAGGTTGCGTCGTGGCCGATCATAAAACCCAAGGCAAATGAAGGCTTGGGCGGATTGGCCACATGGCGTGCCGACTGCAGAGCGGCCTCAGCCTGGGTGAGCGTGAGCCGGGCATGATCCAAAAATATTCGTCCCGCCGGAGTGAGCTCGACACCACGGGCTCCGCGCAGGAAAAGTGCTGCGCCCACCTCATTCTCAAGATCGCGGATCTGTCGGCTCAGGGAAGGCTGAGTTGTGTGCAATTTCTCTTCGGCAGCAAGTTTCAGACTTCGTGACTCGGCCACCGCCACAAAATAACGAAGATGCCTGAGTTCCAACGCTCACCTCTGCCTAGAAAGCATAATGCCTCAGCCTACAAAGCATTTTCATTCATGCCCCTCGGAGGTTATGTTTCGGATAAGGAATTTAACTGAAAGGCGGAGATATGCCAGGCTCATTACTAGGGAAAGTCGCTCTGATCACGGGGGGATCGCGGGGGATCGGCGCAGCCATTGCGAAACGTCTGGCGGCAGACGGAGCAAGCGTTGCTATCACGTACGTGAACCACCCCGATGCGGCATTAGAAGTGGTGAAAGCGATTCAACTCGAGGGCGGAAAGGCGATTGCGATCAAGGCCGACGCGGGGGATGCGGCATCGGCGAAGGCCGCCATCGACGAAACCGTTGCGACCTTCGGCCAACTGGATGTGCTGGTAAACAATGCCGGTATGGCTCATCCCATGCCGTTCGAGGAAATGCCGTTGGAAGAGATAGAAAGCCTCCTTCATCTCAATGTGCGTGGAGTAATGGTCGCGACCCAGGAGGCGCTAAAGCACCTGAAGAGCGGCGGTCGCATCATCATGATCGGTTCCTGTGTCGGTGAGCGCGTGATCGCACCCGGACTGGTGGCATATTCGGCCACCAAGGGAGCGGTTAAGATGTTTGCGCAAGGTTTAGCCAGGGAAATTGGTGGTCGCGGCATCACGGTCAACAACGTTCAGCCGGGCCCGATCGATACGGACCTGAATCCCGCCGGCGACGAGTGGGCGGTATCTCAGAAAGCTGCCACGGCGCTCGGCCGCTATGGGGATGTAAACGAAGTCGCTGCGCTCGTTGCCTTCGTTGCCGGTCCCGAGTCCTCGTACATTACCGGCGCAAATCTGACAGTTGATGGAGGTACAAACGCGTAGGAGAAGCTTAATGCAAGTCCCGTATGCCATTCTTTCGCAGCCAGAATTCCATGACAATGACGTTGATGGCGAAGCCGATCCAGAATGCCGGGCCAAAGAACTGCTGCACTGTCCAGTGCGTGAGGCGCGACGTGGCGAAGAAGACACCCATCACCGGCCGAGTGGTAGCGATTCCTAAGACAGTCGCTGCGGAGCGAAGCGTCCAGCGGCGCTCCTGCGCAACCATGCCCGTTCTCCACGCATGAAAGCTGAGGCCGAGCGTGATCAGGAAAATTGTATTAAAAAAAAGCACCGCCGCCCGTTCCACCCAGCCGCCAACGCTGTATGCGCTCATCGCGTAAGCCGTAATCGCAACCAGCGCGCCTAGACAGTAGTAAACCCTCCGGATAACAACCGACCGTCGCGTGCGTTGCCAGAAGATCAACGCCAGGAACCCAAGAAAGACGAGCGCTGTGAGGATGTGAATGTAGGTAAGCACAGCGTGGGTTTGGAACCAGGCATCGAGTCGAGCGAGGTCCGGCGGCGCACCGGACGAAGCTGGCCGGCGCAACGCCAAGAGCCTCCGGACTACGACAGCCACTCCGATGAAGATGCAGATCCAGAACCCGAATCTCAGCCCCAGCGGAGTCGTAGGTGGCAACGGAGTGTTCCGCGTTTCCGTTTCCAATCGATCCATCAGAAGCACCTCCGAGAATCGTTTTACTCTATGTCAAATTAAAATGCAATCCTAGGTATGATGGAGGCGATGCCGGGAGACGCAGAGACTACAAAGCGCGGATACGACCTGCGTAAGCGAATGGAAAATATGGACCAGACGCGCCAGGCCGTGCTGCAAGCGGCAAGGCGGCAACTGGAGGCGCAGGGCTATCGCCGGATGACAATGGCTTCGCTGGCTGCCGAGAGCGGCGTCACGCGGCAGACCATCCACAACCTGTTTGGATCGAAGAGGGGCGTGCTGGAGACTCTGTTCGACGCCGTCGCGCTAGAAGGCGGCATGGAGCGCATGCGTGAAGTCATGACGCAGGCAGACCCGGAAACGATGCTGACTGCATTTATCCGTGTCTTCTGTAACTTCTGGGAGAAAAACCGCCTGCTTTTCCGAAGAATCCACGGTATCGGTGCAATCGACCCTGATTTCGGAGAGATTATCGAGGCGCGGAATGAGCGCCGGCACGCAATAACGCTTCGCATCGTGAAACGTTTGAACAGACGGGGGGACGCCAACGAGGCCGCTGCCATCCTTACGGCTCTTACTTCTTTCGAGTTCTACGATGCCTTAGCTCAGTTCGGAAAATCCGGCGCGGAAGCTGAAGCGGCCATTCGAAGGCTGGCATCCACTGCGATGGATGCTTGACGCGGGTGCTATTGATCGCGCATGCGCGGTTATCATGGGGAGCACCGTTGCGGGGGAGGGATGAAAATGTCGGAGCAATCGGGAGCCTTCGCTTACGATCGGTTCGATGGCCGGCAGCCAACGAGTCACGAACGCATGGCGGGACGGCCCTGGAATGCGTCCTACCAAAATGGGCCTGCGCCCTGGGATATTGGGCGGCCGCAGCTGGCAATCGCGCGGTTGGCATCCGAAGGCGCATTCGCCGGAGCGGTGCTCGATGCGGGCTGTGGAACTGGCGAGAATACTCTTCTCGTCGCTTCGCTGGGATTGCCGGTTCTGGGCGTTGACGTGGCGGAGACGGCCCTGACAATGGCCCGGGAGAAGGCTCGAGATCGTGGCATCGAGGTTGAGTTCGCTTCGGCTGACGCGTTCCAGCTGGGGGGTTTGGGGCGCAAATTTGAGACGGTGCTCGACTGCGGACTGTTCCACACTTTCAATGGCGAAGAGCGACCAAAATACGCGGAGAGTCTGGCATTGGTGACTCAGCACGATGGAACCCTGCATGTGTTGTGCTTCAGTGACGAGGGTCCTGAGACCGGCCCCCACCCCATTCATCAGGAAGAGATAAGAGCGGCGTTCCACCCCAGCCGTGGATGGAATGTGGCGGCCATCGCATCGGACCGGATCGAGACGAGATTCCACGACCACGGCGCTCCAGCCTGGCTCGCGAGAATCAAACGAATCTAGACTGCGGGACCTGCGTGGGCTCCCGCACGGAGAGCCTCCCGGATTCAGCCCATACAGGCCCTGCGGCATGAGTGAAGAGGTGAGTTAGGATCCCGTCGGGGTCACGCGGAACACGCCACCTGTCTTCGAATCCTCGAGCATCCACAGCGCACCATCGGGAGCGACCTCCACGTCGCGGATGCGGTGACCGACGTCCCACCGTTCGGCAGGCTTCGCCCCGCCCTGACCGTCGAAGGTAACGCGGTTGAGCGTCTTACTGCCCAAGCCGCTTATCAGAGCCGAGCCGTCCCACTGCGGGAACATCGCGCCTTTGTAAAACATGAGGTTGCCCGGCGCAATCACCGGCGTCCAGTAGATGACGGGCTTGGTCAAGTCAGACCGGGTGTCCGGGCTGGGGATGGGCACTCCGTTGTAGTTGGTTGCGTAGGAGGCGAGCGGCCAGCCATAGTTCTTGCCCGGCTCGATCAGGTTCAGCTCGTCGCCGCCCTTTGGACCGTGCTCAAGCTCCCACAACCGTCCGTCAGGCGCAAAGGCCAGACCATAGGGGGTACGGTGCCCGCTGCTCCAGGTCTCCGCCGGCGTCAAATTCGGTCCTGGAAAGGTATAAGTCTTCACCACCGGAGCAGTCTTCGCGGCTTCAGTGTCCTTCGGCGGGTCGATCACGGGCACGCTGGCAGCGCCCTTCTTCCCGGCCATCGGATTGCCTTTGGCAGGCTTGCCGTCCAACGTCAGGCGCAGGATCTTGCCGAGGGGCTGGTTAGGATCCTGAGCCGGCGTCATGCGCTGCCGATCGCCAACTGTAAGGAATAGATATTTGCCGTCTGGGGAAAAGGCAATCGCGGCTCCAAACTGGCCGCCATTCCCGCGTTCCCCATCGCGCCAGATCACCTTGAGCCCATCGAGGCTGGCGGAATCCTGGCCGAGGGTTAGCTTGGCGCGGGCAAGCGCCAGGCTCGAACCGCCTTCGCCCGGCTCGGAATAGGTAAGGTAGACGCTGTGATCCTTGGCATAGTGAGGCGAAAGATAGACGCCCAGCATGCCGCCTTGTCCTTTCCAAAGAACAGCCGGCACGTTGGAGACGGGGGTCTTGGCTCCCTCCTGAGTTACCAGCCACAGGTTGCCGACCTTCTCCGTAATCAGCATGCGCCCGTCGGGCAGGAAGGCAATCCGCCAGGGCAGATTCAGGGTCGTTACCTGAGCCATGGTGAACGGCAGCTCAGCCTCGGGCTTTTGCTCTCCTGCATTGATCTGCGCATGTGTCTGGGTCGCGGCCAAGGCCAAAAATAGCCCCGCGATCACTAACTGTTTCATCTCGTTTCCCCTCATCCCTTCTGTTGGTCCAGCGTTAACAAAGTTTTCATTTCCTGGTTTTCATTTCCTGGTTTTCGTTTCCTGGTGGCGTCCGGTAATTTATCGTCGCGTGCGGACCTAATGAACCGAGGGCCAATTTATCCACATTATCGCGAATGCGGCGCTCTCATGTTCCTCTTCATACAGTCAATCGATTTCGAGCCTTGAATCCAAAGGTGATTGTCGATTGAGACGACTGTCGATGGCTTTCTCTGGATGTATAGACAGAGAATGACAGTGTTTAGACTCATCAAAAGGAATTTGTGACGAGGTATAGGGTTCCCTCATCTCAACGGAGCTTAACCTAGCGTGCGCCTTGACATCGGGTTCCTTTTGTGCGCCCGGTCTTGCCCTCTTTACGACTATTGTCACGGGAAAAGAAATGACCGTGCCGGTCCAGTAGGGCAAATAGGTCAGATATCGAGCGTCCTCGCCAAGACGCGGATCATTGATCTATTCAACCAAGCGAGCGAGAGGATCAGAACGACAACACCATCGAGCGCTAAAGAACGCCTCATGAGAGAGCCCTCGCCTCCTACAAAACTGCTCGTAGAAGACATTTTAGCCATCGGTACTCCATAGAGCCCTTCTCACTTCCGGTCTAACGTTACTGAGTCCCATTGACAAGGTTCAGGCGAGGAAAATGCACACCACTGTGCGTGGGAAGTGCCGTTTTGAGATGCCATCGTTCAAGGCCGGGAAACGATGCATTGGACACAAAAAGGTGCGGGGGCAGTTCGATAGCGTGACGATGAGTTGGTCAGACGCTGTTTCTTCATCCGGGTGCAGGTTACGGAGCACGGAGCCGTTCCGCACCCAACGGAATCAAGAGCGGTCTGCTTCGGCGACCAGCAGACTCGAGCTCAGGAATCTTTAACAACTTAGGGAAGGATGTGAGGGGTGGCAACCAGGGCGGTTTCGAATTGGGATGTGCAGCAAAACACAGAGGCTGGAGTCACACTTTCGCGGCCGAAATCGGGCCCGGCCTATCGGGCGGATATCGATGGCCTGCGCGCAGTGGCGGTGATGTTGGTGTTTGCTTATCACCTGGATACGTTTACTGTGGGAAATCTGAGCGTGTGGGGAGGTTTCATTGGCGTCGATGTGTTCTTCGTGATTTCGGGCTTTCTGATAAGTTCCGTCATCCTTCGCGAAATCGACGATTCCTCTTTCTCGCTCAAAGAGTTTTATCGACGGCGCATCCGGCGTATCCTTCCCGCGCTGGTGGCGATGATGCTGGTCACGGCCATCGTCAGTTGTTATTACATGCTGCCCTCTGTGTTGTACGCCTTTGCCAAGTCCCAGCTAGCTGCAACGTTTTCGGTTTCGAATTTCTACTTCTTATCGACCTCCAGCTACTTTTCAAGCAACGTCGACAAGCCTCTCCTGCATACCTGGTCGCTGGCAGTCGAAGAGCAGTTTTACATTTTGTTTCCCCTCTTCCTGCTGTTGCTGAAGCGCTTCTTCCCTGGCAGGTTCAAGGCCGCCATGGTGTCGGTGGCAGCGGCATCCTTCATGCTGAGCGTGTGGGCCGTCCACCTGTCTCCCGTAGCCGCCTTTTACCTTCCCGCCACCCGGGCCTGGGAACTCTTGTTGGGGGCCATGCTCTCCATCGATCTGTTTCCTCGCGTTCAGTCTGCTGTCGGCCGCAATCTGTTATCCGCCGCCGGTTTGCTTGCCATTTTGGCCTGCGGGTTCACCTACACAGGCCGCGTTCCGTTCCCCGGGGCGGCTGCCCTGGTGCCTTGCGGCGGAGCTGCCTTCATCATTGCTGCGGGGGAGACAGGAGGTTCTGTTGTAGGCCGGCTGTTGTCTTTGAAGCCGATCGTCTTTATCGGTCTCATCTCGTATTCCTTGTATTTATGGCATTGGCCCATCATTCTCTTCCAGCATCTGACCATGCTTCAGCCGCGCAATGCGTCGAACCACATGATCAAGGGAAGTATCCTGGTTTTCGCTTTCGCCGTGGCAACCCTGTCCTGGCTCTTCGTAGAAACCCCCTTCCGCAAGGGGAGGCTCATGCTGAAAGGAGCGGCTGCATTCCGCTTTGCCGCCGGCAGCGGCGCGCTCCTCGCCCTGTTTGCCTGCGTTATCCTCGCCACACACGGCTTTCCGTTCCGGTATTCGCAGCGGCAGCTGGCGCT
>Ga0302324_100005886_pt1 | contig 26646 bp, 21 predicted proteins | sample Palsa_T0_1_FD_201949 | JGI IMG/M metagenome (GOLD analysis project Ga0302324, IMG submission 201949) | Peat permafrost microbial communities from Stordalen Mire near Abisko, Sweden - Palsa_T0_1 | ecosystem: Environmental > Terrestrial > Soil > Palsa > Peat permafrost | place: Sweden: Abisko...
AGGCTTGACTATTCTTGGTCCCGGCACTGTTATCCCGATACGCCATGGTCACGGCCTGGCTCTCGCCGGCATAGTTCTCCGGCGTGTGCCAGTCGCTGAGACTCTGCGTGAAGGTCGAAGTGGTCCCGTCCGTGTAGGTGACGGTGAAGGTCTGCGAGGCCTGATTCCCATTGACCCCGGTCGCCAGCATCGCCAACGTCGAATATTGACCAACCGGGAGCGCGACCGTCGCGTTGCTCACGAAATCCGGCGCATTGGGCGGCCCCAGCGCGAACGACGCTCCCTCGAAACTCACCGCTGAGCCCAGCAGATTGGCAGAGTACGCGTTCCCTTGCTGGTCCAAGCCGACCGTGAACGTAGTGCCATCGTTAACGATGCCATTGCTATGGTTGTACACCGATGAAAGGTTAACCGGAAGGTCGCCGGAGCTTATCGGATTGACCACCAACGTGAGGCTGGTCGAATTCTGCAGACCACCCGAAGTGCCGGTAAGAGTGAAGGTGTAAGTGCCCACTGGGGTCGAGGACGTCGTTTGAATAATCACGGTGGAGTCGCCCGAACCGTTCAGGGAGGCCGGACTAAAGCTGGCAGTGGCGCCCGCCGGCAGGCCGCTCGCGCTCAGTACGACACTAGAGTTGAACCCGTTGAGCGCGACGGCTGTGGCCGTGTAACTCGCGCCGAACCCAGCGCTCAACGATTGCGAGGCTGGTGTGGCCGATATCGAAAAATCCGCGGCCGAAGCATTCAAGGGCGCGAAGACCTGAAATTCGTAGATGTTGGCGGTAGTACTCGTCGTTTGCGTGGGAGTGATTATGTTTAACTGCACGAAGCGGGCGGCGATCGGCGTAATGTCGTTGGTCGTGATACTGTCCACATTGCCGGTTACGTTCACAACCGTAGTGAAGTTAACTCCGTCGGTTGAGACCTGGATGTTGTATGCGGCGGTATTAAGGCTGAAAGCCTCGCCGCCCGCGCCCGCGTGCTCGACCACGAATCGGGAGATAGTGTACACCGCTCCGAGATCCACCATCAGCCATGGGCTGGTGACCGACGAACACCATGGCGCGGTTGCAAAGCTTCCGTCGACGGCCTGGGCCGCCGTCTCGCTGGAGCTACAGGGTGTGCTGCTGGTTGCGGTGTGGTTCAAGGCCAAGTCTTGCGGCGCGGGACTGGATGTGGTCAGACCGTAAACCGAAACGAAACGGGAGAGAGAGCCGGTGTAGACCTTGCCATTGGCTACCACCGGAGCGCTGCCCTTGGAGAAATTCAGCAGATCGTTGCCAGGCGCCGTACTCGACCATAACAAACCCAGGCTTTGCGCGTTGAAGGCATAGAGATTGCCAGGAACGGAAAGCTGATTGGCGTTGCCGTTCCGGGGCACGGAAGCCCAAACGATGCCGGTGCCGGACTGGGAAGCGTTCGCCGAAAGAACCATCATGCCTCCCGGCATACCTGCGGGAGGCAAAATGGCTCCCGTAGCGGTCGGCGTCGTGTTAAACGTCTGGGTGGACGTGTTGAATTGGTATTGGTGGAGGTAGTCGTTCTCACCCCAGACATACAGATTCAATCCCCCGGGACTGTTCCAGAAAGGGCTCGCATTGTGGATGTGATGCGTGCCGCTCCGAACAGTGAGATCCACCGCTTGGAAGAATTGTGGAATTTGGACGTCTCCACTGACTTCATGCCCCAGACTGCTGGTGTTCAAGAGGTAGATGATTCCGGTCTTGCCGCCTTGAATGATCAGATTGGTTCCGGGCACCAGGCTCGGACCGGCGGAGCCGAAGTCGAGATCATTAGCATTCAAAGTATTGTATGCGGAGGGGGCGAAAAAATCCAGGACGCTCAGCGAGCTGGGCGCCAGTTTCACCAGCGATTCGCCGAATCCAGTAACCCCGTCGAACGTACCGTTGCCGGTTGGGACATACAGGTTTCCGCTGGAGTCGAACCCCATACCTGCGCCTGCCATCCAGATTCCAGCCTGGCTTCCATTCGGTGTGTCGTTGAAGGCACCCACCTGCGCAAGGGTAGTCTCGTTATAGGCTAACACCCAGCCGTGATATGGCGTCATGTCCCCGTAGGATGACCACGCAATATAGATAATGCCCTCGGAAAGGGCCAAGGCGGGCCTTTGGTTCTCGTGGCGCGGATTGAAAATAACACTCGTCCCGCCGTCCCCTGTCCCCGGTACACTCGCTTGGATCACTTGGGGGCTGTTGGGCCGATCCTCTCCTGTCGTTATGCTGATCGCATGGAGCGCCTGCGTGGTATTCCCGTTGTTGACCACGCGAGTCACGAAGAACATTGTCCCGTTGGTCCCGTCGATGACGGGCGTGCCGACAATCCCAATCGTGCCCTCGAAATCCGCATAGCCTGCGCCAATTTCCGTGTTCGTCGAGGGTTGCCCACCATCGTTAAAATTACGAGACCAGAGGGGAGGACCCAATGTGTCGGCATCGAAGGCGTAGACGGTGTTATTGGTGGTCGCCACGTAAATCACGTTGTGCGTGGTGCCGCCAATCTGAAGACCGGACACGTAGAGTACCCCAGCGTAGACCTGGTCGTCCACCGGGAGCATGAAGAGCTTACCGAACTGCCCCGATGTTACATTCGTGGCGTTCAGTATCGTCTCGGAGAGATTCGCGCCGGTTCGCTGATTGTTGTAGTTCCTGGTCTCGACGTTGAAAGTGCCTTGGGCATGCGCTCGAATCGTGAACGCAGTTAGTGCCAAGGGCAGCAATCGTAAGAACCGCCGGCGCCAAGACCGGGCTCTAATCATAGTGTACAAACCACTTTGCCATCTCTCGCATTTGCGCACAAGGTACTTCTGTGGTACTTGCATCGATAGTACTGCCGGTACTCCTATATTTCGGAGGGAGACATCGAGAAGTTTAGCGGGCATGTCACCCGCAGACGTCACGGTTCTGGCTGCTTTACCATGAGAGACATATGTCGAATGGAGTATCCCATTGTCCTCGGTGACCGAGCTGGCCGCGCAGATCCGTCTGCTGCTCATGGACGTCGACGGCGTGATGACCGACGGGAAGGTGTACGGTGTGGCGGAGCCATCGGGCAATGTCACCGAAACCAAGGGCTTCGATACGCAGGATGGCATCGCGCTGCAGTGGCTCTCCTGGAAAGGGCTGGTCACTGGGCTCATAAGCGGGCGCGTTTCGCCGGCCACGGTCGAGCGCGCCAAACAGTGCAACATGAAATACGTGTATCAGGGCCACATCGAGAAGATTCCGATCTTGGAAGAGATTCTGGCGGATTCCGGCATTCCGCGAAATCAGGTGGCATATATGGGCGACGATCTCACCGATGTCGTGGTGATGAATCGCGTGGGGCTGAGCATCGCCACGGCGAACGCGCGGCCCGAAGTCAAGCGCATGGCCATGCACGTGACGGAACGGTCCGGCGGCGCGGGCGCGGTGCGCGAGGTTGCGGAGCTATTGCTGAAGGCCCAGGGACACTGGGACGATCTGCTGAAGAAGTATGAAATCCGATGAGCCGCGAACGGATCGGGGTGTTGATTCGGGTTCAGTCGGGCCCCGGAGTATTGCATGAGCTGACGGGCGTCATCGCGCGGCATCATGGGGACATCGCCTCGGTGGATATCGTGGACGGCGGTCCGGAGGAATCGCGCATCTATTTCGAAATCGATCTGCCGGAAGAACCCGCGGCAGTGCAGGCGGATCTCGAGCAACTCGCGGTGGTTCGAGAAGTGAGCGTCGTCAAGACGCTGCAAAAAATCTACGGCAAGCGGATCATTATCGTCGGCGGCGGCGCGCAGGTGGGGCAAGTGGCGATCGGCGCGATCTCGGAAGCGGACCGCCACAATATTCGCGGCGAGCACATTTCGGTGGACACGATTCCTCTGGTAGGCGAGCAGCCGCTGGCGGACGCGGTGCGCGCCGTGGGACGCTTGCCGCGCGCCCGGGCGTTGGTGCTGGCCGGTTCGCTGATGGGCGGGGACATCGAAAAGGCGGTCCGCGAAGTGCGCGGCCAGGGACTGCTGGTGATCAGCTTGAATATGGCGGGCAGCGTTCCTGAGGCTGCCGACTTGGTGGTAACCGATCCGGTTCAGGCGGGTGTGATGGCAGTGATGGCGGTAGCGGATACGGCTAAGTTCACGGTGGATCGGCTGAGCCGCCGTGTCTTTTGACGGGGCCGCGACTCGCCTGCGGAAATCAGGCCGCGCAAACCGGATGAGTAATGTTCCGGACGCTGTTGGAGAGATTACCAGGGGACTGGGAACTGTCGGCAGGCGAGGTTTCCGCCAGGGCAGCAGTGGCCGCTCTGGCGACTCGAAGAAACTCGTCGATTTGTTCCAGACGCTCGTGGCAAGCGCGGCACTGGAGCAGATGTTCTTCCAGCGGCGCGCTTTCGCGCTCGGAAAGTCTCCCCCAAGCATATGTTTCCAAAACATCCTCGGGAATTCCACATTCAGGACCGATGTTCATGACAAGAACCTCCTTCGGGGGCCGCACCGGGGCCGCGCCGATCACTTCTCGCTTTTCGCGGGACCTTTTAGATGGTCAACGCCTTTCTAAGCGGTGGAGTGGGCCAAGTGCGGAGAAGTTCTCACAAGAAGTGGAAGCGAAGGCTTCTGCTGGAGTTTTTTCTTTCCGAGTTCCCCGAAACGGGCCTTGGCGCGAGACTTAAGCAGGCGAAACTGGGTCTCTGTTAGCTTCATTTCCCCGCAGATCTGCTCCTGACTCTGCTCGTGCAGGTAGAAACGGGTCAGGATCTCGCGGTCGCGCTCGGAAAGCTGCTTCAAGACTTCGAGCATGAGTTGAGTCTTCTGGCGGAAGGCAGCGGTTTGTTCCGGATTGCGGCGCCGATCAGCCACTCGAACGCCCACATCCAGATTGATTTGTTCGCGCCGGTTGTGGACCAGGTGATCGATGTGCGCGGCCACTTGCCGCCGCACCACCGTCCGGACGAAGCCCATCAGACGCTCCGGCTCCCGCAGTTCGCCGCGCTGGATCGCCTGAACGACGATTAGAAACGTGTCGTGGATCTTGTCGTCCAACTCCTGAGGTCCGAGCTGGCGGCACAAATAAAAACGGATGCCCCGAGCGAAGATGCGGTACAGATCTTCCATTCCGGATTCGTCGCCGCGTTGGATTCGCTGGACCAACTCGGGCCAATCCACCGGGGCGGATCGAGCCGTGGAAGAGCCGACTGGCTGCTGGACTTCCGCGGTTTCCAGCTCAGTTGCATCCGTGCCCTCGAAGGAATCGCCGGATGTCCAATCCTTCACTTGCGCGGGCGTTTCCGCCGCGAGCGTCGCGATGGTTGCAGTCATGTCGTCTTTACTCCTTTTGTGCAGCGCTGTTCTGATTTCCTTCGGCGAGGGCTGCGAACGGCGCGTCGAGCAACGTGTCATTCGCGATGATTAACTGCTGGGGCTTGCACCTCACTGTGCACTTAGCCCGCCAAAGGTCAGCGGTGTATCCTTGCCCTCAGTTCATCCCGTTGGAGGAGCTGCGTGCCGCCGCGTTGCACATCCGACGAGGTAAAGCGGCCAATTGCGTTTGGGAGCCTAAGCGACGGAATTCAGGAAAATTGTCCTACGGGTCTCGAAAATTGGAATCGCACCCGCCGACGTAAGCGACGCGCAGCTCTTCCAAAAAGTGGATAGGGCCTTGGATGGGTCGCCGGGTGTTTTCACGCGTAGAAGCCCTAGCTTTCCTATGCCCTACAGGTATAGCAGTGTCGCCTATCATGGCGAAAACTAAAGCGATTAGCGAACACACCAATACACACCGAAACATCTGGAGTCATCGGGAGAATGTCCAAGCAGCGTTGGACCAGGATTGGCTACTGCCAGTGTTTCGAATTATATATCACTGTGTCAAGAAATTCGAGGAGGCTTTCGGGCTGAGCAAGCTCACCGCACGTCGTAAGTGTGATCCTCTTTCCCTTGAAGATACTTGTCGAACCACGCCACGATATGATCGAGCCGCTCGACGCGATGCTTCGGCACGCCGGAGCGCGAAAGCTCGTGCGATTCGCCGGGAAATCGAATCATCACGGTCGGAATCTTGCGATACTTGAGCGCGCGAAACATTTGCTCGCCACCCGATGTGGGAGGCGTGCGATAGTCGGCTTCGCCTTCGATCAGCATGAGCGGCGTCTTCACTTGATCGATGTAGGTGATCGGCGAACGCGCTTTGAAATCCGAAGCCTGCTCCCACGGCGCGCCTCGAAACCAGGAAGGCGTGAACAGCGTGAAGTCGGCCGTGTACCAGAAGTCCGCCCAATCCGCGATGGAGCGCTGCGACGCGGCAGCTTTGAAGCGCGTGGTCTGGCCGATCACCCAGTTGGTCAACAATCCTCCGCCGCTGCCGCCGGTGACGCCGAGCTTATCCGGGTCCACCCAACCGCGCGCGATTAGTTCGTCCACGCCCGCCATCAGGTCCTTGTAGTCGTCGCCCGGATAGCGATATTGAATAATGTTGCCGAAGTCTTGACCGTAGCTGGTGCTGCCGCGCGGATTCGGATACAGCACCACGTAGCCCTTGGCCGCCATCCACTGCATCTCGTGATCGAAAGTATACCCGTAGGCCGCGTGTGGGCCGCCGTGAATATCGAGGATCATGGGATACTTCTTGCCTTCTTGGAAATCTGGGGGACGTTGCACCCAAGCCTGAATGCGCCTGCCGTCGAAGCTGGCGTACCAAATCATCGCCGGCTCGGTGAGATTCAGTTTGGAGAATAGCTCGTCATTTATGTTGGTGAGCCGCCGTATTTGGCGGGATGCCACGTCGGCCAAGTACAGATCGCCGATGTTGGTCGGGGTCGAGATTAGTATCGCGGCTTTCGATGCGTCCGGTGTCGCGTGGTAGGCAAAGACATCCTGATCGCCTTGGGTGACCGGCTCCACGTTGCCGGTTTCGGTGTCGACCCGCTTCAGATTCGCGCGCCCTTCTTCGGCCGCCGTGATGTAAACGAAGCGCCCATCTTTGCTCCAGAACGGCGTCGAGGGTGCATTGCCGCGCGGCGGAGCTTGATCCCCGCCCACGCCACCAGCGATGTCGTAATCGTAATTCGCGGTCATGTTTTTGGGCGTGGAACCCGGCGTTAAAGAAGTGATGAACAGATCGGGCTGGCTGTAGGATCGCTGGACGCCGTCCGCGCCGACATCGATGGAACCGGCCATCGCCATCCGCGCTCCGTCCGGGCTCAACGCCATGCGCTCGATCCCGCCGGCCAAGCCGGTAATCTTCGCGATTTCTCCGCCGGAGGATTTCACGACGTACAGGTCCGTGTGAGGAAGCTCGTAGTACGGCTCCAGAACGCGCCGGGACGTGAAATAGATTTGCGCGCCGTCGCGCGACCATACGATATTGCTCTCGGCGAATTCGCCCGACGTCACCTGCTTGGGCGTCGGCGTTTCCCCGGGGGTCTTGGGTACTTCGACGGTCCAGATGTGCGTGGGCCGATCGGGCTCCAGATAGCCCTCGCCGTTGGAGCGATAGACCGCGCGAGTGATCACGCGAACATCGCTTTTGTCGCCGCTATCGTTGCCATCCTTCTTCTTGTCGGAATTCTTCTCGAAATCGCCGGGGATGTTGGTGGACGAAAACGCGATGGCGCGGCCATCGGGCGACCACACCGGTCCAGCGGCGCCTTTTGGTAGATCCGTAAGCGCACGCGCCTCGCCGCCCTCCATCGCGAGCAGATAAATCTGCGCGGGCTGCGGCTTTCCGTCTTTTTCCACCGCGCGGACGAACGCCAGCAGTTTACCGTCGGGCGACCATTGCGGCGCCGAATCGCGCGGCCCGCCGGTCAACTGCCGAGCCGCTCCTGCTGTTGTTGAAACTATCCACAAAGCGGTCTCGTAACCGTCGTGTCTCTTGTTGACGGTGACATGCGTGAAGACGACGCGCGATCCATCGGGCGAGATCCGTGGACTGGCGATCCATTGAAACGAATAGAGGTCGGTGTCGGCGATGGGTCGGCGATCGGCCGCAACAGCCAGCGAGGCAAGAATCAGGACTAGCGAACAGCGGCGTAAACAGGTCATACTTTGAGGCATTGTAGCGTGGGGCCGTCCCCCCAGGACTGGCGGCCCGACGCGTCACTCCGACAACTCGGTTTCCTCCGGCACGTCCGTTGGACTCTCGAAGTGGATCTTATATCCGTCCGGGTCCGTCAGCGAGACGTCCCACATGCCGTTTCCGACGAACGGCTTCGCGGCTTGAATCCCACGCGAAGTGATCTCTCGATATATCGCCAAAGCGTCTTCGCATTGGAACCAGATCGATACGCCCTCGCCTACCTTTCCCCTGGCAGGCTCTTGTCGAACCTCCTGCAGCATCAGCGCAGCGCTTCCCAGCTCGAGCCAGCACCATCGCAGCTTCCCCTGGTCGATCCATTTCCTGGTCATCTCGAAGCCGAGGCCGTCGACGTAATACCGCAGCGATGTCTCCATGTTCGCTACGCTGAAAACGGTACGGCTTGCTTGACATTCACGGGGCCTTGGTTTGAGGGCTCATACTCCAGATTTTAGGTAAACTCTTTCCACCATACTATAGCGGTAGAATTCCAGATGGATATGCTCGCGATTCTGGCGCAGAACGATTCCTTGCTGCGGCTCCTGCACCAGCAGTCGCTGACGCCCTGGATGATCGTCGCCTCCATCGGCGTCGCGTTTGCCCTGGGCGCGGCGCACGCGCTCACTCCCGGCCACGGTAAGACCATCGTGGCGGCTTACCTGGTCGGATCGCGCGGCACGTTGAAGCATGCCGCGTTCCTTGGCGCGATGGTCACCTTTACGCACACGGTCAGCGTCTTCCTGCTGGGCATGGCCACGCTGTTCCTGTTTCAATATGTCGTGCCGGAGACCGTGACGCGCGTCCTGGGCGCGGTTTCGGGAGTCTCGATCGTCGCCGTCGGCGCGTGGATGCTGTGGAAGCGCGCTCGCCGGCCGTCGCATACACATTCGCACGGCGCACATTCTCACACCCACGATCACCCTCACGACCATCCTCATCACCATCACGAACACTCGCACGGCCCCGGTGGACACGCGCACATGCCGGATCAAGTTTCCTGGTCGGGACTGGCGGCGCTCGGAGCCAGCGGCGGTCTGGTGCCCTGCGAATCCGCGCTGGTGTTATTGCTGGCGGCGGTCGCGCTTCGGCGAGTAGGCTTGGGCCTGGTGTTGCTGGTCGCTTTCAGCGTGGGACTCGCGATCGTGCTGATGGGGATCGGAATCCTGGTGATTTACGCCAAGCATCTGTTGCCGGAACGCGCCAAAGCAACCGGCCATCCGGTCTTCCGCTGGATGCCCGTCGCTTCGGCCGCCATCGTGATGGCGCTCGGCGTATTGATGACGGGCGTTTCGCTCGGCTGGATTCGGCCCACCTGGATTTCCGGCTAGCTTGCCGAATTCTCCTGCATCACTTCTCGCACTACTTCCTTAAGTTCGCCTCGCAACTCCGGCGAGACCTGCAGATAAATCGGTTGTGACGACGACGCGATTTCGATTTTGGCGGCATCGAAGTGCTGCTTGATTCGCCGGTTCATCTCGCGCCCTACCAGCCATTGCCGCAATGGAACGGTCTTGAAACGCGCTTTAACCACCACGCCCGAATTGGCAAGCTGATCGACGCCCATGATCTCGACGGGCGCCAGGATCGCCGATTTGTAAGGCTCCTCGCCTTGCAGCTCGCCGCCGATCTTGGTCAGGATGCCGGCGACGCGATCGGTGTCCTCTTTATAATCCATCGACAGGCTGAAGACGTAGTAAGAATATTCGCGAGTGAGGTTGGAAAGGCTCTGGATGCCGCCGTTGGGAAAAATGTGGACTGCGCCATCCTCGCCGCGCAGCACCGTGGTTCGCAGATTGATCTCCTCCACCAAGCCGCCCTTGCCGTTGATGACGGCAACGTCGTTCACCCGGACTTGATTCTCCATCATGATGAAGAAACCGCCCAAGACATCCTTCACGATGTTTTGCGCGCCGAATCCGATGGCTACTCCGGCCACGCCCGCGCCCGCCAGCAGCGGCCGCACGTCGAAATTCATTTCCTTGAGGATCATCAGCCAGGCGATGATCCAGATGATAATGAACAACGTCTTTCTGGCTAAATTGCCGATGGTGTCGGCGCGCTTTTCGAGTTCGTACTCGGCGCCCCCGCCGGCGTGCTGCATCATTCGGACCGTGTACACGCGCAGAGTGCGCAGCAGCCGGCCGACACCGATCGTGCAAATGTAAGCGAAGACAACGATCAGCACGATCCGAACCAGGTTGTACAGCATCGGTTCGAAGTGTTCCAAGCTCAGCAGCCGGCTCCAGTTTGGCATCTTCTCATCATAAAAAGAGCGACTGGCGGCGGGGTAGTGTCTCAGGCTCAATCTCGGGATTGGGGAAACGGACCTCGGGTTATTGGCCACACCGACAATGCGGCGCGCAAATAGTGTTCAACCTCACCTCCGCGTGACAGTCGGCTCAAGCTATTCTGAAGAACGTGGGAGGGAGATTTGCAGCATGGCAAAACTTGTCTACGGATTGAACCAGTCCCTGGATGGGTACGTCGACCACACGAAGCTCGGGCCGCCTGTGCCCGCGGCCTTCCGTCACTTCATCGAGCTGGTGCGTGGCTTGACGGGGCTCATCTACGGTCGCCACATGTACGAGATCATGCGGTATTGGGACGAAGACCTTCCGGATTGGGACGCGGAGGATCGCGACTTCGCGGTGGCGTGGCGGAACCAGCCGAAGTGGGTCGTGTCGCGTTCGCTCAAGTCAATTGGCCCCAACGCCACGCTTGTCGCGGATGACTTCGAGACGGTGATACGCAGGCTGAAGGCCGAGCTGGCTGGCGAGATTCACGTTGGCGGAACAGTCCTGGCGCAAAGCCTGACCGAGGCCGGACTTATCGATGAGTATCGACTCTACCTCCGCCCCGTCGTGCTTGGTGGTGGCAAGCCATTCTTCGCCGGCCCCCGGCCGCCGCTCCACCTGGTGGCCAGCGATTTAATCGCCGATGACGCGATTCGGTTGACGTACGTTCCTGCTTAATCGCGCGACTTGCCCGACGGAATCGGCGCTCAGAAAATTCAAACTAAGACACTACCGGCGGCGGGGCGGACGCCCTCGTCCGGGTCCGGCGGTCAAACAGCAGACGGGCCGCTACTCTTCCCGAAGCGCTCGTGTCGGATGGATGTGAATCGCCCGTCGCGCCGGTATCCAGCATGCCAGCGCCGTGATGGCCAGCATCATGGACAACACGATGAGGAACGTGACCGGATCGGTCGGCTCCACGCCGTAGAGAATTTGTCCGAGCAGCCGGCCCACCACTAACGCCGCCGCGAGTCCCAGCACGGTCCCGGAACCCACCAGAATCAAGGCGTGGCGCGCCACCATTCCGAGCACCTGCTGCTGGCTGGCGCCGATGGCCACGCGGATCCCGATTTCGCGCGTTCGCCGGGAGACGGCGTAAGCCATCACTCCGTAGATGCCCGTCGCGGCGAGAACCAGCGCCAGCAGTCCAAACGCGCTGAGCGCCGAGGCCGCGATTCGAGCCGGAAACAGCGGCAAATCCAGCTGCTCCACCAGCGTCCCGGTGCCATACAGGGATAGAGACGGATCCAGTTCCCGCACCACATTTCGAATCTGTTCGAGCGCGCCGCCCCCGTCCATTCTCGTGCGGGCCACCACCGCTGCATTCGAGCTGTACCAGATCTCGAGCGGCGTCCAGAAAGCGGGCTTGTCCTTTTCGGCGAGCGAAAAGTATTTGCCGTTTTGCGCGACGCCGACAATCGTAATCGGCTTCGCGTCCGGGCCGGTGGCGAATTGCTTGCCAAGGGGGTCCTCGCCGCGCAGCAGATGGTCGGCGAAATCCTTGTTCACGATCGCCACCCGCTGCCCGCCTTGCTTGTCTCGACCGTCGAAGTCGCGCCCCGAAAGGAGACGAGTTTCCATGGTCTGGAAATAGCCTGGTGAGATGGAGTAACTGTAGGCAATGGGCGCGTCGTTGGGCTTCGGCTTGGGCTTGCCCACGATATATATAGCGTCGGAGGAACTGTTCAGCGACAGCGGTAAGGTGTCGATCATGGCGGCGGATTCGATACCGGGAAGCGCGCGCACCCGATCCAGCAGGCGGCGCTGGAACTGGCGTCCGCGCGGTTCGTCGTAACCCTGGATATTAAGATCGAACGACGCCGTCACCGCGCCCTTGGGATTGTAGCCGATGGGCGCATCCAGCGCTTTCTGTAGACTCTTGACCACCAGCACAGAACAGACCAGCAGCAACGCGGAGAGCCCTACTTGCGCCGTCACCATGTAATCGCGAAGGTGCCAATGCCGCAGCTTTTCGGAAGCGGCTTCGTTCTTGAGCGCCGGGACCAGATCGGTCTTGGTCGCCTGCAGCGCCGGCAACAGGCCGAACACCAGCGTCGTTACCACCGAAACCAACAGCGCGAACAGAAAGACGCGCGCGTCGGGCGTCACGTCCACCAGAATAGGGATGTCAACGGGAGGCCGCCACGCCGCCAGGGCGCTGGTCATCCACCAGGCCACCAGTGCGCCGCCCAAGCCGCCGACCAGGCCCACCACCAGGTTCTCAGTCAGCAATTGCCGGATCAGCCGCCCACGTTCGGCGCCTAACGCCAGCCGGATGGCGGTCTCTTTCCGCCGATCCGCGGCCCGCGCCAGCAACAGGCTGGCCAGATTCGTGCAGGCCAACAACAACACCAGGCTGGAAACTCCGAACAGCACCACGGCAAAACCAATCACGGCGCCACGAATGTAGCCCCCGGCCAATCCAGGCGGCGTCACCTTGATCTTCATTCCGCCGTCTTCCTTCGGATACTGTTCCGACAGTTGATGCGCGATGCTGTTGAGGGCCGCTTCGGCCTGTGCGGGAGAGACGCCGGGCTTGCGACGGCCGACTATAAATGTATTGCCATCCGCGCGTTTGTCCAGGTAGCCCGTCCCACCTTCCAACCGCTGCTGCATGGCCATGGGGAAGAAAACCTCCGGAACGAAGTACAGCTCGGTGCCGAAGAACCCACGCGGCGTCACCCCCAAGATCGTAAAATCCATGCCGTTGAATTTCACCGTGCGTCCCACCGCGCTCGGATCGCCGCCGAATCTCTTTTGCCAGCAGGCGTAGCTCAGCACTGCCACCGGATGTCCGCCTCGATGGATGTCGTCCTCCGGCAGCAGCACGCGTCCTTGGACCGCGTTGACGCCCAGCACCTGGAAGTAGTTGCCCGTAACCAGGTAGCCCCAAACTCGCTGACTGCTTCCGGGCATGCCGAGGCTGGTGGGAAGGAAGCGGTAGGCGACCAGTCCGGACAAAACCTGATTTCGATCGCGAACGTCGAGGTAGTTCGGATAAGACAGCGTGGGAAACGTGTCTCCGCCCATGGTCTCGTTGACCGCGATTAATTCGGAAGCGCGCTCCACCGGCAAGGGCCGCAGGATAACCGCGTTGATCGCGCTGAAAATGGCCGTGTTCGCGCCGATACCCAGCGCCAGCGTGATCACCGCGATCGCCGAAAATCCGGGATTCTTCAGCAGCCGCCGCACAGCCAGCCGCAAATCCAGCATTAGTCTATCCATAACAGTCTCCTCCAACAACGGATCGCGGGGTTGAACGGTTCCATGAAAAGAACACGTGTTCGTTTCCGCACATCCGAGTCCCAACCGCAGACACTTCAGTCGATCGAGTTTCTTCTAAAGCATGAAATGCCATGAACAAAGATGTGGTTCTGTGAGTGCCGTAATAGGAGCCATGCGCACTTTTTGGGCCGATCTCCGTTACGGTCTGCGAATGCTGGCCGCCAATCCCGGCTTCGCGGCCGTTGCCGTTCTTTCGCTCGCCATTGGCATCGGCGCGAACACCGCCATGTTCAGTCTGGCCGACGCGCTGCTTCTTCGGCCTTTGCCTGTTCCGCACTCGTCCCAAGTTGTGCGGGTGCTCAGCACTTCCGCGGCCCGGAGTTATGGTCGGGTTTCTTACCCCGATTATCTGGATTTCCGGGACCAGACCAAGACGCTCTCCGGCCTGGCCGCTTATGCACAGACGGTAGTGGGCTTCAAAGCCGATCCGCAGTCGGTCTCGCAAGTGAAGGTCGGCCTGGCGGTAAGCACGAACTTCTTCGACGTGCTGGGCGTCGAGCCCGCGCTCGGCCGCGCCTTCCGGGCGGACGAAGACCGCGCTCCGGTGGTCGTTTTGAGCGATTTCACTTGGCAGTCTCAATTCGGCGGCGATCCTGGGGTTGTCGGACGCCACCTAAACCTGAGCAAGATTGATTTCGTAATCATCGGAGTCGCTCCCAAGTACTTCTCAGGGCCGGAGCGCTACGTTCATGAGAGCCTTTACATCCCGTCGGGAGTCATGGCTCAACTTGCCCCGGAAAGTAACACTCTCCGTCAACGCGACAAGCTTGCAGCGACTGTTTTGGGACGCCTGGCGCCGGGACGCACGGCCGGCGAAGCGCAAGCGGAATTGCAGAACATCGCCCGTAACCTGGAGCGCGCGTATCCGGAGACGAATCGTGGCCGCGGCGCGGTCGCGATGTCGGAGGTCCAGGCCCGCATCCACATTGATCCGGGTGACGCGCTGCAAACGGCAGTTTTATTGGCAATTGCCGGCTCGATTCTGTTGATCGCCTGCGCCAACGTCGCCAGTCTCCTGCTGTCCAGGGCGCGCGCCCGCACGCGCGAAATCGCCATCCGTCTCGCCATCGGCGCCAGCCGCATGCGCCTGCTTCGGCAGCTTCTCACCGAAAGCCTGCTGCTATCACTCGCGGGCGGCGCGGCGGGTCTGATTCTCGCGCTTTTTTGCATCGACTTTTTCGGTTCCATCCGTCTTCCCACGACGTTGCCGCTGTGGCTGATCGCGCGTCCGGATTTTCGGGTCTTGTCGTTTTGTTTGATCGCCTCGCTGCTCAGCGCGGTCATCTTCGGCTTGGCGCCCGCTTTGCACGCCCTCAAATCCGATCTGAACAGCACGCTGAAAGCCGGCGATTCGACGCCCATCGGCCGGCTTCACCGCTTGCAGGCCCGAAATGTTTTGGCCACGTTTCAAATCGGAATCTCCGTGATGTTGCTATTCGCTTCGGGGCTCCTGGTGAAGGATTTCTCCAACCTCGCGAACGCGCACGCCGGATTCCGCACCGACCACGTGTTGGTCGCGGAATTGGATCCGGCGCTAGTGCGATATCAGGAGCCGCAAGGCCGCGTGTTTTATAGGGATCTCACCGAACGGCTCCGGCAGCTTCCCGGCGTACGCTTAGTGGCGCTTGCCCAGCACATCCCGCTCGGAGTGAGCAGCTCGCTGACGGACGTGACGGTGGAAGGATACGACGTGGCGAAAGGCGCCGCCGCGTTCTCCGTCGAATCGAACGTGGTCGACGAGAATTATTTCAATTTGATTCAGATTCCCCTGGTCAGCGGGCGCGGATTCAATAGCCGCGACACGGCCTCCGCGACTCCGGTCGCCATCGTCAACGAAACCATGGCCGCGAGGTATTGGTCGAAACGCGATCCGATCGGCGGCCGCATTCGCATTGGGAAACAAACGTTGGAAGTGGTGGGCGTTGCCAAGACCATTCACTATCGCGACTTGTCCGAAAACCCGACGCCGTTTCTCTACCTGCCGTTCTCGCAACAGTATTCGTCCTTCATGACGCTGCACGTCGAGACTACCGGCGATCCCGTCGCGCTTGCCCCGAGGGTTCTGGCGGAAATCCGTCGGCTGGATCCCGGCACGCCGGTCGCCGACATTCAATCGCTCGATCACTTTTTCCACGAAGGCGCTTTGTTCGGCAACCGCCTCATCACCCAAGTTGTGACCGTCATCGGATTGTTCGGGCTGCTGCTCGCCATCAGCGGACTGTACGGCGTGATCGCATATTCGGTGAGCCGGAGGACGCGCGAAATCGGCATCCGGATGGCCATCGGCGCCGATGCCTCAGAGGTCGCCCGTCTGGTGTTGAGGCAGGGAATGAGTCTGACAATTGTGGGCCTGCTCATCGGCTGGTTGCTCGCCCTGGCGGTCTCGAGCCTGCTGGGGAGTTTGCTGGTCGGAGTGAGCTCGCACGATCCTTACGTGTTCGTAGCCGTGACGTTGATGGTCGCCGGGATCAGCTTGCTGGCATGCTACGTCCCGGCCAGGCGCGCGGCGCGAGTGGATCCGCTGCTGGCGCTGCGGCAGGATTAGCGGCCTCACCCTAGCTAATGCGTTAGATCGTAGATCCAGTAATTGACCGCCACCCGATAGGCCAGCCCCGCGAACTTTTCCGCGTAGCGTGGATCGTCGGACCACTCCCAGGCGTCGCCCAGATCCATGTCGTGGCAGATCGCCACCATCACGCGTCCCTGGTCGTCGTAGATGGCGCGCCAGTGCGGGTCGTAGCCGTCTTTTTCGTAAGTACGGCCAGTGCTCAGGTATTGCGCGCCCGGAACCTGGAAACGATCGTCCAGGTCGAAGATGGTGTGGAAGATCGAATCGTTATTATCAATATCGACGATCTCGCGATCCGGAAATACCTTCTTGATCCCCTCCAGAAAAACCTGCCATTCATAGGTGCCGTGGAAATCGTCCACCATCAGGAAACCGCCCCGCAGCAGGAACTCGCGCAACTGCTTGGCCTGCTCGTCAGGCAGATACCAGTGCCCCACTTCCACCGCGTAGAGCGATGGCCAATTGTAGATATCGTCCTGGCCGTCGAGATCCACCACCTGCTCCACCGAACGTGTATCGATGCGCGTCAGCCGCCGAATCCCTTGCAGTAGATGCCGATCCGAGCGCGGGTAGTCCATGGTCCAATTGAGCGAACTGCGGGAGATCCGCGGTTGATGCCGGGAACGTGCAGCCGCGCGCGCGTCCATTCCGTCTTTTGATTCCAGTCGCCCGGAACCGGGAAATTTTCGTACTCGATGCCCGCGTATTCGCGAAAAGGCCGTTGCGCGCGCAGCACGCCCCAGGCGCCGAGCACCGCCAGAATAAGGAAAAATGCGCGCACTATCAGTATTTTACCGCCGTCCGATTGAGCCGCTTTTCCAAAGACGCCGATTACTGCGCTGCCGGACCCTTCTCCCCCTCCGCGCCGCCCTCGGCCTTGCGATACCACTTCCGCGCTTCGTCCTCGTCCTTGGGGACGCCCAGGCCTTTCTCATACAGCGAGCCGATATTATGCATGGCTTCGCTGTTTCCCTCATCCGCGGCTTTGCTGTACCAGTTCATCGCTTCCCCGTAATCCGCCGGGATGCCTTGCCCGTTCTCGTACATCACGCCGATGCTGTTCATCGCCCGGTCGTTGCTTGCATCGGCCGCTTCGCGGAACCATTTCATGGCCTCGGCGTAGTTCACTGGAACGCCCAGCCCGTCCCGATGCAGCACGCCGATGTTGAACATGGCCTGGTCGTGACCCCACACCGCGGCGTTCTGAAACCACCGCATGGCTTCGTCATATCGCCGCTCCACTCCCAAGCCCTCGTAGTAGAGAATGCCGATGTTGCACATCGCCTGGCTGTCGCCCTTTGCCGCCGCTTTGCGAAACCACGTCATCGCTTGGCCGTAATTCAATTTCGTGCCTTCGCCGTTGGCGTACATCAAGCCGAGGTACATCATGGCCTCGACATCGTTGGCTTCCGCCGCATCTTGAAACCGAGGGAAGGCCGCCGCGAAATCCCGGGTCTCGTAAAACGCTTTGGCGCGAACCACCAGCCCCTCGACATCCAGCGGAGGCGGGGGCGGCGTGGTGGACGAGCCGGGCTGAGCGCTTGCGAACGGCGCAAACCCGAGCAAAAGGGCCATTCCGGCCAACCACGTGCCGCGCTTCGCAATGCTGGCTCGGCATCGGTCGCCCGGCTGAAGACTTTTGCTCATCGTGAAACGTCTCTTAGGATGACGGCGCCATGTTTGCCCCGGTTTCTGCTCGGTTGCCAAAAGTGCGGACTCCAAGCCCCATAATAGGATTATTCGAGAAAACAAGCATCTGGACCTCTTGCTTTTGCACGCCCCGAGCGTCTACGACTTTCGAAAGATGTCCATTTTCTATGGGCCGGTGAGCGACCTGATTCCTTCTTCCACCGTCTTCGAAATGTATCCGCTCGGATTCCTCACCATGTCGAGCTTCCTGCAGAAGCGGGGAATGCGCGTCCGCATTGCGAACCTGGCCGTGCGGATGATCAAGGATCGCGGATTCTCGGTTCCCGATTTCCTAGCCTCCCAACATCCCAAAGCGATCGGAATCGATCTGCACTGGCTGCCCCACGCGCACGGGGCACTGGAAGTGGCGCGAATCGTCAAAGAGATTCATCCCGAAGTGCCGGTCATTATGGGGGGATTATCGTCCACCTACTTCCATCAAGAGCTCATCAACTATCGCCAGGTGGATTACGTGCTGCGCGGCGACAGCACCGAAGTTCCGCTGCATCAGCTTCTGCTCGCGCTCCGCGACGGCGCGCCGCTGGACCAGATCCCCAATCTCACCTGGAAGCAACACGGATTGCCGAGAGTCAATCCGTTGACCTATCTGCCTCCGTCCTTGGATTACGCCGACATTCGTGCCGACCTGATGGTGGAGATGGTGCTGCGTTATCGCGATCTCACGAGCGTTGTGCCCTATGACGGGTGGATGCGGAATCCTATCACCGCCGTCTTTACCGTCAAGGGTTGCGCGCACGAATGCGCCACGTGCGGCAGCTCGCACACCACTTGCGGCCACCTGACTAAAAGGATCGCGCCCGTTTTTCGAAGCCCCGAAAGCATGGTAGCCAACATCCTGGCGCTCTGCAAACTTACTCGCGCCCCCATTTTTCTGGTCGGCGATCTGCTCCAGGCCGGAGACGAATACGCCCACGCGGTGCTTCAGCAATTGAAAGCGAACCCCGTCGACAACCAGATCGTTTTCGAATTCTTCGACGTTCCGCCCATCGATTTCCTGCGCCGCATCGACGCTTCCGTGCGCAATTGGAGCTTGGAGGTAAGCCCGGAGAGTCACGATCACGACGTGCGGCGGGCGCAAGAGGGAGAACCTTCGTATAACAATGAACAGTTCGAAGAAGCGCTGCTGGAGGCGCTCCGGCTGCGCTGCACGCGTCTGGACGTGTTCTTCATGATCGGGCTGCCTCGGCAGACCTATCAATCCGTGCAAGACACCGCCGCCTACTGCGAACACCTGTTTCAGATCAGCGATCGTCGCCTGTCTTGCTTCATCTCGCCGATGGGTCCGTTCCTCGATCCGGGAAGCCGCGTCTTCGAAGAGCCCGAACGATTCGGCTACCGCATGTTCGCGCGCACGCTCGAAGAACATCGACAGCTCCTGGTGCAGCCGAGTTGGGAGCAAATCCTGAGCTACGAAACCGAATGGATGACCCGCGCCGAATTGGTGGACGCCACCTATGACGCCGCCGAGCGTCTCAACCAAGCCAAGCTCGAGTACGGGCGGATTTCGAGCCATCGCGCGCACACGGTAGCCAAACGGATCCAAGCTGCTCGCCAGTTGCGGGCGCGCCTCGCCGCGCGGAACATAACCGGAACCCCCGGCGAGAGCACGGCGGATTTGGGCAGCGCGCTTGAAGGCGAGATCGACGAATTCAGTCAATCCACCGTCTGCGATAAGCGCGAACTGTTCTGGGCTCGTCACCTGCTGAATTTTAAGGTCGGCGCCGTCCTCGAAACTGTGCGCCGCTACTGCTTCAACGGAAGCGCCCGTCCGCAATAAAATGCCCCCGCCGACCAATCATTCCGAGAACGCGACCCGCTCCAAGCCGCCCGAGACGCGCGCCGCCAAGATGATTCGGGAGGTCTTCGAGTCCGGACGTCCGCTCACCTACATCCGCTCCGCCGAAGAGCAACGAGTGGCCGCGATCTTGAGCGACGTAGCCCAGACGCTCTCCGGGTCCGAGCCTCTGCCGGTTTGGACGTGGAGCCTCACCGAAGGTATGCGCGACGCCGGCCACGCCATCCAACCGGGCACCGAAACTCCTCGCGCCGCTCTCGACTTCATCACTGCCCACCGCGGCGCCGCCATCTTTCATCTCAAGGATTTCCACGAGCCGCTGCGCGAGTCCTCCGAGATCCGGCGTCGCCTGCGCGATGTGTACGAAAGCTCGCTCGACCAGCGCAAGTTCGTCGTAATCACTTCCGCGGTCCGCTTCATTCCGGAAGAAGTCGAACGCAGCATGATGTTTCTGGAGCTCCGTCCGCCGGACGTGATCGAGTTGCGGGAGTTCCTGCGCGGCGAGATCGAACAACGGTCGGCCGCGGGCGAGGTGAGCGAAGAGATGCTCCACCAGTTGGCGCGCGCGCTGCTGGGGCTGACGCTCGATGAAGCCCGCTATGCCCTGCGTCGAGCCTTGGCCGTCAACCCGCAACTCGGCCCTGAGTCTTTGCCGGCGGTGCTCGAAGAGAAGCGGCTGCTGGTGAACCGCAGCGGCGTCATCGAGTACGTTTCCACCGGTACCGACCTGGGAGAAGTGGGCGGACTGGAAGGCTTGAAGAAATGGCTGATCGAGCGCCGCGATCTGTTTCAAATGCGCGACGAGTTGAGCGAGGAAATCGTGCCCAAGGGAGTGCTCATGATGGGCATTCCCGGCTGCGGCAAGAGCCTTTCGGTGAAGGCCATCGCCAATTGTTTCCAACTACCGCTGTATCGCGTGGACATGATCGAGATTTTTTCCGGCCGCCACGGCAAGCCCGAGGGCGTGTTTGTGGAGGCGTGCAAAATGATGGAGGACATGGCGCCCGCGGTGCTCTGGTTCGACGAGATCGAGATGGGAATCACGGCCACCGAAACCGGCGCCGAGCAGGGCCGGATTTTCGCGTTCTTCCTGACCTGGATGCAGGAGAAGGCCAAGGGATTGTTCGTCGCCGCGACAGCGAACCGCATCGACCTGCTTCCCGCCGAGATGATCCGTAAGGGCCGCTTCGACGAAGTATTTTTCGTGGATCTGCCGGGCGACGCCGAACAGGTGGAGATCTTTAAAATCCATCTGGCGCGCCGCGGGGTGGATGTTTCGGGATTCCGCCTGGATCAATTGCCGCAGTTCACCGCCGGCTGGACGGGCGCCGAGATCGAGCAATGTGTAATTTCGGCGATCACCAAGGCGCGCCTGGCCAACCGGGCGCTAACGGACGAAGACTTGATCAACATCGCGGTTAAGCTGGTGCCGCTCTCCCGCACCATGAAAGAGCAGATCAATCACATCCGCGCCTGGGCGTTCGAGCGCGCCGTCCGTGCGTCCCCGCAATCCATTCGCAGGTGAGGGCGGGGTAGTGGGCGGGTGAAGCGAAGAAGCCAGGCGGGTCGCTTCCACGATTAAGAGTGCGGGCGGGAGGCCGCCCTGCTCCTAGTTGAAGATTTCCTCCAACCAGTCGAACATGATCTGATGCCCAAGGTTCGAGTTATTGACTGCGCAGTGCGCCTCGCCGCCCTCCTCCGTGGCAATAATATGCTGAGCCTTGCGACAGGTTAGCTTGTTGTAGAACTTCTGACCATCAACAGCCAGTTGCCCCTCGCCTTGTCCGCCGATATCAAAATACGGGCAGGTGATCTTGTCCTCCAAGCCCCACAAGGTGTACTGACTCAATGCGTCGATGAATTCTGCAATCGTTCCGCCGCTCGCACCAAGTCGATAACGCATGTCTCCCGAGGCCACGAACCTGTGCCCCGCTGTCGACAGATCGATTTTGCTCTCAAGGTCCCTGGCGTAAGGCTGATCTCCCGGCAACCCGAGCATTTCCAGCATGGTGGCTTGCATGTTGGCGGTGGTCGTGCTCACAATACACGCTTTGATCCGCTTCTCAAAAGCTGCCGCCCGCGGCGCAAAGTACCCGCCCATGCTCCAGCCAACCAGCGCAAGGTATTTCGGATCTACATCCGCGCGCCCGAGCACCCAATCGCAGACGTATTTTAGTGGAACTTCGGTGTCCGGCCGATAAAACAGCTCGGCGCCGGGATTCGAATACATGGCGCCACGCTGGCCCGGAATCTCGAACAGCAACGCATTGTAATCCCGGCGAAGTGCCGCCGCCCCGCCACCCCAGAAATAAAGTTCTTCCGCCAAGGAGTCGCCGCCGCCCACGCTCATCAACGTCGGCCGCGGCTCATCACTCGCATCTGCCTTCAGGAAGTAGCCGGGGAGCGACTGCCCATTTTCATACGGAATACTGACCACCTGGAACGGCACGCCCATCAGTTTTCCTGCTTGCGTAAAGCACGCCCGTTGACGCTCCCAACTCGCGCGACACTTGGGATCAGTTGTGGATTGGTAAAAACAGGCTTCGCGCCAGTACGAGGACGCCCGCAGGAACGCCTCTCGCGCACTCACCAGATGCCCGCCCGCAAGCGACTTACGGCCGATCGCCTCCACCCGCTCCGCCGTGACGCGCCATGCCTCCGAATAGCTATCCTCTTTTTCGTCCTCGATCCGCGACGCAGTCTCGTAGCACTCCCCGAGCGCAGCCCCGTCATACGTCACGCACCCCATCGTTCGCGTGAACTGGTAATCGAAGTTGCCCTTGAAGCGCCCCGGCATCCCGGCAGTGGCGCCAAATACTACCTTAGTGCCCTTGTCGGAAGCTGCGGCGGATGTTTTGGAGCTCGTATCCTGTGTTCTTCCGCCGTTCGCGTGTCCCGAATCAGTTGTATTTGGATTCGTTTCGAGTTCGGTCGTGGGACTCATCGCAATTTACTCCTTCTCTTTCTCATGCCTGTACCGGATGCGTAGCCGTCAGCGCACTTGTTCAGCTAAAGGTTCCCAACGGCAGGCGAGGGGCCAAATGGTTTTTCGACGAGACTCCAACATTTTGCGCGCCGAGCGGACCGAATAGCGGCCCAGCGCGCCGTCAATCCTCTAGGACGCCGTGACCGGGCGACCACAGACGGTCATATGGACCGGTATCCTTCTCCCTTTTGATAGACGATAAAGTACGTATCGCCTACGGCGCCGGAATCGAAGACGGCTGCTAGAATTTGGGAATGAGACGTTTCGCCCGCTGGCTGATCGTGTGCCTGGCGCTTCCTCTCGCCGCCCAAGTAAACGTTCTCACGTATCGCGACGACAACGCCCGCACCGGACAGAATCCGAACGAACCGCTCCTTACTCTGGCCAACGTAAACTCGTCTCAATTCGGGCTGCGCTATTTCCGGGCCGTGGACGGCGCGGTCTACGCACAACCGCTCTACATGGCCGCCGTGCCGATGGCTGCGGGCGGCACTCATGACCTGATCCTGGTAGCCACCGAGCACGATAGCCTCTACGCCTTCGACGCGGACGATAACACCGGTGCGAACGCCGCACCTCTATGGCAGGCCAGCTTCATCAATCCCGCTCAGGGCGTCACCACCGTCCCCTACCAGGACGTGAGCTGCCCGGTGGTCTACCCGGAACTCGGCATCACCGGCACGCCTGTGATCGATCCCAACACCTACACCATCTACTTCGTCGCCTTCACCAAGGAAACCGCCGCCGGCGGGGCTGTGAACTACGTCCACCGGCTGCACGCGTTGGATGTCCGCAGCGGGCTCGAACTCCCCGCAAGTCCCGTGGAGATTCAAGCAGCGGTTCCCGGAACCGGCGACGGTGGATCGGTGGTCACGTTTGTCCCCAAGAGTTACAAACAGCGCGCGGCGCTTTTGCTCGCGAACGGCGTGGTTTACACATCCTGGTCGTCGCACTGCGATATCGGGCTTTACCATGGATGGATTCTCGGCTACCGCGCCGACACTCTGGAACAAGCGATGGTTTACAACGACACTCCCAACGGCTCGGGAGCTTCGTTTTGGGGGAGCGGCGCCGGCCCGGCGTCTGACGGCAGCAACGTGTTCGTGGTTTCCGCCAACGGCGAATTCGACGACACCACGGCCGTGCCCGATCTGGGCGACAGCATCATAAAACTCTCGCCCGCCAACGGCCTATCGGTCGCCGATTATTTCACGCCTTTCAACCAATTGGCTTTGTCGGATGCCGACCTCGATCTCGGCTCCTCGGGCGCTCTCCTGCTGCCGGCCGAAGTAGGCAGCGGCGCTCATCCCAATCTCTTGGTCACCGCCGGCAAGGGAGGCATTGTCTATCTGGTGGATCGCGACGCGATGGGCGGTTACAACACCGGCTCCGACGCGGGCGCCGTCCAAACCGTTCCCCTGGCGGGCGCGGGATTGTTCGGACCGCCCGCTTACTTCTCGGGAAACCTCTATTTCTCGGCGCAGAATGACCAGCTCAGAGCCTTTGGAATCTCGAACGGCCAAATGTCCGCCTCGCCGCTCTCCAGCTCCCCGACGGCTTTCGCGGCTCCCGGCTCCTCGCCGATCGTCTCTTCCAATAACGATTCCAATGGAATTGTTTGGGCGTTCGAAATCGGAGCCGGCCAGGGAGTGCTGCACGCCTTCGACGCCGCGGATCTGTCCAACGAATTGTTTAACGACCCGGTGGGGTCCTTCATCGAGTTCGCCGTGCCGACGGAGGCGGATGGCAAGGTGTACTTGGGGCTGTATCAATATCTAGCGGTCTACGGTCTGCTTCCGGCGCCCGCGGGCAGTCTCGCCGCCGTGGTAAATGCCGCCTCGTTCAACGCGTCCATCGCTCCCGGCTCGCTCATATCTGTCTTCGGCGGCGACTTGGCGCGCGCGACAACGTCCGCCCAGCAAATCCCATTGCCCGTGTCCTTGGCGGATACTTCCGTGATGATTAACGGCGCCCGCGTCCCGCTCCTTTATGTCAGCTCCCGACAGATCAACGCGCAGGTGCCCATCCAAACCGGGACCGGAACGGCCAATGTAACCGTCGTCAGCTCGGGTGTGGCCACTCCGCTGGGTTCGTTTCAAGTAATTCCGGCCGCGCCCCAAATCTTCGTCGCCGGCGCAAACCACCTGCTGGCGTTGAATCAAGACGGCTCGACGAATGGCGAGGCGAATCCCGCCGCCGCCGGCAGCATCGTGCAGATTTTCCTCACGGGCGCTGGCGCGTTCACCAACCCGACTGCCACCATCGGATCCGCTGTCGCCCAGTTCACTTACGCCGGACCTGCGCCCGGAACGGTCGGCGTCCAGCAGGTCAACCTGCAGGTCCCCAACCTGCCGCCGGGCGACTACTCTCTGCGGCTCACCATCGGCGGAGTGGCCAGCAACAGCGGTCTGATTTCGGTGGATTAGAGCAGGTGGATTAGCGCCGCCCGCCCGGCGCGCGATAAACTGAAAGTAATGCCAAGCAACGTCAAGAAAGCGGCGACCGAACCTCCGCCGGCCCGCACCTGGTTTCCCGCCGTCGGACTCGGCTGGCTGATTCCCGGCGCCGGCCACTTTCTGCTCAAACGGCCCGGCCGCGGCGTGCTGCTCATGGCCTCCGTGCTTTTGATGTTTGTATTCGGACTGATGATGCGCGGCGCGATGTTCCAGCCCCAAACCGGCGATATTCTCACCACCATTATTTATTGCGGCGGTTTCATCGGCGATCTGGCCTCTGGACTCTTGTACCTGCTGACCGTCTGGCTCGGATACGCGCAGCCCGATGTCGCCGGGCACGTGCACGACTATGGAACCAAGTTCCTGGTCGCGGCTGGACTGCTCAACATCCTGGCCATGGTGGACGCCTACGAAATCGCCACCGGGAAAAAAGACTAATGCCCAAAGTCAATCTTTCGCACTTCGAAGCGGCCGTGCTGTTCGCGCTTTTTTCGTCCGTGGTTCTGGGCGTCATCACCAAGCGAACCGATACGGAGCGTTTCCGCTACGGCCTGCGCTGCTTCGCCTACTTCATCGCGGCGCTGATCGGTCTGGGCTGGCTCATGTACCTCGGCCACGGCTGAGCGCCCGCATCGCATCCTGTTAAGCGCTCCCTCCAGTAGTCCCATTCCCAAAAAATACCGGTACGATTTCCGGCGGAGTGGTACCAAAACGCGGGTCGAAATTTACGCGTCGGATGCTACGCTTTTTCGAGGCCAGTTCGGCCCCGGCAGAATCCGCCGTTGGCGGATCGAGGAAAACTATGAAACACTTGGCTCTAATCTTAACTTTCGTGGGGATGTCGGCCATGGCCCACGCCGACATTGTGACGCTTGAGGAGCACTCCTCCGGTGACGCCCCCACCATCAATCTGAGCACGCTTCTTGGTCTATGGGGCACGCCGGGCGACGTAGTCAATGAGAGCGGCGCAAATAGCGATTCCATGTTCTATACATCGGGAGGCAATGATGTCGGAACGAACGATCTGGTGGGGTTGAACATCGTTAATAACACGGGAAGCACGATCACGTCCTTGCAAGTGTACGCTTACGGCGTAATCCAGGGCGGCTCGTTCGACTACAACTGCGGCGTCAACAACTTCTTCACTACGTGCGCGCCATCCAGCGGCACCACGCTGCCGTCCGGCACCGTGATTCCCATCGGTTCCCCGGTCGAGTGGAATTACTCCGGCCTCGGTGGCAGCAGCGAAGGGATCACCAACGGCACGGAATTCCGATTGACCGACAGCGTCGACGGCCTGTCCGGCACCAGCACAGCGCTATTCTACGCAATTCAGATTGATCTCAACCCCATCGACCCACCTAGCGGGGTCCCCGAGCCGTCCACGATGATTCCTCTGGTCCTGGGTTCCTTAGCGCTCGGCCTGCTGGCGGCGTACCGGCGCAAGCAGTCGGCGGCGCCCTCCGTCCGTTAAGGCTTGCAGGCGCC
>Ga0302324_100005887_pt1 | contig 26645 bp, 19 predicted proteins | sample Palsa_T0_1_FD_201949 | JGI IMG/M metagenome (GOLD analysis project Ga0302324, IMG submission 201949) | Peat permafrost microbial communities from Stordalen Mire near Abisko, Sweden - Palsa_T0_1 | ecosystem: Environmental > Terrestrial > Soil > Palsa > Peat permafrost | place: Sweden: Abisko...
CCAAGACCATTGCCTTTGCCCTCGGAGGTTTGGATCAACAAGCCGACTCCGCCCGGCCAAAAGACAAAGGAAGATAGTCAGTAAATTTTTATGCTGGGTGTCTCAAAGTGCTTGACACGCGCCGGTTGCTCCGTTTGTCGGGAGGAATATTGGACAGAGTCGGTCGACAAACGCGTATCCGCCCTTTAAGCATGTGATCTACATCATCAAGGAGAATCGCACTTACGACCAGGTGCTCGGTGACGTGAAGGAAGGCGATGGCGATCCCAGCCTGGTATTCTTCGGGCCAGCCGTATCGCCCAATCATCATGGCCTCGCGGAACGTTTTGGAATATTCGATAGGTTTTTCACCAATGCCGAGGTAAGCTCACAAGGTCATATCTGGTCGCACTCTTGTCCAAAATAGGTTTGATTCCCACCTGAGCAAAAGAAAAGTCCTCCTATAATAAACGTTGGCGAATGATTCCTTGGCCGGAGCTTCGCCAGACGCCACCCACAAGGAGGGCAAGGCCATCATACACATCGCGAGTCTATTCAATCACCTGCTCCAGCATTTTCCGCGGACCGAGTTCGGAAGCGCTGGTCAAAGAAAATGACGCGGAACGGTGCGCCAAAGGCTTTAGCTGCTGGACGCTGTTGGTAAAGTCTGCCTCACTCTGCGTGTGACGTCTACCCTAGCTCAGTAGGGACCGAACGGCGAGTCCGACGCGAAACGCGTGAGCGCGCCTCGTAAAGGACTCATGAAACTGGAACAGGGAACGATGCCCGGAGTCGGGATACGTGAGTAGTGCCGAGTTCGGAGTGTGCTCGCTCAGAAAATAAGAGTTTCTGACTGGGGTCATGATGTCGAACACGCCGCCTACGATGAGCCATGGCTGCGCAATTTTGTGGAGCTTGGCAAAACGCTCTCCAGTGCATGTTTCCCACGCGCGAAATGCGGCGATCTGAGCCTTGCAACGTCTGGCCCCGATATAGGTTCACCGATTCTCAGTACGTTGTGAAAGTCTTGCGATGAAAGCCTCCCCGGCCGCTTGACTCGACGCGCTCGGGGTGAAGAAAAGCTGCACTAGCTTTTCCGGACCCGGCATATTGGAATGGTAAATTCTCTCCAGTTCCGGACCATCCATGTGCATGATGTCCTCACCACTTTCTGGCGCGGTTCCAACCAGCAGCAGTTTACGTGCAAGCGAAGGCCGGTTAAGCGCTATCTCCTGCGCCACCATGCCGCCGAGAGAGAAACCCAGCACATCCACGCGTGTGAGGCCGAGAGCATCCGGGAAGGCGATCGCGTGAGCCGGCATACCTTGAACGGTCTCGGGGACCTCGCCGGCGAACCGTCATCCTTTTCGGCCTTGTAGGCGATTTCCACGCCCTGGAAAGCAAACGTAGCCGACTCAGTCGGATTCTCGCTACTGCCCGACAACTGCACGCTGGTGACGAGGGCGTCCTTGAGCCAGATACGGAAACAGTCTGCCTGCTTATCGCCCACGGGCAGCCTTTCTGGCTCAGCTACCACTCGCGCGACGCGGCTGGCGCCCGCGGACCGCGGCAGCATTCGCCAAGCCCGCAGAACGGCGGCACAGCGCCGGACGCACGGCGCAGCGCCAGACGCACGGCGCGGGGGGCCTATAGCGCCGACGCGATGCCCGAGGGAGGTTCGGGGTTGGCGAAGCAGCCGCATGGACGTTAAGGCGATCAGCGGGGCCAGCGATCGGCAGCCAGCCGGTGGCGCGGCGGCGCCTCCCGGCACGCGGCCTGGTGGCGCCTTTACCTCTGAATTCCGTATTCCTTGGCGTCGCGACCAACGAGCCGCGCTACCAAAGAAAGCGCTTTGTGGATAATGGTTCTCGGGAGTGTGATCATGAGACAAACCATTACGGCAGGCCTAATCATGGCGGCGCTGGCGTTGAGCGCAGTTGGGCAGGACTGGTATCACGAGCGCGAAGAGCGCTTCCGGGGTGAGCAATGGCGAGCGCACGTCTTCGTGCATGTGAGGACCGATCTCGAGCATATATGGAGCGCCGTCCGGGCGAGCGACAAAGAACGCAGGCGTCTCGAGCGAACGAAGGAAGAGTTGACCAAAATGCAGGCGGATCTGGATCAGGGCCGCTTCGATAACGGGCTGTTGAACGATGTGATCGATTCCCTTCGCAAGTCATCGAATGACGACCGTCTGGCGCCGCGCGATCGAGAAGTGCTATCCGACGACCTGATTCGGCTTAAGGATTATCAGGATCATCACGATCACTGGCCGCACTAACCGAACCGAAGGCATCTGCCTTCCATGGTTATGAGACCCCAGCGCGGCACCACGTCCCGTCAACCCAAAGTGTCGCGCTACGTCAGCAGCCCATAGCGCGCGCGAAACGAGGCTGGAGCGCGCGGACCTCTAGCAGCACTCGTGCAATTTTGCCAAGCCCGCAGAACGGCTTTTCAAGGCACCAAACCCACGGCGCAGGCTGGGCGGTCCAAGGCGAAGACGCGATGCCCGTGCGAGGCTATGGGCGTCGGCGAGGCTGTGAAGCGGGCATGCCGTGTTAATAAAGGGCGATGTAGACCGGCGTATGTTCTTGATCGATGAACACGGAGAACGGCCGAGGCGGCAACTGAAATCCGTCCCGTCAATGGCGAACTGTACCGTTCCGGTAGGCGTGCCCCCGCCCGAAGCCGGCGTAACGTTCGCTGTGAAACTGACCGCTTGCCCGAAATTCGAGGGGTTCTGGCTGGAGACGACCGCGGTCGTGCTGGCCGCCTGAGTTCCGGACGATCTGACTGTCTGGTTCACGGAGCCGCTGCTGCCGGAATGGCTGCCGTCTCCGCCATACTTGGCTGTAACGGTGTCGGAGTCGCCCACCGGCAGTGAACTCGTAGTGCACGTCGCCGTTCCCGGATTGCCGGAAAGAGCGGAAGCCACGCAGCCCGTATTGGAGCTCCAGGTGACGGTGCCGCTTACGCCAGTGCCGTACGCGCCGCTGATCGTGGCCGTGAACGTCAACGATTGTGCATAGACGGAAGGATCGGTGCCTGCCGTGAGGACCACGCTGACGCTGCTGGTAGCGTTGTTCACTATCTGGCCGCCGCTCACCGTGCCCGAGCTGCCGCCAAAGTTGCTATCCCCCGCGTACGTCGCGGTAACGGTATGATAGGCCGCCGAGAGTGTCGAGATATTTCCCTAAGCGGCCGTGCCCGACGACAGCGCCGCCGGCGAACCGAAATTCGATCCGTCGATGGCAAACTGCACGGTTCCGGTGGGCGTCCCGGTGGCGGGCGCGACCGGCGTCACAGTTGCCGTGAAGCTGACCGCTTGGCCGTAGGCCGAAGGATTCAGGCTGGAGCTGACGGCTGTCGCGCTGCTCGCGTTGAGCGTCAGCGGGCCGCAGATATCGACCGTGTCCTGGCCGGGGCAGGTCGCGCCGGTGGCATAAGGCGAGCCGGAATTGCCAATCCCGGGGCTGCCTGCGGCGGACGCGGCGTTGGCAGTCCCGCCTGTTCCAAAGGTCAGGTTGGAATAGCCGGCGGTTGCGCCGGAATAAATGAACAGCGCGCCGCCCTTGCCCTGTCCGGACTGATAGCCAACTCCGCCTGTAGCGGAGTTGTTGCTAAAAGAATCGTTAATGAGCGCAAGTGTTCCTGCGTGCTCGAAAATGGCGCCCCCAAATCCCGCGCCGCCCCACCGAACGGGCCACCGTCCCCACCTTGAAATCCGGCGCCGGCGCCGCCGCCAAAACCGCCGCTACCGCCGGTGGTTCCAAAGATGCCGCTGTATTCATAGCCGCCCCCGCCGCCCGCGCCGCTGCCGCCGTTTACGCCCGCCAGACCAAACAGATCGCCGCCGGCGCCACCGGCATAGCCGACCGAGTTCCCGCCAAAGCCCCCTCCGCCTTCCCCACCCGATATGTTGTTGGCTGCCCCACCCTGCGCGATGTTCCCGCTGAAATTGACGCCGTTTACGGTCAAGGTTCCACCGTTTTGGAAAATCGCGCCGCCAATTCCGGCCGCGCCGCCACCCAAGTTGTTGGCGCCGCCGCCCTGGGCGAGCCCGTTCTGCAGAGTCAGTCCACTGATAGAAACCGGCCCTCCGCCGATAAAGAACAGGCGCGTTGCGCCGCCGCCGTCGATGGCCAAGATTCCCGCGCCCGGACCTTGGATGTTCAGGCTGTCGTCGATTCGCAATCGCCCGTCGAAGCTGTCCGGCATTAACGCGATCGGCGAGGTCAGGCCGGAGGAGAAGGTGATGGTCGATCCTGTACAAGCATTATTCACGGCCCGCCGTAAGATTCCCTGGTCCGGATTCGACAAGCTGTCCGCCGTGGTGCTATTCACCTCTGGATTGCTAGTACAGCCGGTGGTGACCACGGTGAACGTGGCCGAGTCAATGCCATCCGACGCCGTGACGGTGAACGAGCCCGGAGTGTTGTTGGCGGTCAACTGAGGCGAGATGGCGTTGCCATTGGAATCGATTCCGACCGTCACCGAGGAAGCGCCGCCGCCCCCGCCAAACCCGCCGTTGCGTCAGAATCTTAATAGAAAGGTACTAAACAGCCCAACACAGCGCGCCACCAGTTCCACCAGGCAGCAGCTTGCATCCACGTCCGAAATTGCTGATAATCTTCGTATCATTAGCTATTTGCGCCTTCTGCCTATGTGCTTCTCGTGTCCTAGTCTGTCTTGCGGCAACCGGACAGGTGGTCCGTGGTGCGTTTAGCGCCGCGTTTGTGGAGTTTGGTTGCCGTTGCTGCGTTGTGCTTTGCTAACCGCGCACCCGCGCAGGTCGATTACGCCACCGCGACCCTTCAGGGCAAGGTCCTCGATCCCCAAGACGCCGTCGTTCCGAATGTCAGGATCACCGTCATCAGTGAAGCCACCGGCGTCGCAAAGACCGCGGTCAGCACCGGTGAAGGCTACCAGGTCCCCGCATTGCTGCCCGGCAAATATCGCATCGAAACCGCAGCAGCCGGTTTCACCAGAGCCGTGGCCCGCGACGTGATGCTGACTGTCGGCCAGCTTGCCACACTCGACATACATTTAACCTTGGGTGCTGAATCCACCACCATCGAAGTGTCCGCCGAAATCGCCCCGGTCCAGCCCGAGCAGACCCAGCAGGCCAACATCCTCGATAGCGCGCAGGTGGAGAACCTGCCCAACATCACCCGTAACTTCGTGCAGTCGATTTACACCGTGCCCGGCGTGGTCAATTCCTTTGCGCCCTCTGTGCAGGACCCAGGCGTGGGCACGGCGTACCTCTCGTCCGGTTTTTCGCTGGGCGGCAGCGACGGGCGCAACAACCTGGTCACTATCGATGGCGGGGAGGACGACTACGGCTCCGGCAAGCTACGCGTGACGCACGTGCCCATCGATTCCATCCAGGAGTTCCAGGTCAACCGCAGCTCCTTTGCAGCCGAATTCGGATTCACTGTGGGCACTGCCATCAACATGGTTACCAAGAGCGGCACCAATCAGTTTCACGGGAGCGCGGCAGGCTATTTTCGCGACCGCTGGATCGATGCCGAAGACTATTTCGACAAGCTGGCGGGCGCTTCATCCAAGCCCTTCGAACAGAGCGCCATCTTCAGCGGTACTCTGGGAGGACCCATTCACAAGAACCGGCTGTTCTTCTTCACCGCTCCCGAAGTTCAACGCCTGGATTCGGCCACCGTACAAAATATTGCCGGCGAGGCCGAGTTTCAGGGGATCACGGCACAGGCCAACGGCTACAATGCTCCCACCGGCGCCTGCCCCAACCAGAACACCGCGCAACAGCAGGTAACCCAGGTCTGCTATCTCACCCAACTGTCGAAGTCCTCGGGACCCGCAAGCGCCATCGGCACCGGCCTGCTGGCTTCGCCCATCTTCGGCAATCCGCTGAGTAATCCCACCCTGCGCGCGCTGGTTACCTCTAACGACGGCACTTTCGACGGTATCGTGTCCGGCCCTGGCGGCTCCGGCGTTCCCGGAATTCCGGGCTTCAACACGCCCCGCGGCCGGTACCTCAACTGGGTCACGCGCCTGGATTACGTGCCGGTCGCCAAAGACAGCTTCGCGCTGCGTTTCTCATTCACGCACGAGACCGACAATATCATCCCCGCGCCGCCTTATTCCAGTTCGGAGTTGCAGGAAGACGTCACGCTCACGGGGTCCTGGACCCGAGTTTTGAGTCCGATCCTGGTAAATGTAGTCCGCATACAAGCTGTGCCGCGCAATGTGGCCACGGTCCAGGCGCCCTATCCAAATGGCTCGGAGATCGATTTGGGCAATCAGATCCAACTGGGGACGCCATTCTCATATCCGTACGACGCGCATTGGAAGCGATTTCAGTTCGACGACGGCCTATCGTGGGCGCATGGCGCGCACAGCTATAAATTTGGGGGATCCTGGCGACCTGACTATTACAACGTGAACCAGAAGGTCTGGTTCGGGGGCCAGTGGGAGTTCACAGATGGCGCCTTCTCGATTCTGGACCTGATCGCGATTGGGCAGGGCGCCGGCGCCGCCGCGGCCCTGGAGAGCTTCAACCTCAGCCATGGTTATCCGGCCGCCGGCCCACCCTCCACCAATCTCACGGCGGTCCAATCGTATCTCGCAGGCACGCCCACGGTCCTGTTGCAGGCCAATCCCGAGTCCAATGCGACTTGGGCCGCCTGGGCCAATTCCGTGGGAGTGTACGCTCAGGATTCCTGGAAAGCGCTGCCGCGCCTTACCGTAAATTATGGAATGCGCCTGGACTACGAGGGCGACCCGTCCCCCGTCCCTCACAACACGCGAGTGACACCGCGGCTGGGCCTCGCCTGGGACCCGGCAGGGAATCAAAAGACAGTGGTGCGCGCCGGCGCCGGCATATTCACCGCGCCCAACATTTTCATGATTCCGTTCTATGCCAACCTGGTGGGCGACAGTGGCCGGTACGTGAATCAGAGCGCGCTGGTCGCGGGCTTGCCGTCACCGCCGTTTCCCTCGATCTTCGCCGCCTGGGCGCTGCAGGCGGGCAAGGCCACTACCGCCGAGCCCAATCCGGCTCTAACCAACTCAGATCTCGCCGCATTGGGTGCGGTGATCGGTCCGCCTGGACCTACCGCTTTCGGTAACTTCATCTACACCATGGCGCCCAATTTCAAACCGGCTTACACCATCCAGGCCAGCCTGAGCATTGCGCGGCAACTCTCTCCCAACCTGTCGCTCGAAGCCGGATACCTGATGTATCGCAGCGTCGACGTGGAGCAGATCCTGGAAGTCAACTATGTGCGCAACATGGCCGTGCCGGTGGATCCGTTCGCCGGCCCGCAATATGTTGCCAAGTCCGGCTTCACCGCCGGAGAGCCGAACGGCTCCATCTTCCAGAACGATGCCTTCTCCTCCAGCGGCACCGGCATCTACAACGCCGGAACCCTGTCCCTCACCAAGCGGCTGCAACACGGCCTGGAGTTTCAAGCCAACTACACCTTCAGCCGCGCCATCGACGACACCAGCGATTTCAGCGCGCTTAGCACGCCCTTCCGACCGGACCTGCTGAACCTCGACCGCTCGCTTTCCGATTTCAACGTCACCCACAACTTCGTCGCCAACGCGGTCTATACCACGCCCTTTCACGCCCGACAAGGTAGCCTGATTGCGCGGGCACTGGCGGACGTCAGCATTTCGCCCATCTTCTATGCCCGCAGCGGCATCCCCTTCACCCTGCTGGTACCCGGACTTTCCAACGGAACAGTGGGCCACAACGGCAATGCCCGGCCATGGTATGAAGGACGCAACGACGGCATCGGTCCCCGCTTCTTCAGTTGGGACCTGCGTATCTCCAAAGCCCTGCTGCGGGCTGAGCGCCGCACGCGCCTGGACGTGATCGCGCAGGCGCAGAATCTGCTGAACCGCACTAATTTCGCGGCCGTCAATAACAACTTTCCCGCGGATCCGAACTATCCTCTGCCGGGCGGCGGCACCCTCGCCAACGGTCCGTTTAACGTGCGCGGATTCATCCCGGCATCGGTGGCCCAATTAAGCCAGCCGCTGGCGTTCACTTCGGCTTACCCCGCGCGCCAGGTCAGTCTGGCGTTGCGGCTTTCATTTTAGGCTCCAGCAGCGCGCGCAGCTCCCGCACTTCCGGCGTACCGCGGCCCTCTTGAAACCAGGCATCCAGTGGTTCCAGCAAGGCACGCAGATCCCGTCTACGGCGTTTCCGGCGCCCAATGCGCGCCAGCGCCAGCGACGCGCGCAGCTCGGGCATGCGGGCCTTTTGCATCTGCGCGATTTCAATCGCCGTGCGGAGGCTGGCTTCGCCGGCGGCGCCATCGCCGCGCATCAAATGGATCTCGCCGGTGAGCCGGTGCAGTTCAGAGTCGTGCACCTGCTCGCCGTTCTCCGCCGCGTATCGCAGCCCGCTGGCGAGCGATGCGAGCGCCGCATCCGCGCGCCCGGCCTGGAGAAGCGCTTCGCCCATCATCAGGCAGAACTCCGGCGTCAGCAGCCCCGATCCCGTGGCGCGGTAGCTCTCCAGGCCAGCCTGCATCTCCCGGATGCCTGCATCCGTCATCCCCGTCATGGCCTGCACCCAACCCAAAAAGATGCGGGTTTGGGCCACCCAGAACAAATAGCCTTCTTCGCACGCCAGTTTGTGCGCCCGCTCCGCGATCGGCGCTATGGCCGCATGATCGCGGAACAGGTAGTGATAATCCAGCGTGCAGCCCAGCGCGTAGGCCGTGCAGGCGTTGATGTTCAGGGTATCGGCAATAACCCACGCATCCTGGTGCGTCTTCCGGGCTTGATCCGGATATCCCAGGAACCAGAGGCTCAGCGAAAGGATGTGAGCGCATGCGAACGACGACGGTACGTGGAAAGTAGCCACAACCGCCCGCTCGCGTTCGGGCGTGTAAAGCAACAGTCCTTTCTCGGCGTGCTCCCTGGTTCCTACGAAATCGCCCAGAAAATAAGTCGGAAAGCTGATGGCGTGCCGCGCTTCGATCAGCAGAAGCGCATTGTCGGTGGGCAGCGTTACATCCAGCACGGCATTGGCGACTTCCACCGACGCGCGATGATTCCCGCGCAGAAAGTACATGCCCGAGAGGGTCAGGAGCGCCTGCATCAACCCCGGGCCGTTATCCAGCTGCTTGCACAGATCCCGCGCGCGGATACATGCCGCTTCCAGCTCCCGCGAGGCCCAGCCGAAGGTGGCCGTGAGAGCGTGGCTCAACGCCAGTTGCGCCTCCATTTCGGATTGCAGCCGTTGCGCGTCATTTTCCGGCAGCGTTTCCAGCAACGCGATGGTCTTTTGCAGGTACGCCACGCACTCGCGCAGGGCGAATCGCAGTTGCGCCTGCAAGCCCGCCTTCATCCAGCCGGCGGTGGACTCCGCGATCCGGCCCGCGCCCTCGTAGTGCCGGGCCAGCAACTCCGGCTTGGTTTCCGCGATCTCCGGAAAGCGCTGGATCAGCGCGGCGGCGATCTTGTTGTGGAACTCCTGCCGCGTCTTGCGTAGCAGCGATTCGTAAGCCGCGTCCTGTATGAGCGCGTGTTTGAAGGTGTATGTGGATACTGGCGGCGTGCCGCTCTCGAATACCAGATCCAGCGCCACCATGTGCCCCAGCGCCTCTGCCAGCGATTCCGTGGATTTTCCCAGGACCGCCTGCAGCAACTCGAAACTGGATTCCCGCCCGATAGTGGCGGCCAGTTGAGCCACCGCCCGGTCCGGGCCCAGCCGGTCGATGCGCGCCATCAGCGAATCCTGTACGGTGGCGGGGATCAGACCCGGCGGCAGCGGTCCGGCCATCTTATATCGATCGTCCAGCTCGCGCAGGATGCCGGCGCCCATTACGGTGCGCGTCACGGCCTCGGCAAACAGCGGAATGCCGCCGGTCCGCGCCACCACTTCCTCCACCAGGGCCGTCGGCAGCGGCTTAGGGCCAGCAATGCGCGCCACCAGCGCACGCGTATCCTCGGGCTGCAAGGGGCGGACAGAAATCTCGCGGCAATGCGCCTGATCCAGCCAGGGGGCCGAGAATTCCGGGCGCGCGGTACACACCATCAGCACCGGCAGGGCCGCTTGCCGCATCACTATCTCGCGCAGCAAGTCCTGCGTGGAAGGGTCAGTCCAATGCAGATCTTCGATCAGCAGCAACACCGGCGATCCGCCGACAGAGTGCATCAGCATGTCCGCCAGCACCGTGAGGATCCACTGCGGCCGCTTGGCCAGCGGTATTTCGACCTCGCTATAACGGCCCTGTGTTGGAATCGAAAACAAGCCGGCCAAAGCCGCCGTGGCGCCCTCTACGTTCACACCGCGCCCAGCCGCGAATTGCTCCAGCAGGTCCAGCCGGCGGGCGTCGTCCGCGCAGTCTGCCAGCCCCAGCCTGCGCGCGATCATCTCCATGATCGGATTCAGCGGACTGTTCACCTGGTACGGCGAACACTCCGCTTCGAACACCTCGTGCAGCCGGCTGACGGCTGCCTGCCGGGCCGTCTCCAGCAGCCGCGATTTTCCGATTCCGGCTTCGCCGCGCAGCAGCACCGTCCGCCCGCGCCCAGCGCCGGCGTCGTTCCAGGCGTCGCGGATAACTTCCCGCTCACGCTCGCGTCCCACAAAAGGCGTCAGCCCTTGCGCCGCGCTCATGGCCTGAAAACGAGTGGCCGCGCCGCTCTTCCCAATCACGCGGAAAATCTGCAGCGGCCGCGACAATCCTTTGAGCGTGCGCGATCCCAGATCCTCCAACGCATACTGGCCCGCCAGCAGCGAGCGCGTATCGCCACTGATCACCATGGTGTCCGGAGCCGCTTCCGCTTGCAAACGCGCCGCAATATTAGGAGCCTCGCCTAACGCCAGTTGCTCGCGCCGCAAGCCGCCGCCCACGTCGCCCACCACTACCACGCCTGTGTGAATGCCGATGCGTACCTGCGGGCATTCGCCGGCCGCGTGAATGCTGCCGACACGCGCCAGGATCTCCAGCCCGGAGCGGACCGCGCGCGCCGCATCATCCTCGTGCGCGGCCGGGTACCCGAAATACGCCAGTACGCCGTCACCCAGGTATTGCGCGATATGGCCTTCATAGCGTTGCACGATCTCCGCGCACAAAGCCTGGTAGCGCGCGTAGAGTTCGCGCAGGTCCTCCGGATCCAGCCGCTCGGCCAACACAGTCGAACCCGCCAGGTCGGCGAAGAAGACGGTGAGCTGGCGGCGTTCCGCCGCTGGCGCCGCGCCGGAGATCAGCGGCCGCCCGCAACCTCCGCATGCCACCGAGTCACGAGGATTGCGGTACGTACAGTACGGGCATGGCGCGCCCAGGGGAAGCCCGCATTCAGAACAGAATTTGACGCGCGCCGAATTCTCAGTACCGCAACCGGGACACACCATGTGTGAGCTTGTCAGTGGTCAAGCAACTCGCAATCGAGACGCATGACCCCGTCCACTATATTACGATTGATCGAAGGTCTAACGCTATTCAGCGCCACATACCGGCGATGGGCGGCGGGTACGGCAGGCTGAGCCACCAGGGCACTCGCAGTTCGTAGCATCCCAGCGACGTGTCTATAATCGAAGGGAGCCAACCAACTTCGGGACTTCGCCCGGACGGATAACCCGCCACATAGGCCGCATCCACCTGAAGACTGGCGCGCATGGGCGCCAACGTGGCCAGGTCCCATCTCCGCTGCATATCGGACAGACTGAAAAACGGTCCTACAGAGAATGGGACCATGGAGATGATCGGCTGGCTGAGGATTTGCTGAATAGGTGCAAAAAGCGGAAAATCAATCACCGAACGGTACGCGTCGTTAATTGTGTCCCATTCCAGTGTCGCCAGGCGCTGACCGGTAAGGCTGGTGACGGTATAATCGTGCGCCCGCACCGTGATGTATGTCAGCTCTTTTGCAAAGCCCCAGAAAGCAATGCCTCCCAAGACTGGAAGCAGATTATCGAGGTGGAGCTTCGGCATGAAGTAGTAGGGCCCGGACGTGCCCACGCAATTGAGACCATTCGCGAGGAAAGTGAACGGAATCCCGACATGATGCTCGTGGTAGGTCAGACTGGGAACCATCGTTGGTATGGACATCTCCAAGCGGAACATGTCGTTGAAGAAGAGCAATACGGGATGGGTTCCAGCCGGTGTCAGATTCTGGCTGCCCAGTTCCAGGCCTGCCGGCAGAAGAAGGCGCACCAGTTCCCAGGGCACCGCTAGCGTGACACCGCGCATGGTGCTTTCACCATTCAGCCGGATGGCGTTGAAAGGATGTTGAGAGGTCATGAAACCTCCATAGGTGCGCCGGTCATACCGAAGCAGCCGGCCCGTAGGGTAAGCTGAGCCACCAGGGCGCCGAGAATTCGTACGAAGCACTCGCCGCCGAAAAGGATCCTCCGCTGAATCCGGGCATATATGCCGGATCCACATCCAGCACTGTACGCAGCGGCCGTACCTTGCCCAGGTTCCAGTTCCGGTCGAAATCGGTCAGCGAAAAATAGGGGCTGGCGGCGGGAAATGCCGAGATCAGGGTTTGATCCAGCAACTGCCGAAGCGCCTCGAACACTGAAAACCCCGCAGCTGGGAGATAGCCATCCCCACCATCCGCGCTCCAATCGAGCGACACCAGCCGCCGCCCGCTTAGGTTCGTCACCGTATAACAATGGCCGGTCCTCTTCACCGCCGCCAACTCCTTGTCGAACCACCACCAGAACCGCCCGTTCAACTGCACCCAGAGATCGTCCAGGTACAACTTGGGCATGAAGAAGTAAGGGCCGCCCGCGTCCAGGTACGTGAAGGGAATGCCTACTGTCTGTTCGTGAAACTGCATGGGCTGCAGCCATGTCGGAAGCGACCACTGGCAGTTCACAAAATCGTGGAACTGGAATATCACCGGATGCGTGCCGGCCGGCGTGACGCCCTGCTCGCCCAGCCGCAACCCCGCGGGCAGCAGCCCGCACACGTGTGCTCGCGGCAGCGCCAGGAGCACGCCGCGCGTAAGGCCGTCGCCGATGAACCCGCAAGGATAAGGAGCGCGCAACCGATTGCCTCGGGTTCGATCATTATATACTGGATCCGTTCTGCAGATGACCGCGTCACCGCAACGCATTGCCGTGCTGGGCGCCACCGGCCACATCGGCCAGGCGGTGGTGCGCCACGCGCTTGACCACGGCCGGCAGGTGACGGCGCTCTCGCGCCGCTGGGATCCTCCTGAATTGCACGGTCTGCCCGTAAGGCTGCAGCGCATCGATGCCTGCCTCGAATCTTTGGCCGACGCGGTGTCGGGTCACGATTTGCTGATCGACGCGGCTGCGCCGTATCCGCTCGAACTGTGTCAACCCGGCACGCCGGCCTGGCGCGCGGACGTGGATGCCGCCATTGTGCATGCTGAACGGGTGATCGATGCCGCGCGACGCTGCCGGCGGGGGCTGGCCTTTGTGAGCACCTGCGCCACGCTGCCGCGATGCGAATCACCGCCCACCGCGGCCGCCGCCCTATGGCGACGATCCGTTTCTCCCTATTTCGAGGCCAAAGCCGCTATGGAGCAGATGGTCCTGGCCGCCGCGCAAGGGCTGCCTGTGGTGGTCGTCAACCCCGCCGTCTTTCTGGGCCCGTGGGAATATCGGGCTGAAGAATTGAGCATCGTGCGCACGGTGCTGGCGGGCCGGCTTCCAGTTGTCATGGACCACACCATCTGCGTGATTGACGTGCGCGATGTAGCCGAAGCCATCGACTGCGCCTTCGCGCGGGAGCTGTTCGGAAAACCGATTCCGCTGGCCGGCCACAACATCGCCTTAGCGGAGCTGGTGTTTCAAACCGCCTGTCTGGCAGGGGTCCAGGCGGCGCCGCCGATTACCATCGACGGCGGTCTGCTATCGGCCGCCGCTTTCTGGATGCACGCCGGATTTTCGGCCTGGGGCATGCAGCCGCCGAACTACCTGAGTTTCATTCCGTTGATCCCGGACGTGGTGCCCATGTTTCCCTCCGCGGAGCAGAACGCCCTGGGCGTCTCGATCCGTCCGCTGACTGAAACGTTGCGCGATGCTATAGAGTTTCACCGAGCTCTTCGGCCTGCTTGAGAATGTCGGACGCCAAAGACTGGTTCAGCTCGATTTTATCGCCGTAATACCAGTCCGGGTCCCACGCCAGCGGCAGCGGCAACAACCGGTCGCGATCTTGGGCCTGGAACGAGTCCCGCCGCACGCAGAAATCCGGCTTCTGATAGGCGCGCGAGAGCTTGTTGATCAACGCTTCGTACTGGACTTCGCACTTCTGCCGCGCCAGGTCCACCATCTGGCCCTCTTCGGTGGAGTGTGCGCGCGCCGCCTCCAGCTTGACAGCGGGCGGATCCTCCGGCTTGGACTCGTCGGCGAGCTCGGCCCGCAGCGTATCCAGCAGCTCCTTCAACCTGTACTCCTGCGCCAGCGCCAGCGTGTCCAGGTTGTTGTGCGGCGATGGTTCGCCCTCCACGCCCTTGTTGGCGATCTCCTGCATCACCTGGATGAGCTTCCCGCCCATCGCCGCCAAATCGTCTGCACTGGGCATGCTTAATGGCTGTCCGGGCGGCTGCTGCTGGGCCAGCTTGTCGTTGAGCGCGCGAAACGCCATTTGCATGCCCGCCAATCCCATCACTGCCAACGGCGCCAGCAAATCCACCGCATCTTCCAACTGCAGACGCAGCGCGCTGAAGCTTCTCTGATTCTCAATGATGATCTTGAGCGCATCGCGCCAGCGAATCCCCGCCCCCTCACCGGCCAGGTTTTGCAGGATCAGCAGCAAATCCGCCGGCATGCCTACGACTGGTTGGCTCTGCGGCGCGCCGCTTAAATCCTCAAGCGATATGCGCGAGGCCACTGCGCCCGGCGGCGCCGCCATCAGATTGTTGATCTGCCGGTACAGCTCAGCTTCCGCGAAAGGCATAAGCGGTCCGCCTTGGGGCAATGCGCTCAGTCCCTTTAGAAGCGCTTGCCGGCCCTTGCGCCAGCGCGCATTCGGGTCGAAGTTGCTCCATTCGCGCGAAAGCACCGATTCGATCACCATCTGCGCGTCCACAAACCTGAAGGCGTTGCGCGCCTGCGCGGGCGTGATCTCGCCCACTTGATCGCCCGCCTCCCGCCGCTGTAAGGCCTGGTACATGGTTTCCGCCGTGCGCGACGGGTCCATCTGGTCCTGCAGCGTTTCGGCTTTCAAATCCACCTGGATCTTGGGCGCCGCGGAATCGTCGCTGAGCAGGGTGTGAAACGCGTTTTCGTGGAGGGTCCACGGCTCCGTGCCGTAGCGCGAGAGCAACGTCTGCCCCAGCGGCTCGTCCATGGTCGCCCGGATATAAAAAGGACGAATGCCTTGCGCGGTGTACACGATGCCGGCCGCGGGGTCTTCGAGGCGCGCCGCCAGGATTCCCAGATCGTTGACGATGTCGAGGCTGGGATAGTCGTAGATGCGCACAGCCAGCGTTTCTTCGATTTCCCGCAGGTCGAAAATTTCGGAGAGCCGCCTCGGCTGGCGCACCAACGACTGGTGGCACGCGCGATCGGGGTCCGTGACGTCGCGGAACTGCTTCAACGTGTAGAGCGGCACCGGCGCCTGGTTGCCGAGCAGCTCCAGCGCCAGAGCGCGCGCGATCTTCAGCTTGTCCCAATATTGTTGCTTGGCGCCTTTCTTGGTGCCCAGTTCGCGGCGCAAATCTTCCGCCCACTTCCAGGCGGTGTCGGGCGCGCTGCCCAACCCACAGTCTGGATCGTTGCGGCTGATTTCGATTACTGGCTGAAAGGTCGCCTGCTGCCCCGCGCCCAACGCCGGCAGGACTTCTACATCCACGCGCAGCACCGTCTGCGCCGGGCCGCTCGAACCCCCTTCGCCCAGCCAGACGGTCTCCGGACGAATGAAGTTGGCGGTGCCCGCTGCGATGCCCTGGATCTCGAAACGTGAAAATGCCGTGATGCAGTTGTCCGTGAACGTGTACGCCGGAACCAGCCCTAGGCCGGCCGTCTCCCAGTTACCACGATCCTTGACCGGCTTCCCATCGTCGCCCTGCCGCTGCCATTCGTGATCGGACATGCGCTGCCATCGCACCGGGATCATAAAAGACAGCTCGTCCTTGGCCCAGTCCCCCACGTTGTCCGTCTTGGATGTGACGCCTTCGAAACTCGACGCCGTGAGGTACACATAGGCATAGTTGCCGCCGATCGGCAGGCCCATGTTTATGGATTGCGGCGGCCGCGCCCACACCTCGAACCGCACGTGGTCGGCCGAGGGCTGCGCCATGGGTCCGGATAGTGGCACATTGAGGTAGGCGTTCAGAAACTTCTGCAGCGTAGCCTTTTCAGCCAGCAGCGGAATCACCCGGATGGTAGTGCCGGAGTATTGAAATGGGCCCGAGACGGCCTCAATCGCCGTAGAGACCGAACAGTTGAAAGCCGGGGCATCTGCCTGCGGCACGGGCTTCTGCGCGGCATCGAACGGTTTGCCCGTGTCGTCCTTCCACACGCCGTCGTACGCGCGCCAGGCTACGTTGTAACCGCGGCCATACATCAAATCCACATCGATCCAGAACGGCATCACCGGCTTGAACTCGGACACCTCCACACCGTTGGAGTTCCAGGTTTTCGACGCCTCAAGGCCCATAGTGCGCGCGATGGGCAGGGACGAGTGCTCATAGAGCCGGATGGTATGGCCGCCGCTCAATTCGCCGAACAGCGTGGATTCCTCGCCCAGCAGGCCGCCGCCGCTGAAGGCGGTGGTGCGCATGGAGCTGCTGGTGAGCGCCTGGTAACAGATGCGCGAGGGATCGCTGATGGTGCGGAATTGTTTCAGGTTCAACGAATTCAGGATGTAGCCTTCGCCGCCCGGCGCGAACCAGGCGGGCATCTGGCCCAGCATTCCCGAGATCAGCCGCGGATCGGACAGCGGATTCACCGGAAAAATCCGCATCGCCTGCGCCAGCCACACCATGTCGCGCCCGAATCCCGCGAAGGCTTGCGCCAGGTTGGACGCTATGTTCCAGGGCATCATCGGAGTGGATGCGTCAAAGGGCACGCGGAAGGCCGACACCGTCTCCCGCACCACTTCCAGAAAGACGCGCGTCTCCAGGTCGCCGCCCGCATAGGCTTTCTGAAAGACCGTGGTCGCCACGCTGGCCAGGTTCGACGAGGCCACCGGATTCTTCATCCAACTGCTATCGGTCTGCTTTACGGAGGCCAGTACTTTGGGGAACCCGTAGACGGTGCGCCCCACGGGCACCGAGATGTCGTCGTTCACGAAAATATAGGGTGTGATCACCCCCCAGTCGTGAAACACGTACTGCCCGTCCACCAGCTTGTACCATTCCACAGGAAGCCCGAAATACACTTCGATCTGCGAGAACCAGCCGCTGCGCATCATGGCTTCGCTCATCTGCCCGTAGTTCAGCAGCACTACGAATACATAGGGCAGCGGCGCGCGGAAGTACCCGGCCTCCCGGGGGACGAAATTGAGGTAGCCGTCGACCAGCTGCTGCAGCGTGTCCAGGTTCGCGCGCAGCGGAAAAACGCGGGCCGAGACCCCGCGGAACATCAGCGGCGGCTTCACTCCCAACTGGTCCAGCGTGATGCGAGGCAGTCCCTTAGTGAATTCCTCTGGCGTCATCGGTCAGTTCCTCTCAATTACCCAGGCGGGCAGCGCTTCCAGAAAACGCTTGTCGCGCGAATCGGGCAGCGCGCCGTACAACGCGTTCATCTCGTATCGCGCGGCCCCCGCCAGACCGTGCGCCACCTGGCGGGCATAGTCGCAGCACCCGTAGGCGCCCATCCGCTCCAGGACCCAGGCGACATCCGCATCCGTGCGTTCCTCGCGCGGGCGATCCAGCAGGGCCGCCAGCCGCTCCCGCTCGGCCGCGCGGGCTTTGGCCATCAGATCGATCAGCATCAGCGTGCGCTTCCCTTCCCGTATGTCACCGCCGAGCTCCTTGCCATAAGCGTCCGCATCGCCTTCCAGGTTGAGCAAATCGTCCTGAATCTGGAAGGCCGCGCCTAAGAAAAAGCCGGATCGGATGCAGCGGTCGATATCGATCGCGCCGGCTGATCCGATGAGCGTGCCCATGCGGCTGGGATGAATGGTCGCCAGCCAGCAGGTCTTTTTGAGAACCATCAGCAGGTAATCCGCCTCCGCCACACTGGTCACGTTATCGCGCCGCCAACCGAGCTCCAGTGCCTGCCCTTCCGCGGACTCCCGCGCCATGCGCTCGGTTTCCTCCAGAATGCGCAAAGAGAGTTCCGGGCCCAGCATATACCGGTTGTCCAGCAGCGGGCGCATGGCCAGCAGCGACAGCGTATCGCCCACGTTGATGGCGATGGGCACCCCCTCCATGCGATGCATGGTGGGCTTGCCGCGCCGCTGTTCGCTCTCATCCTCAATGTCGTCATGGATGAGCATGGCGTTGTGTATCAGCTCGATTGACACTGCAGTACGCAGCGCCAATTCCAGAGGCGTGCCGAACGCGCGCGCCGTGGCGATGCACAGGCTGGGCCGCAACGAGCGCCCGCCGCGCCGCGGATAATCCGCCACCAGATCGTAGAGGTAGCGGCGCGGCTCCGCCGCCGGCAGATAGCCAAACAACAGTTCCCGTGTCGCGTCGCCGTACTCCTGCAGAGTCGAGGACACCAGGCTTCGGGCAGGCGTTGCCATGTAATCGCCAGGGTCCTATACGGACGCTTTGGGCAGCTCCGCGATCACCACGGTCACTTCGCCCGCGATGCTGCCGTCCGCGGCCCGGATCACGCCCTGATAGCGGCCCGCCGCCTGCGCATCGGAGACGGTCACGCGTACCTGCAGCCGTCCCTGGTCGCGATGCAATGCCACACTGTCCAATAGCGGCGGCGCAAACGAATCTGCCTTCAGCTCCATCGCGCCCGCGCCCGGCTTGATCTGCACGATCACTTCGGTGGGGCGCTTGGACGCCACTTCCACGGAAAATTCCGGCGCCGGCGCCGCCCCTGGAAATCCGGCTGGCCCTGGCATCCCCGGCATCCCTGCCATCGGCCATCCCCCTCGCCCTCCCGGCATGAACGACGACCACGCGTCCATCCAGAATTTCATCGCCGCCGACCATTGGTCAACGAGCGGCGTCATCGGCCCCCAAGCGTTGTTCCAGTTGCCATAGTTCGATCGTTGGTTGCTCATGTGACCCTTATCCTCTGAGGTTTCTCGATACTGACGCGCGGCCTCGTAGCCGCGCTTCATGTATTCGTCAATAACAGAATATGCCGTTCTCACCCCGCACTCAAGAGCGCCGCGCAGCACTCCCCCCGGCTCCGCCTGCGGAGCCCGTGCCGTTCCGGAAATCGCGCTCACCAGCGGGTTGCGTACCGGCCCGCTGCGCTCCGGGACATCCCGTTTCATTCGAAATGGAGATGAACTCATGGCTCCAGCCTATGGATGATCGTATCCAATAATCTCACTTAAACCCGGTTTTCCGGAAATGGCGTGCGCCGCCAGCCGCCCGGAAATCACGGCCGATTCGATGCAGCCGCTGTCCAGCCCGGTCGCGGTCCAGTCACCCGCGATAGTCAAATTGTCAAATGTCATGTCCAACGGTGAAATCCGATAGGCCGGGCTCCCCGGCAGCGACTGCACGTACCGGTCACTCGGATTGACGTTGGCCGTCCAGAACTGCGAATCGAATCGCGCCGGCCCCGCGCCCTCCGCCGTAGCGTCCGCTGCCAGCAAATCCCAACGGAAACCGTCACTCGCCACCGCTCTCGGCCACAGCGCCTGCACCTCGTTCTCCAGGAAATGGACGGCCTGCGCGCGCACGGCGTGGCGTTGCTGCTCCTGATACGCCTGGCTCGCCGCTGCCTTCGACTGCCCATCGCGCAGGACGCTGCAGAAATAGGCGATGCCCTTCACCGGCGTGCGCCAGCTTTCCTCGGGAAGCAGATGGCTCATGTCTGCCCAGGTATCGAAAGTCGCCTGGAAGCCGGACAGAGTCACCGGCGGACGCTTCCAGCCCAACTCGCCCGCGTGCTCCCGCAGCCAGAGTTGAAACGCCCGCGTGGGCACCGTTTTCACGCGCGCCACCATGTCGCGCCAGCGCGGCTCCCGATCGATCAACTCGCGTGCCACCTGCGGCAGCGCCCCGATGCTCACCGCCAGCACGGCGAAATCGAAATCGTTCTCCACCTCCAGCATCTTGCGCCCGCACTGCCGCTCCTCCCACGCGCCCTCGAACGCGGGCACCTGGCGGGCAATGCCGGCGCCGTCCTCCAGTTGCGCGTAATCCGGAAGCGACGGCCAGATCGGCATCTTGTGGATCTCCACCAGCGGCTGATATTCACCATTCTTCACGCGCGCCTGCAGGTCGAACTCCAGGGCTTGCACGTACGACCCGTCTGCCTGCGGCGCCAGGCCTACGTTGCGCAGCCGGTGGAAAAACTCGAACCTTACGCCGCGCCGCTTGAGCACTTGGTAAAGCGGCGCGAATACCACGTCCCCCATGCCCGCATTCATGCGCCAGAAGAACGCGCCGCGATAGGTGAAAAACATGCGCAGGGCGCCGCGCAGCGCCACGCCGGCCGCCAGCCGAGGCCGCCCTATGTCGCCGTCCTCGAAAGCGAACACCAGGTCGTAGATCCCGCGCATGAAACCGGAATCGAGCGACTGCTCCGAGGCGCCATTCATGCGCAGCCAGTCGCGCCAGTCGTAATCGTTAATAGCGTCGAAGCCGCGCGGATCCAGCGCCAGGTTCGAGCGCAGGGCCCCGCGCAGTACTGCCAGGATCAGGTCGATCACCTGCCACACCCGCCGCAGTTCCTCATCGCCTGCCGCCAGGATATCCAACTGCCGCCGCGCCGCCGCCGTCAGCGCTTCCAGTAGCTGCACCGGTAACGAAGCCTCTCCACCGAACCATCGCGGCAGGAACAGATCCATGGTTTCGCGCAAAATTTCGCCGGCTTCGATCAACGCCGCGGTCGTGGCCAGCTGGCCGTAGCGCAGCAGAGTGCTGACCGCGGAGGCCAGAGAGTCGGTGCCCGCGCCAGGATTCCGCGGACCAGGTTCTACCGCCGCGCCCTGCATGGCGGCCGACGAACGCAGCAGCTCCAGGACCAGCATCACCGCCTGCCGCAGATAGCCGAGCACTGTGTATGGATCGCGCGCTGCCGCATCGCCCGGTTCCCCAGGGCTGGGTGGAATGCGCGCCTGCCAGAAATCCCATCCCCCCGGCTTGCGATCCGCCACGCACACATCCGGCGCCGGCTGGAAGGCTTCGCGCCAGTCCGCGAAACGGCAATGTGGAAAGTGCTGCCGCCGCTCCGCGTAGCACTCGCGCATCAGGCGGAAGGCGTTCTCGTAGAAGCCCAACCAGAGGTGCAGCCCGTGTTCTTCCACGCGGTCGGCCACGCCCCGGCCCGAGGCGCCTTTGCCGCCCAGCCGCCAGCCCGCCTGATAGACCGTCACCTGGTAGCGCCCCGCCAGCTCTGGACGCGTGAGTTCGAAAGCCGCTGCCAGGCCCGCGCATCCGCCGCCGATCACGGCCACGCGCGCCGGCCGCCTCTCCGGGTTCAAGATAACCTCTGCCACGTAGCCGGGCGCGCCAGGTGCACCGGCAGCCTGGTGCCGCCGTCACCGTAAGCTTCGATAATCTGTGTGGCGGTCAACCCCTTTGCCGTGCTCAGGTCCGCGCCCGTAAAATCCGCCCGCTTCAGAAACGCCCGGACCAAGCTCGCGCCGCGCAGATCGGCGCCCGCAAAGTTGGCGCGGCAAAGGTCCGCGCCATCCAGAATCGCGCGCCGCAGATCCGCGTCGCGAAAGTCGGAGTTACGCAGCACAGCCCGCTCCATCAACGCGCGGCGCAGGCTCGCGCGCCGCAGGTCCGATTCCATCAGAATGGTGCAGTGCAGATCGATCTCGTCCAGTTTGGCCTCCGCCAGGCTGGCGCCGTTCACCACAATATAGCGTGGATGATCGCGCCGGAACGCGTTCCAGCGTTCCATCCCGTCCCGCAAAAGCGCGCACGACGATTCCGCCTCTTCATTCCGCGTGCCGTCCCTTTCCAGTCTGCCCAACAGCATATCGGACTACCGAAAACGTCCCCAATTATGTCACATTTGAAGACGGCATCAAATGAGACTGTCTGGCCGCGGCCTCCGAGGCCGTAATTGATCGGATCGCAAATCTCGCACTACCGCATCCTGCGCAAGCTTGGCGAGGGCGGCATGGGCGTCGTGTACGAGGCTTACGATCTACGCCTGGGCAGGCGCGTGGCCTTGAAGTTCCCGGGCGCCGGAAGCATGGCCGCCGAGGATGTCCGTGAGCGTCTGCTGTCCGAGGCGCGCGCCGCCGCCGCGCTCAACCACCCAAATATCTGCACCGTTTATGAAGTGGACGAGGCCGACGGCCAGCTCTTCATCGCCATGGAGTATTGCGACGGCGCGTCCCTGCGCGAGCTCATCCGCAAAGGACCGCTGGATCCGGGGGTGGCCCTTGCCATAGTGATTCAGGTGGCCGAGGGTCTGACTGAAGCCCATAACTTGCAAATCGTGCATCGTGACATCAAGAGTTCCAACATCATGGTGGACTCCCGCAACCACGCCCGGCTGCTCGATTTCGGCTTGGCCAGCCTGGGAGGTCCGGCGGATCGCACCGAAACCATCAACCATGCCGGCACCCCCGCCTACATGTCGCCGGAACGCTTCGAAATGGGGCAGAGCGACGCGCGCGCCGACATCTGGGGATTGGGCGTGGTGTTCTACGAGGCGCTCACCGGCCGCCTTCCTTTCGCGGGCGATCCTGGGCACGTGGCTTATTCTATCTTGAACACCGATCCGGAGCCGCCCTCCGCGCTGCGCCCCGCCGTCGCGCCGGTGTTGGATGAAATCGTCGATAAGTCACTCTCTAAAGATCCGGTGGAACGCTACCAGACCGCAGCAGATATGCTGGCGGATCTGGTACGGGCGCGCCGCCTGGCCGAAAAAGAGAATCGCCCAGGGCCTTCCGCCGAAGCCACCGGCACGCTCCCCTCGGGATCCTCCACCGCACGGCTGGTCTCCAAATGGAGCCTTCACACAGTGGCCGTGTTGCCCTTCGTGAACATGAACCAGGGTGCCGGAGACGAATTCCTAAGCGACGGTCTGACTGAAGAGATCGCCAATGCCCTCACCCAGGTTCGTGGCCTGCGTGTGGCCTCCCGCGCTTCCACGTTTCAGTTCAAGTCGGCCGCCCTGGATGTGCGCGATGTGGGCCGCCGCCTGCGCGTGGGGGCCCTGGTGCTGGGCAGCGTGCGCCGCCAGGGCGAGCGCGTGCGCGTGACCGCCCAGTTGGTCACGGCGTCCGACGGCTACCAGATCTGGTCGCAGCGCTTCGATTGCGAGATGAAAGCCGTGTTCGACGTCGAAGACCAAGTGACCGGCGCCATCGTCACACACCTCCGTAAGTGGCTGGATGCTGATCTCGAACTGTCGCACCTGCACGGCGCCACGCCCGGCTATGGCGCGCATGAATTTTATCTGCGCGGCCGCCACGCTTTCAATCTGCAGACCCCGCTGGGCCTGGTAGACGCGCTACGGTTCTTCTCGCAAGCCCTGCAGTTGGAGCCCGCATACACGCTGGCGCGCGTGGGCATGGCGGATTGTTATGCAGCGCAAGGATGGTACGGCATCGCGCCTGCATTGGCCGTGATGCCCAAGGCCAAAGCGGAGCTCCAGACAGCCCTGGCTGCAGATGCCGCGCTGCCTGCGGCGGCCTGCCTGCGCGCCGCCATCACCGCCGGTTTCGACTGGGATTGGGAAGCTGCGCGCGCTCAGTTCCAGGAGGCCTTCGCGCTCGCCCCGCCCGATTCGGGTCTGTTGTTTCACTATGCGCTCGACTACCTGACGCCGCGCGGCCGCCTGCATGAGGCCCTGGAAGAGCTGAAACTGGCACTGGCCCTGGACCCGGCCGCTCCACTCCTGAACACTGCCCTGGGTGGATGCCTTTACCGTCTGCGCCTATACCCGGCGGCCTTGGCACAGTTGCAGTCCACGCTGGAATTCGCGCCCGGTTTCTACCATGCTTACTGGTCGATGGCCCGCGTTTACCAGGCGCAGGGCCGATTTGCCGAAGCCATGGACAGCTTCCTGAAGGCGCTGGCCGCTAGCGGCGCCGATAACCCAGCCGTGTTGGCGGATGCCGGACATTGCCACGCCGTGATGGGCGATGCCGCACGCGCTCGCGAGATCCTGCCGCGCTTGAACGGTGTCCCGTTGGCCGAGGCCACCGTGTATCTCGGACTCAAAGAAACTGGCGCAGTGTTGGATCATCTGCGCCAAGCGGTCGCCGGCCGCGCCCGCGGGCTCATCTGGCTGGGCGTGGATCCGCGTTTCGACGAACTCCGCGTCCATCCGGGTTTTCGCTCCGTAATGGCTCCGGTCGGCCCGTCCAAGGAGAGCGCAGTCGCCCGAACAGGTGAAAGCCATTCTAATGCATCGGGGCGTGTTACACCGCAGGGCTGCTGGTCCCCGCAGATTCAGACGGAGGAAAAGAAGCCGGAGGCGGCGACCGGGGATGGAGACGGGGGGAGAAGCGAAGCCTGAAGAGCGTGCCCTGCGCTTTTGCCGAAGGCTCGACGGCCGCCGCTGCGATGTTTCTTGTCAAAAGCGAATTTCCAAAAAAGTCTGATATGACGGTTTACCGGGGCCGCAGCAACACCAGCGAACAGATCGTATTCATCCGGAGTCGGACCATGACAAGCTGCAAAGCGCACTGCACGCACTGGCGCGGGGATGCTGGTAAAGCCCCGAAGCACGGAAAAGACCAACACGGTGCTGGAGCAACTGGTAGAGCTGCCCGGAGAGAAGGCTGATCCTCCCAAGGATCACCGACGCAATGGCGCCACGGCATATACTGGCGCGAAGAAGGTGCCAGTTCCCCATCCCCCCTGATTCCGGTGACGTATGCTCGGGCTGCGAAAAAGGCAGAATGTATGGAACCGTGTACCTTGGTGTGCATGGTAGGACAAGCGCCGCTGGCAGCCACAGTGTTTGAGTTTGGACCGGCCGCTCTGTAACCTGTGCGGCGAAGTGTTCACCGCGCCGGAGCCGGAAGGGATTGGTTCTGAAAAATACGACGCGACCACAGCGCCGATGATCGCGCTTTTGCCGCGGAATGCCGCTCCATCGTTTAGAGGTACTGGAAGACCTATTGGGCATTCCGCCCGCCTGCCTCGACGCAGTGGGAGGTCGTGGAAGAAGCGGCAGAAGGGGTCATCGTTGACGTCATCGCGCGCAACAATGAGCGATGCCCGCGATTTCAACTCTTCTGCCAGGCAGGTCGGCGGGCCGCCGAGAAATAATGCGGAGCGGGCCCGCGCGGGTTCGGGCGTGTGATCAAACGGGAAAAGCGAACTTGTCGGAGGTGCGTGGACACCACGGCAATTGCCGGCCCCGCCTGGGCAGCGGGCCTTTTGGCTGCCCTTGGCTTCGGTGGAGTCGTCTTTGCTCTAATCGTCATCCGTTCTTTTGCCACTCAAAGTTAGCTCGCGTTGGGGTATCTTCCGTCGAACACTGGCCGGGTCATTCTCCACGATGCCTTCCGGTCGAAGTGGTGGCCGTTGCCGACGGCTCTGCTTTCTGGGGCTCGGCATGGCAATCAGCGTCGCTCCGCTAACCAGGACCGTGATGAACGCAGTAGGCCAAGGATTGGGGGATCGGCCTCGGGGATCAACAATGCGGTCTCACTCATCGCCGGCTTGCTGGCTGTCGCGGTTTCGGGACGTTACTCACCGGGGTCTTTCAGGGTGCTTTGAACCGGCGATTGAAAAGTCTTGACCATGCGCCGGCGGTTCGGGCAGAGATCGAGTCCAAAAGGTGCAAGTTGGCGGCGGCAGAGTCCGTTGACCCGCGCGGGCGCCGGGCTATCAACGAAGCATTTGTCGCCGGCTGTCGCAGGGTGGTGTGGCTGTCGATGGGACTGGCGCTCGTCAGTTCCCCGGCAGTATTGATAAGCACCGAGATTCGAGTCGAGCATCAAATGGATGCTGGCTAGATTGGCCGAAAGGGCCGACCGACAAAACCGCGACGCCGTCCGGCGGCCCGAAACGATGGCCACAGGCAATTGGCTTCTCTGCAGGAATCGAATCTGTGGCACGTATGACCCAGCCGGAAGGGAGAGATCGTCTTCTGTCCCCATGCGGGTGAGATTGAGGCTGTGCCGATCGAGCCTGCCGCGCGCCCCTATGAACCTTGAGCGATCAAACAGGCGCCGACATATCCTCATTAACATCTGTCTGGAACAGATGGAGCGCACTTTCCGTAGACCGTCATCCGACCACGAGGTCGCTGCCATCAACTCTGTGTAAGATAACCTCGTCCGCGAAGGTGATCGTGGGAACCATCGACACCGCGAGAGTACAGCAGAAGCTTGTCACATTTTGACGGCCCCGCCGTGCTCTCGTTGGGCTGTAGCCCAAGCAGGCCGCGCTTGGCCCAATGGCGTCACGACGAAATCGGTTCGAGTTACGAGCCGGACTTTCTGTTTGTTCCTGTCTGTCTCGGAATCGGTTGTTAGCAACTTGTTAGCACTCGCAGATTACAGGCCAGCCGATCTGCGGCGATTGCGAGCGCTGACGATACCGGCCTGTGGGCTAGCTAGCGACACGCCACAGAACTGATTTCCCGTTTGGGCAAGACAATAAGCCCAGTGATCGGAACGGAGGTCGGGAACGAGTTGCGCCGATGCAACACACTGGGTTTGCCCTGGGCG
>Ga0302324_100005888_pt1 | contig 26643 bp, 22 predicted proteins | sample Palsa_T0_1_FD_201949 | JGI IMG/M metagenome (GOLD analysis project Ga0302324, IMG submission 201949) | Peat permafrost microbial communities from Stordalen Mire near Abisko, Sweden - Palsa_T0_1 | ecosystem: Environmental > Terrestrial > Soil > Palsa > Peat permafrost | place: Sweden: Abisko...
TCGCTCCATTTCTGCGAATGAGACCATCTGTTCAAGGCTCACACCTTCAGCGTCCCATCCGCGTCAAGCGGACAGATCACATGCTAATTGAAGCGGACAGATCACATGCTAACAACAATGACGAGCGGGTGGCCTTGCTGACGCCCGAGATTCAGGTTATCATCCGCAAGCTTGAGAGGAAGCGCACTCCCGCCGAACAAAAAATCGCCGACGATTACTCCCCGGTTCTGCGCATTGACCCTCCGAAGATCAAGGAGATCATGTCGCCGGAGGAGATTGCGACATACGACGGCCTGTTGGAACGTCAGCGTGCACTCACCAAGCCGCCGGAGCTGCCGTCTCACTGGATCGTGGAAGAAGACAGTGCTCTTCTCAAAGAGAAGACTTACGTTCTCACCTCCGGCGATCCGTCGAAGCCGGAAAAAGATAAGCCGGTCGAACCGGGCTTTCCCTTCCAACCGGAAGATGTCGATTTTCGGGATGGCCGCCGTGAGGGCTTCGTCGATTGGCTCACGGCTCCTGATAATCCGCTGCTCGCGCGCGTCGCCGTCAATCGCATCTGGCAATGGCACTTCGGGGAGGGGCTGCAGAAGACGGCAAGCGATTTCGGGTTTCTGGGCGGCCGGCCCAGCAATCAGAAGCTGCTCGACTATCTAGCCGCGGAGTTCGTTTCGCACGACTACAGCATGAAGTGGCTGCACCGCTTGCTGGTGACCTCCGACACGTACAAAATAGCCTCTCAGGCGGATCCCCGCTACCTGGCCGCCAACCAGAAGATCGATCCCGCCAATACGTACCTGTGGCACTTTCGGCTCAAACGTCTGGAGGCCGAGCCCCTGTGGGACTCGATCCTTTACAGTGCCGGAGAACTCAATCTGGCGGTGGGTGGTAAATCGTTCCAGTTAGTGCGGGCTGACAGCAAACAGAGTATTTTTCTTCCGCGCGACGGTACCTTCGAGACGCAATCCACCCGCCGCGGGATCTATATCGCGCGGGGCTTTATACCCAGCACCGACGTGATGTCGAACTTTCTACAGACGTTCGACGTCGATGATGGCCGCACACCCTGCCCGTTGCGCGCGCAGACCATCACCGCCCCCCAAGCCTTGTTCAGCATGAACGACGAGATGATCGAGAACGCCACGGGGCAGTTGGCGGACCGGGTTTTGAACGAGTCTTCCGGAGACATTCGGGAAGCCGCCCAACGAATGTTCCGCGAGACCATCGGGCGGCCGGCATCCGGCGCCGATCTGGATCGGGCGCTCAGCTATGTGGGAGACGATCCTGGAAAGCTCAAGGGTCTCGCGTGGCTCTTATTCAACCTGGATGAATTCATATTTGTGAAGTAGTGATGACCAGCCTTCGCACCCTCTATCCTTGTGGCCGCATCGCCAGGCGGCGCTTCCTTTTCCAGATGGCCAACGGCTTTCTGGGATCGGCGATAAGCGGGCTCTGGGCCGCTGACGGCCGTATGCCCGAAGCGTATCTGTCGGGGGAGGCTCGCGCCAAAGCCGTGATCTATCTGTTCATGTGCGGCGGCATGAGCCACATCGACACGTTCGATCCCAAGGACAACAAGTACGCGGGCAAGATTATCGATGCCATCGGCTTCGGCGACAATAATGCGCCGATGAAACGGCCGGTGATTCCCATCCTGCGTACCTATACGCCGTACGGAAAGTCCGGCATTCCGGTTTCCGATTGGTTCCCCAATGTGGGGAGCATCATCGACGACTTTGCGGTGGTGCGGTCCATGTACTGTCATCAGACCAACCACTTCCCCGCCGTCATCGAGCACACCACGGGAAAGCCGCTGCGCCAGTTCGAGCATCCTTGTCTCGGCAGCTGGGTCACTTATGCGTTGGGGACCGTGAACCAGAACCTGCCGGCCTTCGTCAACATCGGCCGTCCCTCTTCGCCGGTCCAGTTGACCGGAGGCTACCTGGGTGCATCTTATTCGGCCACGCCGTTCCAGCCAGGCGATACGCCGATACCGGATTTGTTGCCGCCGAAGAACTCAGACCGCAAAGAGCGCGACCGTCAGATGCAGGTGCTGGCGGAGATGAACCAGCAGTTCCGCCATGACTATGGTATCGAAAGCGAAGTCGCCGCCCGCGTGAAAGAGTACGAGCTCGCGGCGAGTATGATGCTGACCGCGCCCGCCATCGTCAATTTCAGCAATGAATCGCAGCAGGTGAAGGACCTCTACGGCATCGGCGTGAAAGAGACCGATGACTTTGGCAATCAGTTGCTGCTGGCCAGGCGACTGGTCCAAAACGGAGTTCGCTACATTCAAATCTGCCACGCCGGCGGTGGCAATGGCGCGTGGGATGCACATGGCGATATGAAGACGCACGAGCCTTTGTGCCGCTCGATCGATAAACCCATCGCAGGCCTGATCCGCGATTTGAAGCAGCACGGCATGCTGGATAGCACGCTGGTTGTTTTCACCAGCGAGTTTGGGCGAACGCCTTGGTCACAGAACACCACGGGCCGCGATCACAATGGCAAAGGGTTTACGACTTTGCTTGCAGGGGGCGGCGTGAAGGGTGGAGTGGTCGAGGGTGCGACCGACGAGGTCGGCTATAAGGCGGTGGAGAATCCTCACTATATCAGCGATCTGCAGGCCACCATCCTCCGCCAGCTCGGCCTGAACTATAAGAAGATGGACTTCACCGCCAACGGCCGCGCATTCCACCTGATCGAGGAAGGCGCCGGCCCAATGACGAATATCCTGAGCTAGGAATCTGCCTGCTGCTCCTTTCGTGGCCCGTCTGGGCACGACACGGAGCGCGATTTGCCGCCCTTCCGAGTGGCCGTGATGCCCGCGGATTTACCGAGAGCACTGGGCAATCGGCGCCGGTGGCTCTTGAAGGCCGCGCCGGCCAGTAGAATTGCGTCGGTCAACCCGACCACGACGAGGCAGAAGCCGAGAGCGGCGCCAATTTTGAATTTACGCGTTGCTGCAATGATCATTGAAAACAAGCGCATTGCTTCGCCCCGAGTCTCCGGGCGTCGCCTATGCCGCAGCTTTACGGGCTTTTCGGTAAGCCGCCCAACGCTTCTTCGTGCCTTCTCTTATGGCTTTCAAGCCCGCCGCCGACAGTTTCCGCTTCATCGACTTCGCCGGTTGAGCCTGTTGCTGTTTCTGCGCCGCCCATCTCGCCCTCTGTGCAGCGGCGATCCTGGCGCGGCCGGCCTTGCTTATTGTGCGCCGCTTCGGTAGCGCCGCGTGATCTGTGGCGGCGGCCGCGGCCTTTGGTCGGCCTGGACCGCGCTGACCGAGTTGCGCTTTGATATCGGCTATCTTCGCCGAGAGCCTTTCAAGTTCGCTCTGATACCCAACGATGGCCATCTCCAGGATGGCGTTGTCTATCTTTGACTGTGCCCGTCTTGGCATTATTGGTTCTCTCCCCACAACAATTAATTGGGACCGTGTTTGAATCGGTCTCCTCGCGATTCTAACACTGATCGCCTTGCTTCACAGAATTACCGATGACCTAAGTACACTAAGTCGCGTGGGATTCGTCCAAGTTTCACGGGTACGGCAGCGAGACTCGCGACACCCTGCTCTTCGGCTAATCACATATGCTGATAACCGTCCAATCGCGGAGCTGGCGGACCAAAGTATTAGCTGGAGCCGCCAGTCGACGCCAAAGAGAACACGGTGGACGTTAGTGAGCTGATGAATGAAGAATCGAGTGCGTTGAACCGATGTGCCTCCCCATCGTCTGTGCTTTCACCTACTTGCTGCCCGCTTGGTAATTCGGATAGGCCGGCCGTTTCGGCGTGGGCGTCGGATTCTTCGCCAACATTTCCAGCACTACCTGCACGGCCTTTTCGAGTTGCGTATCCGTACCTTGGCGCCATGCCTTGGGGTCCAAGTCCACTTCCACATCCGGCGCCACACCGTGATTTTCGATCTCCCACTTGCCGTCCGTGCTGTAGAAGGCCAGGTTCGGTGTGCCCGTGAACCCCTGGTCGATCAAATCCGCAGGATTGGTGTAATGGCCCACCAGTCCTCCCCACGTCCGTTTACCAACTAGGGGTCCGATGCCCGACTTGCGGAACAGCCAGGGCATGGCATCCCCGCCGGAACCGGCCATTTCGTTGGTGATCATCACCTTAGGTCCGAAAATGCCCGCGATTGGGGTGGTGATGTCCTGGCCTTCGCGCATCGTCCAAAAACTCAGCAACGGTCGGCGCAAGTAGTCGATGATGTAGTCCGCTATGTCACCGCCGCCATTGAATCGCTCGTCGATGATGGCCGCCTCCTTACCCACCTGCGCGAAGAAGTAACGATTGAAATTCGTGTAACCGCCGGAATAGGTATCCGGTAAGTACACATACGCCACACGTCCTCCTGTCATCTGGTCAACCCTGCGTCGGTTGTCTTCGATCCAGGCGAGGTTCCGTAGGTCTGTTTCACGTTCAATGGGAACCACGGTAACCTCGCGGGATCCCGTTCCATCCGGACTCGGTCCTACACGCAACACGGTCGACTTTCCAGCAGTCTCCTCGAAGAAGCTATAGATGTTGTCTACGCCACGCAACTCCCGCCCGTGCACCGCCAGGAGATATTCGCCGGGACTTACGTCCACGCCGGGCTGGGTCAGCGGCGCCTGCAGCTTGGGATTCCAATTCTCCCCGTTGTATATGCGCGCGAAGCGGTAACGGCCATTCTCGATTTTGTAGTCCGCACCGAGCAAGCCCCCCTTCACCTTCTTCACCTCGGGCATGTCTCCTCCACCGACAAACATGTGGCCGATGGTGATTTCGCCGAGCATCTCCTCGAACAAGTAGTTCAGGTCGTCGCGGCTGGTGATGCTTTCGAGGTACGGCTCATATCTTTTCTCGATCGCTTGTAAATTCAAACCGTGCAAGCCCGGATCGTACAGAAAATCCCTCTCGTCGCGCCAGACCTGGTGGTACATATGGTTCCACTCTTTGTGCGGGTCCACATACACCTCCAAACCGTCCAGCTTCAGCGGGCCGCCTTCCCCGGGTTTGGGAGGCGCGCCGCTCGGTTTCTCCGCCGGAGCGATGACCCATTGCCCCTTTTGCCTGTAGAGGATCTTCTCCCCATTAACGGACAGGTCCACCGAGCTGATGCCTTCCAGAATGGGCTCGGTCTTCCTGGTTTTCATCTCGAACTTGTGCAGGGTTAGATGCGGACCGTTGGGATCGAATTCAATCGGATCGACCGGCGGACCCTCCACCAGGAACAGCACGCCTGCCTTCCCAGCCGCCATGCCTGCGTAGTTACGGGCGGGAATGGGCAGCGAGACGATACGCTGGCTGATGTTGTCGAAATCGATAGAAACGATAACGGGCTTCTCTTCTTTGGCTTTATCTTTGTCCTTGTCTTTATCCTTGTCTTTGTCCTTATCTTCGAGCTTCTCCTCATCGCTCTCGGGCGCCACGGGCGAGGCCACACCTTTCTTCAGCACCACCGCGTAAACACTGCGCGTCACCGGCCGGCTCAAGCTGGACATATCGAGCCACCCGATCGAAAGAGCCGCATCCGTGCTCGCAGTCAAATATAGATACTTCCCTTCCTTATCGAAGTTCGGGTATCTCGCATCGCTCATTCCGTCGGTCACCTGATGTGTCTTGCCATCGTCGAGAGAATCCACAAAAATGGCGTGGAGGTGATTCCGCAATTGCTTGCTGTAGGCCAGCCATTTGCTATCCGGTGACCAGGCTGTATCGATATTGAACGGCCCTGCGAAAGTGTCCGTGTCAATGCGCACAGGAATCTTCTTTTCCAGATCCACGTACCACACGTTGAGCCGCTTGTCAGTGTATGCGATCTTCTTGCTGTCAGGAGACCAACTGGGGGAGTAATAGAACGAAGCGGGCTTGTCGAGCTCGATCTTATGAACCTCTCCCTGTCCGGTCTGATCCCGGTAATGCAGCGCGTATTCGCCGGACTCATCGGAGAAGTAGGCAACCCACTTTCCGTCCGGCGACCACGCGGGATCGCGCTCGGCGACATCCGGAGTATTCGTCAGATTGCGTATATCGCCTTTTTCGGCAGGCACGGTCAGTATTTCTCCCCGGACTCCGAATACCGCTCGTGCGCCGGTTGGGGAGATCCCTGAGAACTGGATGCGCTGGGCTTCGATCTTCTGGAAGTGCGGCCTCACTTCCTGCAGATCGCCGGTGATATGGATGTCCACTTTCTTTTCCTGGCCCGATTTCAAGTCCAGGACACGAATCGCGCCGAATTCTTCAACTACGATGGCATCCGACCCGGCGTTGGCGGACTTGAGATCCAGGCTGTTGTCGTGAACCACTTGCCTGACCTGTTTGGTCGACGTGTCATAAGCGAACAGCGAGACCCGGCCGCTCCGATCGGACAAAAAGTAGATGGTCTTGTCAATCCACATGGGATTGAAGTCGTTCGAATTGTCTCGCGGGATACGATACTCGACGCTGGAATCCGCCAGGTTCACGATCCAGATAGGCTTGGTCTGACCCCCACGATAGCGCTTCCAGGCACGCTGCCACTGCAGGTTCGGGACATAGGCCAGCCGGGAGCCGTCCGGCGAATAGGAGCCCTCCTCCGCCGCCGGCAAGGGCACTTCCGTCTCCAGGCCGCCGCTCAGCGCAACGGTGAACAGACGCCGGAATCCGAATGAATAGCTGTTGCGAGGAGAACGGAACAGCACCTGTTTGCCATCACGCGTCCATCCCACGGCTTCATCATCCCCGGGATGGTAGGTGAGCCGTCGTGGCACTCCGCCGGCCGCCGCTACGACATATACGTCCCGATTGCCGTCGTATTCGCCCGTGAAGGCGATCGATTCTCCATCGGGCGAAAAAATAGGGTCCGTCTCTATGCCCACCCCCGTCGTCAAACGCCGCGCGTCGCCTCCCTCGCGGCTTACGATCCACAGATCGCCAGCATAGCTAAAGACGATTTGCGTGCGGCTGATGGACGGTTTTCTCAACAAGAGAGACCCGTTTGTCTGGGCAGCGCAAAGACCTGCGGCGGCTAGCAGCAGAATCACACTTCGGCGTAGCATCATCATGGGCTGGATCTCCTCCAAGATTTCCATATTTTGGAATCTAGGTTCGAGTTAGTATACTCCCAACCGTCTCCCCTGGTGGTCTTTTTTCATGCTGAGCGAGCCGGCACACCAGGGATGGGGGCTGGTCTGTCTCCTCCGAGCCCAGGGAAGCACGGAAGTGCCTCATTTCAAGCGATTTCTTGCACGCCCCAAATCTTTTCTAAGGACGTGTGGCGAACGGGGCGCCCCGCCTTATCGACCCGGCGCTGGAGAAGCCTCCTTGTACAGCCTGTGCGCCTTTGCGAGACATCGGGATGGCTGTCACGACTTACGGCGCTTCACGCCACCGGGGACCGGTCGTTTTCCGGGTGAAGATGCGATTTCCTTCGCCATTTGGATGCTCTGTTCTGCTGCCACCAGTTCCCGCAGACAGGCCCAAATCTCTCTTGCGCAGGCCCACCAGGTGCGGCGCCAGGATCACGCAGCCGGTATGCCCGGTCCAATGCAGTGCGTCGAGCGCGGCATCGTTTTCCGGCAGGTAAGGGTCCCCGCCATTGCCGAAAATAGCCTCCACGAAATCCAGATTGCTCATCAGGCTGGCCGGCGCGAAGAAGCGAATCTCCATGCTCCTGGCCGGATCGTTTCCCGTGGCGGGACACACCATTGGCCGCAGTAGCAGTGACACGAATAAGTGAGCCTGCTCTTCCTGATCGGCGGTGAACGGCAGAGTCGAAATCTCCGCCGGCGGACGCAATGCCTCCGCCAGGAATTGTGCGAAAACCTGCTTGGGCGCGGCCAGCTTATCCGCGGGAATTGGCAAACCGCCTTCGACAATGTGAAAGAGTCCCTCAGTGGTGCGCCGGTCGCTTTTCGGATTGTGCAGGACTCCCTGCGCGACGCGATAGGAGTGCAGATAGGGCGAAGCGAAGCTATCGGTACTGGGAGGGAGAGACATCACCCGCGCCAGCCCCGGCCGGTCGAGCACGAACGAATTCGCCGGCAGGTGCGGTGCGCCGCCAGGGCAGACGTCTTTCAGATACGCATCCAGAAACTGCTGAATACGACTGTCGGCGGGACACAGGCGGTTGCCCAGCAACTGATCTTTTTGATAATAGTTGCGCAGCAGCGGGCCAACGATTTCGAGGAAGTACGGGTCCGTGGTGCCGCGGCTGGAGGGCTGCCCCAGAGCGACCAGCTTCAGATTGATGTAGCGGATCAATTCCTCGTTCTGTGGAGGTGCCATTTCTATCAGTTGTAGCATTCCGACAGTTTCAAAGTCGTCGTGGGGCCTCCGGCGACGCAGGATACGCCCTGTCAACGAATCCAGATATCCGTGTTCATCGGTGTTCATCGGCGGCCAATATCCTTGTGCTGAAGCACTCAAAAGTCTCACGATCGGAAGATAGAATGGGCCGCCGATGAACACCGATGAACACGGATTTCAATTCAAGTTATCCACACCCGGCAGCGTCCGACTTGAACAGGCGCCAGGGTCTCAACGCGATTTCGACCACAGCCACTCTCCTTGGCAGATCCAACCGCCGGTAGATCGTGGTCGGCCAATCCAATTTCGTTCCGACCAGTGCAGGAATTCCACCGCATAACCGAGGCGCGAGCGTAAGCGACCGGCCGCATGATGCTACAGTTCCCTCTTGATGCCAGCCGCCCGCGCAGTCAACTTCCGCTGGTACATCTGCGGCCTGCTTTTCTTCGCCACCACCGTCAACTACATCGATCGCCAGGTGCTCGGACTTCTCAAGCCCGTGCTCGAGAAAGAACTCGGCTGGAGCGAAGCCGACTACGGCTGGATCGTATTCGCGTTCCAAGCCGCCTACGCGCTGATGATGCCCTTCGCCGGCCGCCTGATCGACTGGGCCGGTACGCGCCTGGGCTACGCTGTCGCCGTCGCTTTTTGGAGCCTGGCTGCCATGGCGCATGCGCTGGCCCGGGGCGCGCTGGGCTTCGGCCTCGCCCGCTTCGCCCTCGGTCTGAGCGAGTCCGCGAATTTTCCCGCCGCCATCAAGACAGTAGCCGACTGGTTCCCGCAGCGCGAACGCGCGCTCGCCACCGGCATCTTCAACAGCGGCGCAAATGTAGGCGCCATCCTGGCCCCGCTGGCTGTTCCTTACCTGGCGATCTATTATGGATGGCGTTCAGCCTTCATCGTCACCGGCGCGATCGGTTTCGTCTGGGTGCTGCTCTGGTGGTGGTCGTTTCGCGAAGCCGGCGACCACCCGGACGGACCGCAGCCCGAGACGCAGCGAATTCCGTATTCCCGCCTGCTCGCCAGCCGCGCCGCATGGGCGTTCATCATCGGCAAGTTTCTGACCGACCCTGTCTGGTGGTTCTATCTCTTCTGGCTGCCCGGTTTCCTAAGCCGCGTCTATGGGCTGGATCTGTCCCACCTGGGGCTGCCGATCATCGTCGTCTACCAGGCCTCTACGCTCGGATCGATCGGCGGCGGCGCCATTCCGGCAGTGCTATTGAAGCGAGGCTGGAGGCCGAATCGCGCGCGCGAAGCGGCCATGCTGATCTGCGCCGTAGCGGTCACCTCCGTCATTTTCGTGACGCGGGCCCGCGGCCACATGTGGCTGGCGGTGGCCCTGGTCAGCATTGCCGCGGCCGCGCATCAAGGCTGGTCGGCGAATCTCTATACTCTGGCCTCCGACTTATTCCCGCGAAGCGCGGTGGGGTCGGTCGTAGGCCTCGGCGGCATGGGCGGAGCCGTCGGCGGCATGCTCGTGGCGCCCCTGGTGGGAATTTGGCTGGACTGGTCGCACGATGCCTATGGGCCGCTGTTCGTGATTGCCGGATCGATTTACCTGGTAGCCTTCGTGGCGATTTATTGGCTCGCGCCCAAACCAGCCTGAATGTCGAGACCCAGATACTGCTGCGCGTTGCGGTAGCAGATATTTCGGATCATCGGCCCAACCAGCGTGTCACTGTCCGGAATCAGACCATCCTCGATATCTCTGCCAATCAAGTTACACAATACGCGGCGAAAGTATTCGTGCCGCGGATAAGACATGAACGAGCGCGAATCGGTCAGCATACCCACGAAACGCGAAAGCAGGCCGGTATTCGAGAGAGCGTTGATCTGCCATTCCATGCCTTCCTGCTGGTCCAGGTACCACCAGCCGCTGCCGAACTGTATCTTACCGGCGATCTTACCATCCTGAAAATTGCCGATCATGGTAGCGAGCGTGTAGTTATCCACCGGATTGACATTGTATAGGATCATCTTCGGCAGCGCGTTCTCCATCTCGAGGCGGTCCAGGTACGCGCCCAGCGCATTTGCCTGCGGCCAGTCGCCTATGGAATCGAATCCGCAGTCCGGTCCGATCTGCTGGAGGCGGCGAGTGTTGGCATTGCGATACGCGCCCAGGTGCAACTGCTTGGTCCAACCCTTTTCGGCGTCAAGATGTCCGAAGAACAACATCATGTAAGAGGCAAACCGTTTGTGGTCCTCAGCGCTGGCAGGCTGTGCCTGGCGTGCTCTGTCGAAGATAACGGCGGCAGTCCCGGCGGAGCAGAAGTCCGCATAGCAATGGTTCAGGCCGTGGTCCGAGAGGCGCGCACCCATCGCATGAAACGCATCGTGGCGCTGGCGCAGGGCATCGGTAAAGTCCTGCAAACTGCCTATATCCACGCTGCTGGCGGCGGCCAGCCGATCCACCCAGGTGTTGAAGGCATCCGGCAAATGCACGTTGAGCGCCTTATCTGGACGAAACGCCGGAAACACGCGCGCCGCGCAGCCGGACGCCCGTATCGCCTGGTGGCAGGAGAGATCGTCCGCCGGATCGTCGGTGGTGCAAAGCGCGGCCACGCGAAACCGCTTCAAGATTCCATGAGCGCGCAGTTCGTCCGTCGCGAGCAGCGCGTTGGCCCGCTCCCAAATGCGCTTGGCGCTGTGCTCGTCCAATAGCTCGTCGATCCCGAAGTAGCGTTGTAACTCCAGATGCGTCCAATGATAGAGTGGGTTTCGCAGAGTGTGCGGCACCGCGCCCGCCCACGCCAGGAATTTCTCGAACGGGCTCGCATCCCCCGTGCAATAGCGTTCGTCGACGCCATTGGCCCGCATCGCGCGCCACTTATAATGATCGCCCTCCAGCCAGATCTCGAAGAGGTTCTGGAATTGCCGGTTTTGGGCGATGCTGGCGGGCGACAGGTGGCAATGATAATCCAGAATCGGCTCGCCCTCGGCGAAAGTGCGATAGAGGCGCTTGGCCGCCGGGTTGTGAAGCAGAAAATCTTCAGTGATGAAGGGCATCGGACTCCAGGCTCCAAGCCACAGCATACTGCAATTTGTGTCATCATCCTTCCCATGAAGCTTTTTCTGAGCGCAGTATTCCTGGCGGCCCCGGCGCTGGCCGCCGTTCCTGGCCTGGGCAGCATTGTGAAGATCGATTCCGGCTGGATCGCGGGCAGCGGAACCACGGTCCGCGCCTACAAAGGGATTCCCTACGCCGCTTCAACGGCCGGCGATCTTCGGTGGAAGCCGCCGCAGCCGCCCAAGCCCTGGAAGGGCATCCGCGTTGCCAGGACTTTCCCCGACAACTGTCCCCAGATGCCCATCGTGCCCGGCCCGCAAAGTGAAGACTGCCTGGGTCTCAACGTCTGGACGCCTGCCCGCGCGGCGTCCGACAAGCTCCCCGTCATGGTGTGGATACACGGCGGAGGATTTCAAATCGGCGCCAGTTCCCAAAGCGCCTACGATGGCGAGCCGCTGGCGGCACAGGGCGTCGTCCTGGTGACCATCAATTACCGGCTGGGCATCTTCGGATTCCTGGCGCACCCCGGGCTCAACCGCGAGTCGCCGCAAGGCGTCTCCGGCAACTATGGATTGCTGGACATGGTGGCGGCGCTCGAGTGGGTCAAGCGCAATATCGCGGTGTTTGGCGGCGATCCCGGCAATGTCACGATCTTCGGCGAGTCCGCCGGCGGCACGGCCGTATGCCTGCTGATGGTGATGCCGCAAGCCGAAGCTCTGTTCCAAAAAGTGATCTCGGAAAGCGCGGCCTGGATGTTCGGGCCGATCAGCCATTTGAAAGAATCCTGGTATGGCCGCGTACCTATGATGCAGTTTGGCGAGAAGCTCGGCACGGATATGTCCGCGCTGCGATCCAGGACCACAGCCGAAATTATGAAGACGCTGCCTCCGCCGATGACTCGCAACGAGGCAGCCGACCGCGGCGAAGCCTACATGCCGGTAGTGGATGGGTGGGTGCTCACCGACGATCCGGCGCGCCTGTTCCCGGCGGGCAAATTTCACCATGTGGCGTTGCTGGCCGGCACTAATGCCGACGAAGGCACGCTGCTCGGCGGACCGCGTGTGCGGAGCCTGGAGCAACTGCACAAGTGGGCTCAAGATAAGGTCGGGCCCCGGGCGGACACGCTGCTATCTCTGTATCCGGCAGCCACCGATGCGGATGCCTATGCCGCGGCCGTGCAGGCCACCGGAGATCTCACCTTCCTGTACGGAACGCGTTCCGTGCTCCGCGCGGCTTCGCACGTCAACCCCCAGACGTTTCAGTATCAGTTCACGCGCGTGAATGGCGTCGGCCGCCGGATCAAGTGGGGCAGCTTCCATGCTTCGGAGATCGCCTATGTCTTTGAGACTCTGCCCGACTCGGTCTACGGCACCAGCCACGAGCTATTCGGGGATTTTTCGGTGGACGCGGACACTTACAACGAGCAGGACGGGAAGTTATCCGAAGCGATGAGCGCGGCATGGGTCGCGTTCGCCAGGACGGGCAGCCCGAACGGTCCTGGACTGACGCTTTGGCCGCCATTCAGCGCGGGCAAAGAGAGTTATATGGAGTTCGGTGATAGGATTGTAGCGAAGGAAGCGCTACATAAGAGTCAGGTCGATTTCATGAGTGACTATAGCGATGGCCTGCGAGGTGAGTTGCGAAGCCATGGCGCGGCCTCGAGCTCGGGACGATAATATGGATATACTCAAATTCAAACAGCGGTTACTCGACAAAGAACGCGAGCTTCAATCGGATATTGCGCGCCTGGGAGACGAAGCGCGTGCCGCGGGCGAAGCTGAAGTCGGAGACCCGACTGATGCCGCCACCATCTCTGAAGCCACCTCTGAATCTCTGCAAGAGGATGCTTTAGCGTCGCAGACTCTGGTCGAGGTGCAGGACGCCCTGCGCCGCATCGAAGACGGCACTTACGGCAAGTGCATCCAATGTGGACGCGAGATTGAACCCGTGCGCCTGGAAGCTATTCCCTGGGCGCGATACTGCCTCAAGGATCAGGAGAAGTACGATAGGGCGGCGCATGTGCCGCAGGGTGGCTCGACGCTTTAGTCGCGCCTTGATCCATGGAGTATTTTTTTGCATGCCCATACTGCTGGGAACAGATCTCCATGGTGCTGGACACATCCGTGACCGGCCAGACTTTGATTGAGGACTGCGAAGTTTGCTGTCATCCGATCGAGGTGAGGTACGCGGTTGAGGATGGCGCCGTGTCCGACTTTGACGCGATGGCCATCGAGTAAGGCAGCAGTGAAGAAATCCAACCGCGGCGCCTGAATCCGTTGTCCAGCATCGCCTCCTTGTGGCTGCCCGCCCACTTCGGTACCCTTTGCTTATGGGCGTGCGCGGCATTGTCGTCCTTCTCGCTTTTTCCTGCGGATTTCCATGCTGCGCTCAGGATACCGAGATCGGCGTGGCCCTCGGCTATGGCGAATACCGGAACGGCAGTATCCTGGCGCCGGACGGTACGGCGAAGGCGGGCTTCAAGAATCGCTTTACGGTGAGCGCCGTGATCACGGAGGATGAGTACGATCACCTCTCCGGCGAATTCCGGTACACCTACCAGGATGGCGATCCGTTCATCGCCGCGCGCGGAATCCAAACCAAGCTCCAAGGCCAGTCCCACTCGTTCTCCTACGACGTGAACGTGCATTTTCTTTCGCTCGACCACAAGATCCGCCCTTATGTGACGGCTGGCGTCGGCGCCAAGCTTTACATCATTCGGGGCCCCGGCAATCCGGACCAGCCGCTTTCGGATATTGCCACGCTCACCACAAGCAACGATCTGAAGCTGCTGGTGACAGGCGGCGGCGGCGTCAAGATGAGAGTGCAGCGCCACACCACGGCGCGCATCGATTTTCTCGATTACATCACGCCATTCCCAAAGACGCAGATCCACCCGGTTCCACTGGCGACTCCGCGCGGCATCTTCAATCAGTTCACCCCGTCTGTGGGAATCAGCTATGTGTTCTAAGATAGGCTCATGGCAGAATTCGTTCAAGAGCACATGGTGACCACCGCCTTCACCCTGGATGGCTACAAGATCGTGCGCAACCTGGGCGTGGTGCGCGGCATTGTGGTGCGCTCGCGCTCGGTTTTCGGCACCATCGGAGCCGGCTTGCAGACCCTTGTGGGCGGCAACATCACGCTGCTCACGAGCCTCTGTGAGAAGACCCGCGAGCACGCGTTTGAGCTGATGCTGAATCACGCCGCCGCGGTGGGCGCTAACGCGGTCATCGGCGCGCGCTACGACGCCACAGAGATCATGAACGGCGTGACCGAGGTATTGGCCTACGGCACGGCTGTTTTTGTGGAACCTGTCTGAGCATTACAATAGAGGTAGATGCGACTCGGATTGCTTGCGCTCGTTTGCAGTGTGGCCGTGGCTGGTTTCGCGGAGGAACCCAAACCGGTCAGCATACGGGGCACGCTGGTGCAGCGCGCCGGCAAACCCGCTCTCGAAACGGCCGATCACCACATCATTATGCTGGATGGCGACGATGCCACCAAAGGCGTGCTGAACGACCAACGTATGGCCGGTTTCGACCTGGAAGCCAAGGGCCACTTCACCGCGCCGGACCAGTTTCTGGTCGATCCCATCCACACGCGGGCCATGTTCGTCCATAAGGACGGCCACGTGAAAGTCATCACGTACTGGTGCGATGTCTGCTCCATACGCACTTATACGCCGGGACCCTGCTGGTGCTGCCAAAAGGAAACTACGCTCGACCTTCGCGATCCGGACCAGGATCGCTACTGACTATTGATGAAAGCGCTGACCGTCTGGCTATCTCCGCTGCTATTTCCACTTATGTCCACCGCCGCCAATTATTCCGCTCACATCGCCGTGGTAGACGGCATTGAAGTGCTGCAACTGGCCGACGCCGCGCGCCACACCGAAGTTTCTATCGCGCCATCCATCGGCAATATCGCTTACGAGCTCAAGGTTAACGGAAAGAATGCATTCTGGCTGCCTTCGGAAAGCCTGGCCGAACTGAAGGCCAAGCCAGCGATGTGCGGCAATCCGTTCCTGGCCCCCTGGGCCAATCGCCTGGACCAGGACGCGTTCTTCGCCAACGGCAAGAAGTTCCGGCTGAATCCCGACCTGGGCAACCTGCGCCGCGACGGCAATCAGAAGCCCATCCACGGCCTGCTGACGTTTTCGTCGGACTGGAAGGTGGTGGTCATGGAGGCGGATGCCGAATCCGCCCGCGCGACCAGTCGCCTGGAATTCTGGAAATACCCGGATCTGATGGCGCAATTTCCTTTCGCCCACACCATCGAGATGACCTACCGCCTGCACGACGGAGTGCTCGAGGTCGAGACGCGGCTCGAGAATCATTCGACCGAGCCCATGCCTGTGGGCATCGGGTACCATCCCTATTTTCAGCTTCACGACACGCCGCGGGACCAGTGGAAGGTGCATCTGGCCGCCCGCGATCACCTGGCGCTGTCGAGTGTGCTCATCCCCACGGGCGAGCGCAAGCCGGTGGAGTTCCCCGATCCCGTATCACTCGCAGGCACGCAGCTTGACGATGTATTCGGCAGCCTGGTGCGAGACACCTCCGAGCGGGCCACTTTCTGGGTGGAAGGCGTCCACGAAAAAATTTCGGTGATCTACGGACCGAAATACACCGTGGCGGTGGTCTACGCGCCGCGGCAGGGCAAGTTCATCTGTTTTGAGCCTATGTCGGCCATTACCGACGCGTTCAACCTGGCGCAGGCCGGCGTGTACAAGGAACTACAAAGCATTCCCCCGGGCGGCGAATGGCGCGAGAGCTACTGGATCTCCCCGACGGGGTTCTGAAGCGCTTTCAGGCCTGGGATTCGGGGGCTCTGCTCGAAGAGCGGCGCAGGTTACGCGGCGACTTCTACGTAATCGACGGAAGCACGAGGTTCGGGAATTGGTTCTCCAATCTCACGCATCGCCTCGAAGTGAGCAGCCAAAGCCTCCTGAAAGTTTCGGCGAGTCTCCTCCTCGGTGTCTCCTACGGCCGCGCATCCCGGCACATCCGGCGAGAACGCACAGTAGCCCGTGCTCGTTGGTTCAATGACCAGCGGGTAGCGTCTGATGCTCATTTCAAGTCTGCCTTCTTCAGCATAGCGTTTAACGTCCCTGGTGCGAGTTCTCTGCCTCCGTTGCCCGGCACCGTAATCAGATAGGGCTGTTCGGGATGTCTGAAGTGCCGGTGGCTGCCCTTCGAGCGCATTTCCTTACCACCGACAGCGTCGGCTTCTTTGTGGTGCGTCACTCATATAGCGTTGACGGGCTTTCGGCTAGGCCTTCTCGAGACGATTCGCAGCGCCATCGAACCCCCGCCCTGTGACCAGCTAAAATGATATTTATAGCTCCCATCCCATGATCCAACTCACCGGGGCCGGCAAACGGTTCGGCCCTAAAACCCTCTTCGAGAACGTAGACTGGATGGTCACGCCTAACGACCGCATTGGCCTCGTGGGCGCCAACGGCACCGGCAAATCCACGCTGCTGAAAATCCTCGCCGGCATGGAGGGCCTCGACTACGGCGCCATCTCCGTCATGAAGGGTATCAGCTTCGGCTACCTGCCCCAGGAGGGCCTCTCGCTCTCCGGCCGCACCGTTTTCGCTGAGTGTATGACCGTATTCGCCGACCTGCTGGCCCTCGAGCAGGAGCAGGAAGATCTCACCCGCAAAATGGCCGAGCTCGACCCGGCCAGCCCAGAGTACACCCAGGTGGCCGAACGCTTTCATCGCGCCGAAGGCGAGTTCCGCGCGCGCGATGGCTTTGCCATCGAAGCGCAGGTCGGCGCCGTGCTCTCCGGCCTCGGATTCCCGCGGCCCGAATGGACCAAGCGCACCGAAAACTTTTCGGGCGGCTGGCAAATGCGCATCGCCCTCGCCAAATTGCTGCTGCAAAAGCCCAACCTGCTGCTGCTCGACGAGCCCACCAACCATCTCGACCTGGAAGCCCGCAACTGGCTGGAAGGCTACCTCGGCGCCTACCCGTACGCCTTCGTGCTGGTCTCTCACGACCGCTATTTTCTCGACGTCACCGTGCGCAAGCTGCTGGAGCTCTGGAACAAGGGCGTGCACTTCTACACCGGCGGCTATACCCGCTATGAACAGCAGAAAGCCGAGCGGCGCGCGCAGCTCCAGGCCGCTTTCGCCAACCAGCAGGATCGCATACACCAACTGGAATCCTTCATCAGTCGCTTCCGTGCTCAGGCCACCAAGGCCAAGCAGGTGCAGAGCCGCATCAAGGAGCTCGATCGGATCGAAAGGATCGAAATTCCGCCCGAAGAAAAAACCATTCACTTCAGCTTTCCCCAGCCCAAACCGAGCGGACGCATCGTGGCCGAATTCAGCAACGTCGCCAAGAGCTACGGCGAAACGCCGGTTTTCTCGAATGTGAGCTTCGTCATCGAGCGCGGCGACCGCGTGGCTCTGGTCGGCGTCAATGGCGCGGGCAAATCCACCTTGATCAAAATCCTCGCCGGCGCCGAGCCAGTCACCTCCGGCGAATACACACTCGGGCACAACACCCAACCGGACTACTTCGCGCAGGATCAGTATAAGGAGCTGGACCCCAACGCACGCATGCTCGACGACATGAGCCAGGTCGCCACGCGCGCCACCAACACCGAGCTGCGCTCCATCCTGGGCTGCTTCCTATTCTCCGAAGACGACGTCTTCAAGACCATCGGCGTGCTCTCCGGCGGCGAGCGCAACCGCTACGCGCTGGCCCGCATGTTGATGATGCCGTCCAATTTCCTGCTGCTCGACGAGCCCACCAACCACCTGGACCTGCGCGCCAAGGAAGTGCTGCTCGAAGCGCTTGAAAAGTTCACCGGCACGGTGGTCTTCGTTTCGCACGATCGTTATTTCATCGACAAGCTGGCCACCCGCATCTTCGAGGTGGCCGATGGCGGCGTGCACGTCTTTCCCGGTAATTACGAGGATTATCTCTGGCGCAAAGAGGGCCGGCAGGCACCCGCGGCCGAACCGGAGACCAAGTCCGCGCCGGCGCCCGCACCGACAGTCAAGCCAGTGGCAGTCAAGGCGCCACCGGCCTCGCAGCCGGCCAAGCCTTCCGTCGATCGCCGTCTTAACCCCATCAAGCTGCGTCACATGAAGCAGCGCCGCCGCGAGATCGAGGACGAAGTCACGCGCCTCGAAGTCGAGATCGCCGACTATGAGCAGGCCCTGGCGAGCTTCCGCAATGTGGATGAAACCGTGCGCGTGAACGAGCTTCTGAGCGCCCGCCGCGGCGATCTGCAAAACTTGCTCATCGAGTGGGAAGAAGTCGCGCAGACTATCGAGGCCAATAAGTGAGTGTGAACAAGTGAGTATGATTTACCTGACCGAATCCGACGTTCGCGATCTGCTTCCCATGGTAGACGCGATCGAGCTTATGCACTCGGCCTTCGAGCGCCTCGCCGGCGGCCAGGCCGCCAATCATCCGCGGCGGCGGCTGATCCTGCCCACCGGTTCGGTGCTGCACTACATGGCCGGTAGCGACGGACAATACTTCGGCGCCAAGATCTACTCCAGCCACCCGCGCCACGGCGCGCACTTCCTGTTCCTGCTCTACCGCGCTGCCGACGCCGAGCCGCTGGCACTCGTCGAAGCGAATCACTTGGGCCAGATCCGCACAGGGGCGGCCAGCGGACTGGCCACCAGATTTCTGGCGGCCGAAAATGCATCAAGTGTCGCAATTTTAGGCAGTGGGTTTCAGGCGGCGACACAGCTCGAAGCTATGTTGGCGGTGCGCAAGATCGGGGATGTGCGTATCTGGAGCCGCGATCCGGCCAAACGCGCTGGCTTCGCCGCCGAGGCATCCGTGCGCTTCGGCATGCCGATCCTGGCTGTCGAAACCGCCGAGCGGGCCGTGCGCGATGCCGCCATTGTGGTGACGGCTACCAACGCCAAAGAGCCAGTGCTCGAATCGGGATGGATTGCTGCTGGAGCGCACATCAACGCCATGGGCTCCAATCAAGCCGCCCGCCGTGAGATTCCTGCCGACTTGGTTCGCCGAGCCGATTGGATCGTAGTCGATTCCAAAGAGCAAGCCCGTATGGAGTCGGGTGATCTCCTGATGGCTTTTGAAGAAAAGGATTGGGCCAGCCCGCGATTGGTCGAGTTACAGGATGTAGTTTCCGGCCGGGTCCACGCACGCACCCGTCCCGATGAAATTATGCTCTTTAAATCGAACGGGTTAGCGGTCGAAGATGTGATCGCCGCCGCCTTCGTGTACGAGCGTGCGTTGGCCGCCGGTCGTGGAAGCCCGGTCGGACCTGCTCATTCCTGAGCCGGCATCTGTTGTTCGATGTCGCGCCAGGCGCTGATCTTCAGCCGCCGGCACACCCAGCACAACGGTTCGCCCGGGCCGCCGGAAGTTTCCGCCCCGCAGACCGAGCATTTGCCCGGTTTTCTCAGCCGATCCGTCACCATCGACAGCTTGGCCTGCTCCAGAATCTCCGGCGCAATCACCGGGTCGGACTTGGGTGGTATCTTCCGTTTCATTTCTGTCCCCCGTCTAATTACAACTATAACGCGTCAATCGCTGCCTGCGGCAAGCCCAAAGTACTGGCAAGTTTAAGCCGCTTCGGGCAACTGTACAACGACAGCCACGTCCAGCGAGGAAGCGCAGCGCGGACATCTTTGTCCGGGCGATACCCTCGCGCGCTTCCCGATAATATCAACCGTCGCAGCAACCGTGTGGGTGCAAATCGGACAATACACCTGGCCTCCGACGCCTTTCTCAATCAGTGCTTTCATCTTCGTGCGACCTCCCTTCAAAAGATCGGACGCAAAAACCAGAGCACGAGTTGTGCCAATTTTGGTAAAAGTTTGTAAACGTCGCTCCGACCGTCGATTATGTCACCATTGCTGTATGAGCCAGCCGCAACAACAACCGACCAAGATCCAGTTAAACAATGCGCCCGACTACCGGGAGGGGTACGCCAACAGCGTCCAGATTCGCGTCAACCTGTGGGACTTCTTCCTCCTCTTCGGATTGGTGAACCAGACCGCCCCGGACAACGTCACCATCCAGAACTTCCAGGGCGTGTACCTTAGTCCGCAGCAGGCCAAGGCCCTGCTCAACGTGCTGCAGCAAAACGTCACCCAATACGAATCGGCCTTCGGCGAGATCAAGCTGGAGCCAACCCAGGCGGCTGGAACTGTCCAGTGATCGACACGGAGCGTCAACCGCGACGCCAGATTCGCCTCAATACCTATTTGTTCTTTCTCGCCCTGTTTGCTCTCATCGCTTTTCTCACTCACGTGCCCCTGCTGCGTCTGCCGTATTACTGGGACGAGCTGGGACAGTTCGTGCCCGCCGCGCTCGATCTTTTTCATGATGGCGCATGGATCCCCCACTCCACGCTTCCCAACGTGCATCCGCCGGGCGTGATGGCCTACCTCGCGGCGTTCTGGAGCCTGGCCGGATGCTCTCCATTGAGTACGCGCCTGGCCATGCTGCTGGCCGCCACCGTTGCCATTCTGGTCGCCTTCCTGCTGGCCATCGAGCTTTGCCGCAACACGCGCGGCGCGCCCGCCTTTATGGCCGTGATGCTGCTTTGCGCGTCTCCGTTATTCTTCGCCCAGGCCATGCTGGCGCAGCTCGACATGCCCGCCATGCTCTTCGCCAGCCTGGCTCTGCTGCTGTTCCTGCAGGAGAAAACGCGCCTAGCCGCGCTGGCCTGCGCCGCCCTCGTACTGGTGAAGGAAACCGGGCTGATCGTTCCCCTGGTGTTCGGCGGCTGGCTGCTCCATGAAAAACGCGGGCGCGACGCCGCCTGGTTCCTGCTGCCCGTATTGACCCTCTGCGCTTGGCTGGCGGTGCTCGCCCGCGGCACGGGCCACCTGTTCGGCAACAGCGATTTCACCCGCTACAATTTGTACTATCCCTTCCATCCGGTTCGCTTCGCATTTGCCCTGGGCCGGCGCTTGTACTACCTGTTCTTCCAGGACTTCCACTGGATCGGCGCCATAGCCATATTTCTGGCCTGGCGGCGTGGAGGCCTGTTCACCACGCGAGCCTGGAAGATCGCCTGGCTCCTGGTCGGCGCACACGTGTTGTTTCTCAGCGCTATCGGCGGCGCCATGCTGGAGCGCTATCTGCTCCCCGTGCTGCCGGTCGTCTATACGGCGATGGTGGCCGCCATGTCTATCTATCGGCCGCCACTCAAAATCGCTTCACAGCTTGCCCTGTTGGCCGGCCTGATGGTGGGCAATTTCTGGAATCCGCCCTATCCGTTCCCCTTCGAAAACAATCTGGCCTTCACGGATTTCGTGCGGTTGCAGCAGGACGCGGCGGAATTCGTCGAGCAGCGCTATGTGGGCCGGCCGGTTGCCACAGCCTGGCCGCTTACCTCCGCGCTCAGCCGCCCGGAACTGGGCTACGTCACCCACCCTGTGATGGTCCGCAGCCTGCCGGACTTCACCGCCGCGACCATGAACCGGCTGGACTGGCGGACCGTGCGCGCAGTCGTGCTCTTCTCGCGTACCTGGGAGCCGGAATGGAGCTGGACCAATATCGAGCTGGTGCGCAAGATCTGGCATCGCTTCTACGGCTATGAGCCGGACGTGTCCATCGTCCAAATGGGCCAAAGGCCGGTCGAGACGGTCGCTCGCTGGGTGCGGCACGGTCAATCCGTCGAAGTGTATGAAGTCCGCGCCGGTGGACTATAATCGGACCTTTACGGTGCCATCCGCAAATGGTCCGGAAGTATCTCGCGATCTTGACCGGGAGTTAGCCGCGCTGCGTAAGCGGTCGGTCTGGCGGCGCCTGGCAGACTATCTCTTCGGCTACGATTTTTTCATTTCCTACCGGTGGGCGGATGGCAAGACTTACGCCGTGCGCCTGGCGACGGCGTTACAGCAGCGCGGCTACGATTGCTTTCTGGATTCGCAGAGCTATACCGCGGGCGACGACTGGAAGACCGCCGGCGCCGCGGCAATCCGCAAGACAAGCCAACTGGTTGTCGTGGGTTCCCCGAAAGCGATCGATTCTGACCCCGTTCTTCGCGAGGTACAAATCTTCGCTAGAAGCGGGCGCAAGGTGATACCCATTGATTTCGGCGGCTCTTTGGGTCCCGAGAGAATCCGGGGACACGCCATCGAGCAGTACATCACGGCGGCCGTCTTGCAGATTAAGGAAGATCCCGCCAGCCTCGATCAGGGGCCCTCCGGCGCGGCGCTGGATGCCCTGCAGAGGGCGTTTCAGAGCCTGCGACAGTCCGTTAAGCGCATTCGCGCGTTCCAGGCAATCTCCGCGACCCTGCTTGTTCTTCTATTCGGTGCGTTGGGCTCGGCATGGTACGCAAAGCGGCAACAGGCCATCGCCGAGTCGCGGCTATTGGCGGAACAGGCGCGGCAAGAGTTGGATGCTCATCCGGCATCGTCTCTGGCGTTGGCCATTCGTGCCGTGCACCGTTTCGCAACGGAGCAGGCTGAGGCGGCGCTCGATGCAGCGCTCAGCGTGCCTCGAACGCGGGCGATTCTTCGTCACGACGGGGCTGTCTATACGGCGGCGTTCTCGCCGGACGCCCAGCTCGTAGTGACGGCCAGTGACGATAAGACAGCCTGCGTGTGGGATGCCCGAAGCGGGCGTGTGGTGGCCACCCTCACCGGGCATCAGGCCCCTGTCTACGCCGTGGCTTTCTCGCCGGACGGCCAGCGGGTGGTAACAGCTAGTGAGGACAGGACTGCGCGAATCTGGGACGCGGGGAGCGGGCGCGCACTGACCACTCTCACCGGGCACGCAGAAGCTGTTCGTGCCGCGGCGTTCTCGCCGGACGGCAAGCGCGTGGTAACAGCGAGTCAGGACAAAACCGCGCGCGTCTGGGATGTCGAGAGCGGGCGCGCGCTGTTCACCCTTACTCATCCGGACAGCGTCAGTACGGCACTGTTCTCGCCGGAAGGCAAGCGTGTGGTGACGGCGGGTCGAGACAGGGCCGCACGGGTGTGGGATGTGGAGACCGGTAAGGTGCTGGCAAGTTGGACCGTTGCGGACAATTTCAGCGTCTTTACCGCGGCATTCTCGCCGGATGGCGAGCGGGTGGTGACAGCCAGTGATGATCGGACCGCGCAGGTTTGGAGTGCGGAGACCGGGATGGCGCTAATCGCCCTCGATGGGCACCATGGCTGGCTCTTTACCGCCGCGTTCTCAGCGGACGGCAAGCGAGTGGTGACGGCGGGCGATGACCAGACCGCGAGGATCTGGGACGCGGAGCACGGGCGCGCGCTGGCTTCGCTCACCGGGCATCAGGGCCCCATCCATACCGCGGCATTCTCACCCGATGGAAAGTGGGTAGTAACGGCCAGTCAGGACCATACCGCGCGCGTGTGGGACATTGGCGGGCGCGCACTGGTCACCTTTACGGGGCATCGGGATCGTGTCCGTGGCGCGGCATTCTCGGCGGACGGCCAGCGGGTGGTGACGGCCAGTAACGACTACACCGCGCGCGTTTGGGATGCTGGAAGCGGGCGCCTGTTGGTCTCTCTCGCCGGGCATCAAGGTGCCGTCGAAACCGCGGCTTTCTCGGCGGATGGCACGCGGGTGCTAACGACCAGTCTTGACGGCGTGCGGTTGTGGGACGCCGGAAGTGGGCGCGAACTGGCCACCCTCACCGGGCACGACGGACCAATCCTTAGCACGGCGTTCTCGCCGGACGGCAACCGCCTGGTTACGGCCAGCGACGACACAACGGCGCGGGTGTGGGATGCCAAAAGCGGTCGCGCGCTGGCGACGCTTACCGGGCACCAGGACCGGGTCCGTACGGCGGCGTTCTCGCCGGACAGCAAGCGCGTAGTGACAGCCAGTGATGACGGGACCGCACGGGTGTGGGAAGCGGGTAGCGGGCGCGAGTTAGCCACACTCCGTGGGCATCAGGGTAAGCTCGTTGCCGCGGCATTCTCACCGGACGGCAAGCGCGTAGTGACGGCTGGCGATGACCGGACCGCACGGGTATGGGATGCCGAAAGCGGGCGCACAATAATGATCCTGACCGGACATGAGGGCGCAGTCCAAAGTGCCGTGTTCTCGCCGGACGGCAAGCGCATAGTGACGGCGAGTAGTGATAAGACTGCGCGAGTCTGGGATGCCGGAACTGGACGGGTGCTGGCCACTTTCGACGGGTATACCGTGGCGTTTTCGCCGGACGGTAAGCGAGTGGCAACGACCAGTAACGACACCACGCGGTTGTGGGATGCCAAGAGTGGGAACCTGCTATCGACTCTAACCGGGTTTACCGCGGCGTTCTCGCCAGACGGCAAGCGAATAGTGACGGCCAGTGACGACAACACCGCGCGAGTCTACATAGTAGATCCCGATGACTTACTCAAGTGGGCGGAGCAACAGGCTATTCCCGCCGAGGCGCCTTAGGATCAAACCTCGGAATAACCCGCCCATCAACATCCGTAAACCCATACTCCCCCGCCAGATCCGCCGCCCACAACAACTGCCCAGTCTTCCGCAGCACCTTCTCATCCCCCGCGAGCGCCGCCACCGCCCGCCCAATATACTCCGGCGACTCACTCAAATCGAACCGGAACTGCCTCTTGCGCGCCTCCGTCGTCATATACATCAGCACCCGCTCCGTACGCATGAACCCAGGATTCATCCCCACTACCGCCACCCTAGCCTTCTTCAGCTCCCTGCTCATGCTCATCACCAGACGGTTGAGACACTCGTGCCCCAGATCCCAGAGAATCTGTCCGCGATACTCCGTGACATCCGGGAGATTATCAGTCACATGTACAATCAACCCGCGCCCCTGCTTCACCATAATCCGCGCCGCATGCACGCTCGTCAGCCAGCAGACGCTCACGGTCTCCGTCGTGTCGCGCCAGATTCCCGGACTCAGCTCCCAGAACTTCTTCGACCACTCCGCCATGGCGTTCGCGCCCCAGGCAGAGTTGGCCAGCACGTCGAGCCGCCCCTGCTCTTGGGCGACGCGATCGAAGAGCGCGGCCGCCTGATCCGCATTGCTCAGGTCGGCGCGCACCGGGATGCCCCGACCCCCGCGCGCTGTTACCTCCTCGGCAGTATCTTCCACTGTGCCCGGAGCGTTATCGGCGGGCTTCGGTCCGTCGCGTGACGTGCGCGCGGCCACATAGACGGTAGCGCCGGCATCGCCCAGCGCCAGCGCAATACCACGCCCTGCGCCGCGGCTGGACCCTGCCACAACAGCGATTTTTCCCGCAAGAGGTTTCATAGCGGTAGTGTGGGCCCCCATTCCTGACACCTTTTGTCATGTTTCGCTGCTAAAGTTTCTCTATGCGCGCCGACCGCCTGCTCTCGATCCTCCTGCAGCTCCAAGCCCACCGGCAGTTGACCGCCCGCGAGCTCGCCCACCGCCTGGAAGTCTCCGAGCGAACCATTCTGCGCGATATGGATGCGCTCAGCAGCGCAGGCGTCCCGGTGGTGGCCGGGCGCGGTGCCGGCGGCGGCTGGAGCCTGCTCGAAGGCTATCAAACCAGGCTGACGGGGCTGAGCGCGGCGGAGATCCAATCGTTGTTCCTGGCGCGGCCGTCGCGGTTGATGGCGGACCTCGGGTTGCAGCGCGAAGCGGAAGGCGCGCTGCTCAAATTGCACGCGTCGCTGCCCGCCAACGCCCGCCCGCAGGCCGACTTTGCGAGCCAGAGAATCCTGATGGATGCGCGCGGCTGGCGCGATCCGGCCGAATCGGTTGCCCACCTGCCCGTATTGCTCGAAGCGCTTTGGCGCGAGCGTCAGGTGCGCTTCATTTATAGCCGCGTCTTGTGCGAGCCGAGTGAGCGGACCGTCGATCCGCTGGGCCTGGTCGCCAAGGGCAGCGTCTGGTATCTGGTCGCCGGCATCGCCAGTGTGGAAGGCACCACCGGCAGCGAACCGCGCACCTATCGCGTATCCCGCATTCGCGAGCCGCTGATTCTGGAACACTCCAGCAGCCGGCCCACGCAGTTCGACCTGGCAGCTTACTGGGAACGCTCAGCCACCGAGTTCCGCGACAAGCTGCCCCGCTACTATGCGACATTCCTGGCTAACCCCGCTGTCCTGCGCTGGGCGCGCTATCGCGGCTGGCGGCTGGAGGAAGAAGTGGCGGAAGCGGATGGCGTGCGCCTGCGGCTGCGTTTCGACGCCGAAGAAGAAGCGCTGCAATTCGCGCTCAGCTTCGGCGGCGACATCCAAGTGATCGAGCCGCGCGAACTGCGGGCGAAAGCGCTGGCCGCCGCGCTGGCCGTGGTCCGGATGTACCAGCTTAGCCACTAGCCGTCTAATCTAAGTCAGATCTTAAGAAAATAGCAAGATTTCGGCCAGTTTTCAGGAAGCCTTGGCTTGTGGAAACGCTTGATAGATCAGCTCGTCCAGTTGAGCGTCCACACGATTAAGCGA
>Ga0302324_100005889_pt1 | contig 26641 bp, 18 predicted proteins | sample Palsa_T0_1_FD_201949 | JGI IMG/M metagenome (GOLD analysis project Ga0302324, IMG submission 201949) | Peat permafrost microbial communities from Stordalen Mire near Abisko, Sweden - Palsa_T0_1 | ecosystem: Environmental > Terrestrial > Soil > Palsa > Peat permafrost | place: Sweden: Abisko...
GCGAAGCCGACCCCGCCCGCAGCCAGCTTCTCGCACGGGCCGGAAACCGTCTCGCCAAAATCATCGCACTCGTGCGTGGCCTGGACATTCCCGAAAATTAGGCACGGATTGGCCGGTTAAGTGACCGTAGTGCGGCGATCAGGCTGGGCATCCCGCCGATCTACTGGCTTGGCTCGCCGCTCTGAGGCCCGGTATCAACATAAACTGAAATCCAGTCGCGACGAGGCGCGCCCTGGAGGCAGGGGCCGCCTGATGCGGCCATGATTGGCTGCCATGATTGGCCGCCCCACGGTGTGCAACCGAAGGTTAGACATTACTTGGCTCACCCTAGCCAAACTATGGTGCCATGGGTACTGGAAGAGGATCGGCTTGACGGCCACATAGCACACGGCGCGTGTAGCCACGTGTCTGACAGTCTGTCTGGATTGCCTTGACAAATAGCCGACGGTCGTTTAAGAATGGGAACGCTGGGGTGCCCCAGCGGTTACGCCGGAAGGCGATTGTTCCCACGGGTGCCAATTCCCAGTGGCCTTTAAATTCAGGCAGATAGCTGCATTTTCCGGGCCTTCTGCATTTGTGCTGATTTTAGGGGCGTCTCATGATAATTGTTGACTCTAGCGAGCATTCGTTGAATCTCGTTTATCGCGCCGCCAGCGCGGAGGGGCGCTGAAGGTGCGCCCGCGCCTTATTGCAAGCGTTCCGGGGCCGGATAATCCTGCCCTTACCCCGTTCGAGCGATTCGAGGGTTTTGCCCGCAAAATCATACTGGTTCCCAAAGCAGAGGCCGATAGACAGAGAAGCGCGGAAGGTCCGAGACGGAGCCCACGGCTTAAGAGCCGAAAGCGGCAGGCCTAAGGGTAAATAAAATGAAAGAGGCGCTTGTTCTGGCTCATGGCGGATCGATTGCGGTTAACGGATTCGACGAACGCCTAGCTTTTGTAGGCCTCCCTTCGAGGCGGGCAGCCAAGCAGATTTCAGGATCGGCGGAGGATGCGCTTAGGGGCATTGCCGCCCTGCTGGAACAGATGATAGTCGGAGCCGTGGAAAAACGAACGGCTGCGGAGTTCAAGGCAGCTTACGACGAAACGTTCCAGAGTTATGCTCAGCTCATGAATGCACTCGGCTCACTCATTAGGGCCGTCGCGCCTGCCATAGTTAGAGAGCGGATAACAGCAGAGTCCCTCTGTGAGATGGAGGCCGACTTTAGGGACCGTGCGCTTGTCGCATTCGGCGCCAATATGCGGGACCAAGCACTCTTCACCGTTTGGACGCTCAGGAAAATATCTGACATCGCTCAGCGAATAGGAAACGCGGAAGCCTCTCAGGATCAAAGGGAGCATGATAGTAAGATTGCCACGAACTTTGTCTATCATGCCGTGCGCACCCGTTTCCATTTAGACTGTCTGTTGTGGTCCATGCGCACAAACCGTCCTATCTATCCAGAAGTGCTAGGGACCATATCGGATGGATTGCGGTCAGCCGTCGATGCATACGCGTGGATCAGACAAGCTGCCGATCTGCGGTCAACGCACGATGAGCCGATCCTAGAATACGTTGATATGGACGAAGAAGACAGACTCTTCGTAGACTCATCAGCCTTTGATATGGCTAAAGAGTGCCCGGCAGATGCCGATTGAACAGGGCGACATTTTTTGGGTCGCTCTGACTGGTGCTGGGTCCGTTCAGACAGGAAGGCGTCCATGCGTCGTCATGTCTCGTCTCTCTGTGAATAACGCAGGCAAGACAATCGTCATCGTACCCCTAACAACGGAAACTCGCACGGCGAATCCATATTACCGTATCTTAATTCCGGTTGGCGAAATGATAAAAGACGCGGGCTGCACCTCTACACTATCCCCCAGCGTGGCTAAATGCGACCATGTACGCGTCCTCGACAAGACTCAACTGGAATCTAAGATTGGGAAATTGACGGATACTGCGGTGATCGCCGTCGAACTTGGACTAGCTTTTGTGTTCGATATCCGTTAGCTACTTCCCGGCTCAAAATTCCCGATTTTAAGCTCCTTGTTTTCATAGCGCCCTGGTTTGGTGGCGTGCTTGGCCGAACAGAACGCAATCGCATCGCGACGGGCGCTCGTTAAAACATTTTTTGCAGAAATGTTTCAAAAAACGCTTGACAATAGTCAAGTAAATGTTTGCCCAACCGGACTGCCAGTGCTCTGTACTAGCGGGCGAGGGTATACTGGAGTGTCCTTTCCGTCGAGCTGCCGCCCTGCGCGATCGTGGCCCTCACTTCATAGCTGCCGGGCTTGTCCGACAGCTTCAACAGCATCGGGATGGCGCCTGAAGCATCCGGCGCCGCCAGGCCGGGCCTGAGCGTGGCGATCGTTTGTCCGTCCTTCAGCAAACGCACGTGCAGTACCGGCTTCGCCCCGTTTCCAGCCTCGGGGTAGATCATGAAATACACGAACGGCAGTGTGCCGGCCAGAAGGTTGCTGGTGACGAACGGCAGCACCCGCTTGCCGGTGTATTCGAACGGGTCGGCAGGGTCGGCCGGTGTCGTCAGACTCTCCAACTTCCGGACCACCGCCAGATCGCTCAGTCCGATTCCACGCTGCTGCCGGTTGTCGATCTCGAACGTCCCCGTGCTCGCCCGGTTGCCTTCATGATCCACTACCGCGGTCTCCACCGTGTAGCGTGCGGGCGGCAGATTCACGGCCTTCTGGTAGGTCATGAACTCCCAGCGCACTCTCTCAAACTGTTCGTCCGAGACCTCCGAGGGCACGTCTTTACTCACGCGATCGACGATCACACCGTCGGCATTCTTTACCAAGGCCAGCAGAGAGACGTGCAAGCGGCGCCTGTGCGCACCCTCCTCGGCTGAGGCGGTGAGGTTGGAGATGGGCATCTCGAAAGCAATCGCATACTGCCGATGGCCGCCCGAATCGCGGAATCGATAGGCGCGCGAGAGGAAATCGAACGCGTGCGGGCGGGGCTGCGTATCGAGCGCCCGCAGGCCGGCCATTTCCTCGGGCGTAAGCGCGTGGCCGGTATCGGGCACCGCGAAATACCCGCTGCGCGTTTCGACGCGCAATCCGGCGCGCGCCAGTTTCACCTCGATCTTGCGGAAGTGCCCGTCGTCGCGCTCCGCTTTCGGCGGGTAGGCGATTTCGTAGTGCGTGTCCACTTCCTCCATCACGTGCGATAGAAGTCGATCCACGTTGTTTGTGTTGGCGATCAGGAACCCGCCGGTGCGTTCGGCCAGCTCGCGCAGGGCTTCCTGCGGGTTGGCGCTGGATACTCCGAACCGCACGTAGTCGTCCTGGTGCGCTAGTTCCATCGTTCGGGTGGTGAGCGTCGGGGGGCCCAGATTTCCGATTACGCCTGGCGGCGGCTGAAGGCCCTGCAGGCTGGCCGAGCCCTGTTGGGCGCTCAACGAGGCGGCGTAACTCAGCATCGCCTGAGCAGGCGCCGCTGCGCTATGCGGGGGGTCCTGTGCGCCGCAATTCGGGTTTGGGTCGTCCTGGCAAACCCCGAGGCCGTACACATCCACGGCATAAAACGTCACGCCGCCGCCAATGGCGGAACGGATCATCGAATCCCAATAATCCAACTGGTCGGGCGGACGCGTGAGCCCAGTGCCGAGAAGGAGCACCGTCTTATGAAACGGCAGAGGCCCGAGTTGCGCCTTTCAACGCATCGATCTCGCGCAGGCCCTCGGTGGCCGCGAAGGTCATGTCGTGCTGCGATCCGAGCGCATCGTCGCCGCTTCCCCTGCTGCCGAGGCCCGCGACCCCTACCTGCGTGCTCAAGCCGTTCAACATCGCCGCCGAGTGCAGGTTCATCGCCGGAAGCTGATTGACGCTGGCGAGTTGCACGGCCTTCAGCAGGCGATCCCGATTGTTCGAAAACGGAAAGACGGGCCGCAGGCCGGTAGAGTCCAGCGTGAAAATGCCAATGAACGTGTTCGGCCGCAGTTCCTTGTCCACAAATTTGCGCGCCGACTCGAATGCAAATGCACGCGTGTCGGCGTTCAGGTCGCTCAAAATCAGGCACACGACATTTACCGTGCGCAAGGGATTTAACGGAGGACGTGGGACGGGCGCCGACGCCGCCATTGCCGCCGCGGCCTGCGCATCCGCCGCCTGCCGCTGGTCTTCCAGGCGCACTTCGCTGCCCGCCACCAGCCGGAACGAACGCACATCCTGGCGGACGCCATCCTGGTAGACCGCCACGTCTTCGGGTTTGAGATTGGTAACGAGCTTGCCGTGCGCGCCGCGCACGACGAGATCCAACAGTACTTCGCGGGCCGAGCTTCGGATCACGACGTCCGACGCCTGGGGGGGTTGGGCTAGGCCATTAGCGATCAGCAAGGCCAATGGTAGAAATGCACGGCCGATCATACCTGACATGACGCACAATCCCTAGTTGCCGGTACGAGAATAGTGTAGCTCGCAAGCCGGCCGAGCTGCGCTCGCCAACATCGACAAAAAGCGTCGATGTTACGACGCGGTGACACGGCGACGCGGAGACGCGGCGACCGTAGTGCGGCGTGGCAGGGGTTTGGCGGACGTTGCCGTGCCGGCTAGAAGGTCTAGGGCAGCACTTGGTAAGCCGTGTTGCTCGAAAGCGTGCCGCTGGGCGTGGTTACCTGGACCGTGCCGGTGGTGGCGCCCGTGGGCACGATGGCGGTGAACGGAGCCGGTTCCGATTGTATAGCTTATGTAGCCGAACGCCCGCCGGCTGGAGCGTTTCCTGGAATGTGCGGTACTATACGGCTGCTTCCCGGAGAGGCTCGCAGCGAGAGCTGCGCTTCAGTCCAGCCAATCTTTATGTTAGGCTCGTTTTCCTAGTGTGCTGTCCCGCTTGAAAACTCGACAATGATCGAAGAAGCGCGACCAGGGGGTCGCGCGCGGACGAGGGCGTCCGCCCCACTTGTCAAGAATTAGCCGGACAGGACACTAGAAACGAGGCGGTCCGATTCGACGCAATTGGAAGTGGATGGTGCTGGGGGTGGCGGGTCTGGCGGCGGGGATCTGGCTGACGCGTCTTTTCCTGCGCAGCAGGGGGTTCGACTGGCGGGCGTTCCGAGCCACCCTACTGGCTTTGCATTGGCGGTGGTTGGCGGCGGCCAGCGGGTCGGTGATGGCGGGCTACTATGTTAGGGCGTTGCGCTGGCGGGTGCTGATGCGGCCGGTCAAGGCGGACCCCAGCCTTTGGAACCTGTTCTCCGCCACCGTGATCGGCTTCAGCGCGATCACCGTTTTGGGGCGCCCGGGTGAATTCGTGCGGCCGTATCTGATTGCCGCCAAAGAGAAGGTTTCGGCCTCGTCGCAGATGGCGGCGCTGGTGCTGGAGCGCATCTATGATGTGCTGATCGTGCTGGCCATATTCGGTTTCGCGCTCAGCCGGGTGCGCCGTTCGGACGCGGCCTTGGGTCCGGCGCTCACCTGGGTGTTTGCCACGGGCGGATGGTTCGTGGGAGCCTTGTCCATAGCGGTATTGGGCCTGTTGGCGGCCTTCCGCCACTTCTCCGCGGGAATGCGGCGGCGTCTGCTGGGGGCCCTGGCGGCGTTTGGCGCAGCCCCGCAACATTTCAAGAGAGCGGATCGCCTGATCACCGCCTTTGTGCAAGGGATTGAATCCACCAAGAGCCAAAGGGCGATTTTGCTGGTAGTCTGGTACACGGTTTTGGAGTGGGCGACGATCACCCTGACGGTGTTTTGCGTGATGCGGGCGTTTGGGGGCGCGCTTCGTTTCGGCTGGTTGGATGTGCTGATCTTTTTGGGGTTCCTGGCTTTTGGGTCGGTGGTCCAGATTCCGGGGGTGGGCGGGGGAACGCAGGTGGTTTCGGTGCTGGTGTTAACGGAGTTGTTCCGCGTCCCATTGGAGATTTCTACGAGTGTGGCTTTGGTGCTTTGGCTTATTTCATTTGTAGTAGTTGTGCCGTTCGGAGTGGCTCTGGCGCTGCACGCGGGCGTCCGTTGGCGCACTTTGAAGCAGTTGGAGCCGGAGGCTTGAAGTATGAAGTGCCCTTTCTGCAATCACATAGAGGATAAGGTGGTGGACTCGCGCGAGAGCCGGGAGGGGGATGCCATCCGGCGCCGCCGGCAATGCTTGGGTTGCGAACGGCGTTTCACTACCTACGAGCGCATCGACGAAGTGCCGTATATGGTCGTCAAAAAAGACGGCCGCCGGGAGAAGTTTGACCGGCAGAAGGTACTATCTGGTTTATTGAAGGCTTGCGAGAAGCGCCCGGTAAGCATGGGGAGGCTGGCGGAACTGGTGGACCAGGTAGAGGCGAAGGTCACGGATTCGGCGGACCGGGAGATATCTACTATTGAAATAGGAGAACTGCTAATGGAGGCGCTCCGGGACCTGGACAAAATCGCCTATGTACGATTCGCGTCGGTTTACCGCGATTTCCAGGATGAGCAGGCGTTCTTTAACGAGTTGAAGAATCTGATGCGGCACAAGGCGCCATAAAGGCAGAAGACAGGAGTCAGGAGTCAGAAGACAGAAGAACGGCGCAACCCAGAACGCGGCTGAAACATCTTTAAAGATAGGACTTAACTTTCCTGGTGATCGATGTTATCATCAGTTGATGTGCCGGTGGCGGAGGTAGCCCCCCGCATTGGCGTGCCGAGCCGGCAAGTCCGAAGCTTTTCAGAAGCCCCAGAATCTAACCAAGCGCAGGTGCGTTCCGGCAATGTCGGGGAGGTGAGTCGAACGGTGGACCAATTCGAAGATCAATTTTTAGCGGATAATCCGGAAGCCTTAGGTCTCAACTTCGAGGAAGACGCCAAATTCTTCGATCCCGAGGCGGGGCATGAGGCGGATTTCCTGCATCCCGCGCCGGTGGAAGAGTCCATCTACACCGACGATCCGGTACGCGTGTATCTGCGTGAAATGGGAGCGGTTCCGCTGCTCACGCGGGAAGGCGAAGTGGATTTGGCGCGGCGCATGGAGCGCGGCAAGTTGCGCATGCAGAAGGCCATCAGCCGCTCGGCGCTGGTGCAGCGGGTGGTGGTGGAGTTGGCGGAGCAGTTGAAGAAGGGCGCCGACGAAATCGACAACGTGGTGGACGTAGGCGATGTCGAGGAAGGCACCCCGGCCGACCTGAAGAAGCGCGCCGATTTGCTGAAATTATTCACCGATCTGATCATGGTGTTCCGCAAGCTGCAGCAGGTGACCGACAAGCTGGAGACGGTGCCGGTCAACATGAAGAAGCAGCGCAAGCGCTGGTGCAACCGGCTGAGCCGGACGAAGGTGCAGGTATCTCAGGGGATTCGAGCCATTCCTTTTCGCTCCATGAAATGGAAGGAATTCTCCAAGGAGATCGAGCGGGCGGTCGAGGAATTGGGCCAACTGGATCGGGAGTCCAAGAAGATCGAAGTGAAGGCGCCAGGCAACCCGCAAATCCAGCAGCGCCTGAAGGACTTGAAGAAAGAGATCCGCAAGCGGGAGACCATGGCGGGCGCGACGCTGCCCGACCTGAAGCATACGCTTACGGTGATCCGGCACGGGGAAGCCGAAGCCGAGCGCGCCAAGAAGGACCTGGTGGAGGCCAACCTGCGGCTGGTGGTTTCGGTAGCCAAGAAGTACGTGAACCGCGGACTGCATCTGTTGGACCTGATTCAGGAAGGCAATATCGGCTTGATGCGGGCGGCCGACAAATTCGAATACCGGCGGGGCTACAAGTTCTCCACGTACGCCACGTGGTGGATTCGGCAAGCGATTACGCGCGCGATTGCGGACCAGTCCAGGACCATCCGCATACCGGTGCACATGAACGAGAGCATGAACAAGTTCCTGCGGGCGTCGCGCGAGCTGGAGAAGGAGCTGGGTCGAACTCCTACAAATGACGAAATTGGGCGGCGGATGGATATTCCGGTGGAGAAGGTCCAAAAGCTGAAGACTATTTCGCGCGACCCGGTATCGCTGGAGACGCCGGTTGGGCGGGACGGGGAATCGGCGCTGGGCGATCTGATTGAAGACCGCTGGGTGGGTTCGCCGGTGGACGCGGTTATCGAAACCAACGTCCGGGACGAGACGGCGGGCATCCTGAAGACGCTTTCTCCGAAGGAGGAGAAGGTGATCCGGCTGCGGTTCGGGATTGGCTGCGAACGGGAGCATACGCTGGAAGAGATCGGCCAGGAGTTCGACGTGACGCGCGAGCGCATCCGGCAGATCGAAGCCAAGGCGCTGCGGCAATTGCGGGCTCCGGAGCGGGCGCGGCGGCTGCGGGCGTTGATGGCGGCGCGGTAGGCGTGCTGCGCACGCCAACATCGACAGAAAGCGTCGATGTTCGAGGGGGCGACACGGCGAGCGGGCGACGCGGCGATCCACTGGCGGTTGCGTGCGCTGAAGGCGGCGGTTAGGCCGATTAACAATCGGCCCGCAGGTTGCCAACCTGCCCCACAATACGTACAGTGTTTCGTCAGAAGAGAGCCGGGCTGGTGTGCTTGGGCGTGGGTTTGCTGGCCATGGCGGTGCGCCTGGCGCTGCTGCCGGTGCGGCCGATTCCGGAACCTACCGTCCAGGACGAGTTTAGCTACCTGCTGGGCGCGGAGACCTTTTGCCTGGGGCGGGTGACCAATCCGCCGCACCCGATGTGGGTGCACTTCGAACCCTTTCAGGAAATCTCCCAACCCACCTATGCAAGCAAGTATCCGCCGGCGCAGTCGCTGTTTATGGCGCTGGGCTGGAAGCTGTTCGGGCATCCCTGGTATGGGGTGTGGCTGAGCTGCGGGGTTATGTGCGCGGCGCTGTGCTGGATGCTGCAAGGATGGCTGCCGCCGCGCTACGCGCTGCTGGGCGGGCTGATGGCGGTGGCGCAGTGGGGCATCGCAGGGTATTGGATCAATTCCTATTGGGGCGGCGCGGTGGCGGCCGCGGCGGGGGCGCTGGTGGTGGGCGCGGTGCCACGCTTGGCGCGGCGTCCCACGGCGGGTGTGGCGGCGCTGGCGGCGCTGGGGGTGGTGGCGCTGGCTAACAGCCGGCCCTACGAAGGCGCCGTGACAGCGGCCGCGGCCGCAGGCGCGCTGTTGGTCTGGCGGGGCCGCGCGCGCCAGCCATTCCGGGAGTTGCGGGCGTGGCGCGTGGCGGCGCCGGCGGCGGCGATTCTGGGCTGCGGGCTGGCGGCGATGCTGTACTACGACTACCGCTTAACCGGCCACGCGCTGCTGTTGCCGCACGCTCTGTATCAGGCGCAGTATGGGGCATCGCCGATCTTCTGGATGTTGCCGCGGGGGCCTGCGCCGATCTACCGGCACGACATCCTGCGGCGGTTCTGGACCGGCTACGACATGTCCTTCTATCTGGATGCGCGGGCCGGGCCGGGGCTGGTGGCGATATTCGTCGTGCGCACGCTATTTTATTTCTTTCTGACGTGGGTCTCAGCCCTGGCCCTGATTATCGCGGTGGTATGCCGGGGCGGCCGCAAGGTGCGCATGGCGCTGGCGATGGTTGGAGTGGCGACGGCGGGGCTGTGGCTTGAGCGATTCCCGAATGCCCACTACTTTGCGCCCGCCACGGGACTGGTGTTGCTGCTGGTGCTGTTGGGCGTGCAATACCTGCGGGTGAAGGCCGGCGCGTTGGCGTTGACGGCATTCGTGGCGCTGTTCTTTGGAACCGCGGCGATACACGCATCGCGACTCACCGCGAACGAATATCCTAACCGGGCATTCACGGCGCACCGGCTGAGCGCGATCCGCCGGCTGGAGAGCGCCGGCGGGCGCCATTTGGCGATCGTGCGGTACGCGCCCGATCACGACCCTCTGGACGATTGGGTTTTCAACCACGCGGATATCGACGGATCGGCGATCGTGTGGGCGCGGGATATGGGCGAGGCGGGGAATCGCGACTTGCTCGACTATTATAGGGACCGGCAGGTGTGGCTGTTGGAGCCGGATGGCGCCGCGCCCACGCTTGTGCCTTACGGGCGGCGATGAGGGTGACCGCTTCCTCACGGTCGCGGCTCGGTAGGTCACAGGAGTTTGAGGGATAGTGGTAGAAGCGAACTGAGCGTGCATCTTCAAAAGAGAGCCGGGTGGGTGTGTCTGGGGGTGGGCTTGCTGGCACTGGGAGTGCGGCTGGCGCTGCTGCCGGTGCGGCCGATTCCGGAACCGACCGTGCAGGACGAATTCGCCTATCTGCTGGGCGCGGAGACCTTTTGCCTGGGGCGGGTGACGAATCCGCCGCACCCCATGTGGGTACACTTCGAGACCTTCCACGAGAACTTCCAACCGACCTATGCGAGCAAGTATCCACCGGCGCAGTCGCTGTTTCTGGCGCTGGGCTGGAAGCTGTTCGGGCGTCCCTGGTATGGCGTGTGGCTGAGCTGCGGGCTGATGTGCGCGGCGCTGTGCTGGATGCTGCAAGGATGGCTGCCGCCCCGGTACGCGCTGTTGGGCGGGCTGATGGCGGTGGCGCAGTGGGGCGTAGCGGGGTATTGGATCGATTCCTATTGGGGCGGCGCGGTGGCCGCGGCGGCGGGGGCGCTGGTGTTGGGGGCCGTGCCGCGGCTGGCGCGGCGGCCCACGGCGGGTGTGGCGGCGCTGGCGGCGCTGGGGGCGGTGGCGCTGGCTAACAGCCGGCCTTACGAAGGCGCCGTGACAGCGGCGGCCGCCGCGGGCGCGTTGTTAGTCTGGCGGAGGCGCGGGCGGCGGCCGTTCAAGGAGTTGCTGGCGTGGCGGATCGCCGCGCCGGTCGGCGCGATCCTGGGCGGCGGGCTGGCGGCGATGCTCTACTACAACTATCGCGTGACGGGGAACGCGCTGCTGATGCCATGGGCTCTGAACCAGGCGCAGTATGGCGTGGCGCCGATCTTCTGGATGATGCCGACGAGCGCGCCTCCAGTCTACCGGCACGAAGTCATCCGGAAACTGTGGATGGAGCTGGATACTTTGCTCTACTGGCGGGCGCGCGCATCGCCCGGGCATGTGCTGGTTGCCTTCTTTGACATCCTGCCGTTCTTCCTGCCGCTGGCGGCCATGCCGGTGGCGGCCATTGCGGCGGTTCTACGGCGGAGCCGCAAGGTGCGCTACGTGCTGGGCATGCTGGCGGTTTCGATGGCCGGGTTGTTCTTGGAAAGAACCTCCTTGCCGCATTACTTCGCGCCGGCAGTGGGGCTGGTGCTGGCGCTGGTGGTGCAGGGCGCACAGTACCTGCGGGTTCGCTGGGGCGGGAGCGCTTTGGCCATCTTCGCCGCGCTGTTTTTCACGACTGCCGCGTTCTATGTGGCCAAGGACCCCAACCCATACGCGAACAGGCGGTTCTCCGCACAGCGGGCCGGCGTGATTCACCGGCTGGAGAGCGAAGGCGGCGGGGGCGGGCGGCAGTTGGCGATCGTGCGTTACGCGCCCAATCATAACCTGCTGGAAGAGTGGGTATACAATCACGCCGATATCGACGGCTCGGCGATCGTGTGGGCGCGCGACATGGGCGAGGCGCGCAACCGCGAGTTGCTGGACTACTACCATGCCCGCCAGCCTGGCCGCAAGGTCTGGCTGTTGGAGGCGGACGGGCCGGATCCGCAGCCGGCGGCATATGCGGCGCGATAGGGGGGCAGTTCTGAGGTTGGCAGGTCTGCGGTTGGCAGGCGGAAGCGCCTGCCCCACCAGGTTCCAGCGGCCAACGCCCTCGTCGGCCCGTCGCGGCTGCTGAAGAGCTTGATTCTTCGAGCGAAGAGCGGGTCCAGGGGGACCCGCGCAGACCGGGGGGTCTGCCCCACTACTCGCGCGACTTGCGGATCAGATCGGACAGGGCTTCCCCCTCCAGCGGCGGCGAGAAATAGTAGCCTTGGCCATATTCACAGTGCAGCGATTGCAGCTCGGCGAGCTGTTCCTTTCGCTCGATGCCTTCGGCAACCACCTCCATGCCCAGGTTCTCCGCCAGCACCAGGATAGCCCGGATAGTGTCGCCGGTACCATCGCTGTCCGACATATTGAGCACGAAGGAACGGTCGATCTTCAGGACGTCGAATGGAAGACGGCTGAGGCATTTCAGCGAGGCGTATCCGGTTCCGAAATCGTCGATCTTCAAACCCACGCCCAAGCTCTTCAGTCGGCCCAACAAGGTCGCCACGGAATCGAGATCGTCCATCAGGACGCTCTCGGTGATTTCCAGTTGCAGGGTGGCCGGATCCAACTGCGTCTCGGCCAGGATGGCGGCAACCTGGGCGTGCAGATCCGGTTCGCGGAACTGCCGGACGGACACATTCACGCTGATTTCGAGAGGGGGCATGGTGGGAAACTCGGCCTGCCACCGGCGCATCGCCGTGCAAGCCTCCCGCAACACCCAGAGGCCGATGGGCACAATCAGGCCGGTCTCCTCGGCCAAGGGAACGAATTGATCCGGGGACACGATGCCGCGCACCGGATGGCGCCAGCGAATCAGCGCTTCCACGCCCACGATCTTGTCGGTGGTGAGCCGCACCTTGGGCTGGTAGTAAAGCACGAACTCCTGGTTGTCGACCGCGCGGCGGAGATCGCTTTCCAGTTCCAGGCGGGCCACGGCCTGCGCGCGCATCCCGTCGTCGAAGACTTCGAAACGCGATCTGCCGAGCGACTTGGCTTTGTACATGGCGGTGTCGGCATCGCGCAGGATTTCCGTAGGCGTACGATAGCCGGAGTTACCGGGAGCGATGCCGATACTGGCGGTGGTGAACACTTCTTTGCTTTCCAGCTTGAAAGCCGCGTGGATGGACTCGCGGATGCGCTCCGCGATGCGGATGGCGCCTTCGGTATCCAGGTTCTCCAGCAGGATGGCGAATTCGTCGCCGCCCAGCCGGGCAATCAGATCCTGCGCCGGCCCCCGGCCCACCGCGCCGGCCAGTGGCGCGTTGCGCACGGCGGCACGCAGGCGCTGCGCCACATGGATTAACAGCTCATCGCCGGCTATATGACCCAGGCTGTCGTTGATCACCTTAAACCGGTCGAGATCCAGGAAGAGCACGGCGAACGGGTAATCGGGCTCTTGCGCCGCGCGCTCCAGACAGGCTACCAGCTTGTCGTGGAATTGAGTGCGGTTGGGCAAGCCGGTCAGCGGGTCGAACGCCTTGCTGCTGGTGATGTCGGTCTGCGATCCGGCCATGCGGACGGCTTTTCCCTGGCCGCCGCGCTCGACCACGCCGCGGCTCAACATCCAACGATAGGAGCCGTCCTTATGCAGCACCCGATGTTCGATGGCGCATTCCTTGGCGGCGGTGGCGTCCCAGTGAGCGGCCAATTCCGCCTGCAACGCGGCCCGATCTTCCTTGTGCACGCGAGACAGCCATTCTTCGGGATGGTCGCCGATTTCCGCGTCTTCATAACCCAGCATGGCTTTCCAGCGGGTGGAGAAATAGACGCGCTGGGCTTCCAGGTCCCAGTCCCAAAGGCCGTCGTTGGCGCCGCGCGCCGCCAGCGCGTAGCGCTCTTCGCTCTCGCGCAGAGCCTCCTGGGCGTGCTTGTGGTCCAACTGGGCCTTGATGCGGGCCAGCGCCACGGGAAAGTCGACCGGCTTGGAAATGTAGTCGTTGGCACCCAAGTTCAACGCCTCCACCACCCGTTCGCTTTCACCCAACGCGGTGACCATGATGATGGGAAGATGCGCGGGGGTGAACCGCTGCCGGAGTTGGCGCAGCAGGTCGATGCCGCTGAGGCCGGGCATCATGCTGTCCAACAGGATCAACGCGACATCCCGGCGGGCGAGCACGTCCAGGGCTTCGTAACCGCTGCCCGCCACTTCCGTGGCATAGCCGGCGCGATTCAAACGGCGCGACAACAGGTCCTGGTTGGTGGGGTCGTCATCCACCAGCAACAGAGGTTTGGTATTCGTCATCATCATTGCGGATCTCCCAATCGGGCCGCGGGATCGCGGCCCATGTCGGCACGAACGCTAGCAGGAACAGCCGCCGGCACGCTAGGCGGCACGATATTACCGGTCAACGCACGGATCTTCCCGGCTTCCAGAAAGGCTTCCAAGCCGCGCACCAGATTCTCGAAGTCCACCGGCTTGGTAAAGTAGTCGTCGCAACCGGCGTCCATGGCCCTTTTGCGGTCGCTGGCCATGGCATGCGCGGTAAGAGCCACGATGGGGATGGAGCGCGTGGCCGGGTCGGCTTTCAAACGGCGGGTGGCCTCCCACCCGTCGATCTCGGGCAGGCTCATGTCCATCACGATCAGGTCGGGGCACTGATTGTGCGCCAGGGCCATCCCGCGCTTGCCATCGGCCGCGGATATCACCTGGTATCCACGCCGCGACAGGCGCCGGACGAGCATGTCACGGCTCCATTCGTTGTCTTCGATGACAAGTATCTTAGATGGGATTTTAGGCATGCACGGCCTGCCTCTCCGGGATGGCGCCGATGGCGGCAGGCGGGACCGCCGGCATGTCCGGATCGCCGGGCAGCCGGACGATGAACGCCGACCCCTTGCCCAATTCGCTCTCGGCGCTCAAAGAGCCGCCCATCATCTGGCAGAACTCACGGCTGATGGTCAAGCCCAAGCCGGTACCGCTGTATTTCCGCGTAGGGGATGCATCCACCTGCATGAATGGGCGGTATAGCCGGTCCAAGTGCTCGGCGCTCATGCCGATGCCGGTGTCCGTGACGCGGAACTCCACCCAACCGGAGCGTTCGCGCTGGATGCGCCTGGCCTCCACCCGGATCAGGCCGTTTTCAGTGAACTTGCAGGCGTTGCTCAGAAGGTTGAAAAGCACCTGCCGCACGCGGGCCTGGTCGGCCAGCACGGCGCCCAGCGGCCCGGCGCACGCCACTTCCAGCCGGTTGCCATTCTTCTCCGCCAAGGGGCGGATGGCGTTGACCGCGTCGTCGATCAGCGGCAGCAAGTTCAGGCTCTCGATCGAAAGTTCCACTCTTCCCGCTTCGATCTTCGAAAGATCCAGGACATCGTCGATGAGGGCCAGCAAATGCTTACCGGCGGACCGGATTCTGCGCAGGTCCGGCAGGAGGTCCTGCTGGCCGCGTTCGCCGGCCACATCCAGCAGCATTTCGCTATAGCCGATGACCGCATTCAGGGGCGTGCGCAGCTCATGGCTCATGTTGGCCAGGAAGGATCTCTTGGCGCGGTTGGCTTCCTCGGCCGCGTCTTTGGCGCGGACCAGCTCGCCTTGCACGCGCTTCAGCTCGGCCATATCCTGAGCCAGCCAGAGGTAGCCTTCCAGCATGCCCGAACCGTCGCGCATTTCGGCCGAAGAGAAGAGCACCGGGATGAGCTTGCCGGTCTTGGTGCGATAAGTGCGCTCCACGGCGCTGCGCCGCACGGGGGCTTGGCGCCCCTGGATCACCTGCCCGGCCGGACGGCCGATCAGCTCTTCTTCGCTGTAGCCGAGCAATCGCAGGGTGCTGGCGTTGACGCTGCAGATCTGCATCTCGGTATCCGTGACGAGCAAGGATTCCTCCATGCAGTTCAGGATATTATCCACGTACTCCCGATCCCGCCGCCGCGTCATGGAGGCTCCCAACATGCGCGCGGCTGACCGGAAGCCATCCTGCTCGGCTTCGCTCCACACGCGCTCGCGCCGGCGATCTTCAAATCCGAGGAAGCCGAACCAGCTTCCCGCCACTTCGATGGGCACCAGAATCGCCGATTTCGGGGCCGGCTCTTCGGCGGGTACGGCACCCGCCTTCAGCGGCACTACTTCTCCACGGCGCAGACTGGCGATGCGCGCGTTCCACTCCGGCCCGGTCCATGCCTGGCGCGTTTGGCGGGACCCGCCCGCGCGTTGACCCAGCGAAGGCTCGGCCCATTCGTACAGGACGGTGCTCACCAGTCCCGGTTCCGCGGGATGGACTTGCGCCACATAGGCGCGGCTGACGCGCGCGGCGACGCCAATCTTGGACAGGGTTTCCGGCACAACCTCCTCCCAGCACGCCGCGCTCAGAATCCGCCGCGCGGCAAAACTGACGGAGGCCATCAAGATACTTTTGGCCTCATTGGCGGCTTGGGCGGCCTCTTCGGCGCGCTTACGTACGGAGATCTCGACCTGCAGGATTTCGGTCTGGTTCTCGAACAGCGTCACGATCATGCCGAAAGCCACGAAATACTTGGGGAGATCCCAAACCACGTGATCGCCGGGAATGCCGATCCGCAGCGCCGCGCATACTTCGGCCACGGGGAAGGCCAGTCCCCAGGCCAGAAAGGAGAGCGACGTGAGCAGGACTCCCGGAGTCAAGCGGCGGAAATATGTCCAATAGCGCCAGCCCGTAATCGCAAAGCCCGCGAAGAGGAGGAAATCCATGCCGCTCTGGACGGCGACCGCGGCGCGCCAGGCGGCCCACAGCCCCGGCAGGACGGCCAACGCCAGGCACACCGCCAGCCTGCATGGCGACTGTTGGGACTCGCGCAGGGTGAGCCATACACCCGCGGCGAGCGCTATGGCCAGCAGCGCGCGGTACACTGCCGGGTTTTGAACTCCGAAGACCATGCAGGTCCAATAAGCCACCGCCGGCGCCACGATGCCGGCCCAAAACACGATACGGTCCGGCAGGGCGATGCGCGCCTCGCAAACCGAAAGGAAGAAAGCGGAGGCGGCAGCCACCAGGGTGGAGTAGGCCGACCAATCCGCCAGCCGCGCGGGGATCAGCCCGAAGCTGAACAGCAACATGCCGGTGAAATGCGCCAGGATGCAGGCCCAGCCGATCATCCACAAGCGCGCCCGCGGCTGGCGGTCGCGCACGTAGATCCAGGTGAACAGGCCGACCAATATGCTCATCACCGAAAGAGTGACGATGCGTTGAAATTGCGGCAACATCCGGTTCCCTTAACTTGCCAGCGCATCCAGGAGCGCGGGGTTTTCTCCTTCCAGGCGGGGCCCGCCGGGCGCCTCGGGCGTTCCCTGAGGCGTTCCCTGAATGGTGGCCAGATTTCCAGGCAGCCGGACGGTGAACTCCGATCCCTGGCCCAACTGGCTCTCCACGCTCAAAGAGCCGCCCATCATCTCGCAAAGGCGGCGGCTGATGGCCAACCCCAAGCCCGTTCCGCCGTATTTCCGGGTAGTCGACGCGTCGGCCTGCATGAACGGCCGGTAAAGCCGGTCGATCTGTTCCCGGCTCATGCCGATGCCGGTATCGGCCACCCGAAACTCGACCCAATGCGCGCTTTCGCCGCGGACCCGCCGGGCCTCCAGCCGGATGAGACCGCGCTCGGTGAACTTGCAGGCGTTGCTCAGCAAATTGAGGAGCACCTGCCGCGTGCGCGTCTCATCCGCCACGATGTAACCCAGGCCTTCGGCGCATACCACGTCGAGGCGGTTGGCATTCTTCTCCACCAACGGTTGCAGGGTGCCGGCCACCTCGTGGATTACCGGGGCGACGGCAAATCTTTCGGCCGACAACTGCACCTTTCCGGCTTCGATCTTCGACAAATCCAGAACGTCGTTGATTAAGCCGAGCAGGTGTTTGCCGGCGGTCTGGATTCTGCGCAGGTCATGGAGCATGTCCTCCTGGCCGCGTTCCTCGGCGACCTCCTGCAGCATTTCGCTATAGCCGATCACGGCGTTGAGAGGCGTGCGCAGCTCGTGGCTCATGTTGGCCACGAACTCGGTCTTGGCGCGGTTGGCGGCTTCGGCGGCTTCCTTGGCCTGCAACATCTCATCTTCGGCGCGCTTGCGTTCCGAGATGTCGCGCGCGATGCCCAGCAAGCCCACCGGCCGCCCTCTTTTGCGGATGGCCTGCAGGCTGACCTCCACCGGCGTGCGCCGGCCGTCCTTGGCGGCGAGTTCCCACTCCTGATTGGGATAAGGCTCCCCGATGGAGACGTGATAAGCGACCTCACCGATCTTCTCCTGCCACACCGGCGGGAGCAAGCGGGCGAGCGGCAGGCCGCCGGCCTCCTTACGCGTATAGCCGAGAATGCGCTCCCCGGCCTGGTTCAGCGAGGTGAGGGTCTGTTTCAGATCCAAGGTGAAAATGATATCGTTGGCGTTCTCGACCAGATTCTGGTAACGCTGCTCCAACATGGCCTGGCGTTGGAGGACGAGCACCCAAGCGAGGCCGCCCAGTATGGCAAGCGCCAGCACGCCCAGGACAGCCAGAGTTTTGGGGACCGTCCACCAGGGCGGCTGCCGCACCACGGTCACGTCCGCGGCGGATTGGAGAAGCACGCGGGAGGACTGGTTGTGTTCATTCTCGTCCTTGTCGGCCACACAGATTCCGGCAACCCGCACGAGGCTGTCGGACGGAATCGCCAGCGGGGTTGCGCCACGCGGCTGGGGGATAACGGCAGTGAATACGGCGCGCCCCTTGTTCAATACCAGTATCTGGCTGGAGGCAAGCGTCGATCTGCCCAATAGACGCCCCTCAATCGATACGGGGAGAGAATCGTAATCTCCGCTGAGGATCTGTTCCACCGTAACCGGAATCGGCGCGATCGGCGCCTGACTGCCGATGCGCCGGCAGATGGCGTCCTCGACCGTCAGGGCATAGTCGGACACGCGCGGGAAACCGGCCACATCCAGGCGATCTCCGGGCTTGAACGCGGTTGGCTCCGTGGCTTCGACGCGCAGTCCGGTCCGGCCATCGGACAGGTAGATGGTCCTGGCATCTTGCAGAGTGACGATGCCCTGCACGCGGATGCGGTGCCCCAGGGACCTTTGCGGGGCAAAACGCGCCAACGTCTCGAGGGGCTGAATTTCCTTGGCAAAGGGCTCGCCGGGCCGCTTCAAGACATCGACTTGCTTCAATCCGGGCACATAAAGCAGAATTCCCACCAGTTGGAGCTTGTTATTGAAGATGGATCCGCAGGCCCCGCGGATGCGAACCTCCGCGTCGACGAATTGGCTGGCAACGGGACCGTTCATATCCGGATGGATGCCGGGGATCACGGCTTTCAAACGTCCGCCGGCCACCGCCACATCCAGGGTCAGCAGCCCTTCCAGGAGCCTTACTTGCCGAACGATGCCCTGCGTCTCCACCCATTGGCTATCTTCGGCGGAGGAGAGCATCCTTTCGAGGGAAGGTTGCGCGGCTTGCGGGAAGGGCGCCTGGCCGATCACGCGATAACGGGGTTTGCCGATCTGGGGCGCGAAGTCCGGAATCTCCGTAACGCCTTCCATCTCGACAAGTTGTCCCGCCTGGAGCGGCGCCGCCTCCTTCGGGACGTTCACCCAGATTCCGGCGGTGGAATCCTGCACGAACAGGTCGGGAGTTTCGGAGCTCATGTACGTGTCCCGCCCCAGGAAGTTGGGACCCGAGGGGCTGTAATATGTCACGACCGCTCGAATCCGGACAGGGTAACCTTGGGCGGCTTGAGGCCGTGTGAGTTCGCGGATCTGGGAAATTTGGGTCAGGACGGGAAGGGCCGGGCCGGCTTTCGCAGGCTGGGCATGGGCTGCCGCGGATAGGGCGAAGACCAACAGCGCCGCGGCACCCGTGGGCGCGGTGCGGCACCCTTGAGATCCCGGCAGTGGTACGGCGGCCGTCATTAATTATCGTCGTTATGTGCGGACAGCATAAGGCTGGCCGCAGATCGCCTTGCGACTATCTTGAGCCGGCGTCGGGGGTAGGGGCAATACTATCCGAAGTTTAGGTTAGGTACTATTGGGTCCAGGACTGGCCGGCGCTGGCCGCCTGACAGGCGGCTGCGGGCAGGATTGCCCCGCCCTCCAGGCACATCCGGCTCATCCCCGCACGGCCCAGCGCACCAAGTCGGCCAGTTTCGGGGTCTTGCCTTGCAGCAGTATGGCGACGCGGAAGATGCGGGCCGCCGCCACCACCATAATCAGCGTGAAGGCCAGCACTCCCAGCAGGCCCACCCAGGGCTGCCAAACCGGGACGCCGCCGCCCGGCATGGCCTGCCGCAGCAGCATCAGCATCGGGGTGAAGGGCGGAAACAACGACAGGGCGGTGGAAATGGCGCCGTTGGGCTGCTGCATGACGAAGGCGATCAGGAAATACGGGATCATCACCGGGGCGAGCAGCACGATGGCGAGTTGCTGCGCGTCCTGCGGGCTGTTGCAGCCGGCCCCCAATGCGGCGGCCAGGGAGCACAGGAAGGTCACATCGGCGATCAGGTAGACGTAAAACCAGGGGTACACCGCGAACGGCAGCATGCCCGATAGCCCCATGCCCGCCAGCGCCAGGGTACCGCCGATCAAGTAGACCGCGGAACTGGTCAGCGATATGCCCAACGCGCCCAGCACCTTGCCCATCATCAACTCGAAGGGCGTGGCCATCCCGAGCAGCATTTCGACGAGGCGCTGGGCCTTGTCCTCGGTGACGGCCGATAGCATGGGGCTGGATCCGACCATCACGATCATGCCCAACAGCAGCATGAGGCCGAACGGCACGGCGAACTCGGCGACTTCGTTTTTCTTGCCGGCGGCGCGAATTTCGCCGGTTTTCGAGTCGCGCGAAACCAGGCCGAATCGTTCTACTTTAACGCCGGCAAGCACGCCGGAGAGACGGCTCTGGTCCACACCGAGCTGGGCTAGGCGCACGCGCCGGACGCCTTCGTCGATGGCGTCTTCCAGCCAGCGCCGCAGCGCGTCTAAGCCGCCCGCGTTGCTGTAGGTGGCGACCGGAGCGGGCGTGGAGTCCTGGCCGCCCGCGGCATGCGGGTTGGCGTGCAGCACCGCCGGGCTGATTTCGATAAACGCAAAGAGCTGTTCGCGGCGCACGCGTTCCGATAGCTCCAGACGCTGCAGCTTGGGATCGGCGGCGGGCGCCAAGGTCTCGAAGACGTAGCGCGGCTGCACCTGGCGATGCGTAGCCGTATCGAACAGTTGCTTCGCGTTCATCTCCTGGGCGGCCTGAATCACGGCGGGAGCGACCACCCCGGTGCCATCTACGATGGCGATGCGCCGTTCCTTGATATCCGGCTTGTTTTCGATCAGGGCCACGCCCAGAAAGCCGCCGCCAAACAGAAGCGGCGCAACCACCAGTCCGATAATGAACGCCTTGGTGCGGATGGTGGCCAGGTAGTCGCGCCTGGCGATCAGCAGAATCCTGTGCGGCGTTCTACGCAACCTGCGCCTCCCCCGCTTCCGGGCCGGCGATGCGCACGAAGATGTCGTGCAGCGACGGTTTCATTATGGAGAAGCTGTTGACTCGGGTGCGCGCCATGAGGGTGCGCAGGACCTGCTGCGGATCGCAGCCGCGCGCCATGCGCAGCTCCTGCACCTGCCCCAGGTCGCGCACCCTTTCCACATCCGGCAGGCCTTCGAGAAACTGCATACCGCCTTCGGCCGCCACCCGGATGGTGTCGTTCCCGTATCGACCCTGGATGGATGCGAGCGTGCCATCCAGGACTTTCTTCCCGCGGAAGATCATGCAAATGTAGTCGCACATGTTTTCGGCCACCTGCATGTCATGCGTGCTGAGGATCACGGTGACGCCGCCGCGGCGCAGATCCAGAATCGCGGACCGGATGGCGTCGGTGCTGACCGGATCGAGCCCGCTGAAGGGCTCGTCCAGGATGAGCAGTTTGGGCGCCGGGACCACCGCCGCGATGAATTGCACCTTCTGGCTCATGCCTTTGCTCAGCGCTTGCACTTTCTGCGGCGCCCACTTCGCCAGATCCAGCTTCTTGAGCCAGCTCTCCACTTCGGCCGTGACTTTGCGGCCGCTGCGCAGCTCTCCGTAGAATTCCAGCATCGGCTGCACGGCCATCTTGCGGTACAGTCCGCGCTCTTCGGGCAGGTAGCCGATCAGCTCCGAACGCGCGCCCAGCATCTGCTTGCCGAACACGCGGACGTCGCCGCGGTCGGGATAGAAGATGCTTGAGATCATGCGCATGGTGGTGGTTTTGCCGGACCCGTTCGGTCCGATAAATCCGTACACCGAACCTTCCGGGACGGTCAGCGACAGGCCGTCGACGGCGGTTACGGCGCCGAAGGCTTTTGTGACATTCGAGATTTGAACGGCGTCCATGGATACCGAAAGATCTATCATAAAGCAGGGAGCGTAGTGGGCCTAGTTTGCGCCGATTAACAATCGGCGCGCAGGATACCCTCCTGCCCCACAAGGGACCTTGTATGACCAGACGCGAACTGGCCAGGCTGTTGAGTGGGGCGCTATGGACGCGCGGAGACTTCAGCAAGGAGCGGCGGTATCGCGCCGACGCCCAGATTCTGGTGTTGTCGCTGCCCATTCTGCGCCGCTCCGGGGTGGGAGGCGGCAGCGTGGTGTGGCGCGAATGGCGGGAGCCCGCCGGATTGAACCGATTGCTGGAATTCACGGGCTACTCGAACCCGGAGCGCGCCGCTGGATTGAGCCGGCTGGGGATGATCCGGGAGACGTCCCACGGCGACGGCCACGCCCCGCGCGAGTCGAGCTACTTCGGTGTGATGACCGCTTCGCCCGAGGAGAGCGCCGAAGAGGCGCACAAGGCGCTGCACTCGGCCGCTACCGAGGCGGTGTATACGGCCATCCATGGGCGCATCGCGGACGGCCAGGTGGAAACCGCGACTGCGCATTTCACGGGACCCGCGCGGCTTTCGGCGGACCGCCGGAACGAATTGTTCGCGCGCGCCGAGCAGGCGCTTGCCGCCGCACCCAAGAAGCCGCCCGAATTTCGTGCCAGCGGGGCCATTCCGGCCCTCTTTCTCCACGCTCTGGCGGATGCTTTGCGCACTCCCGAGCGGGGCCAGACTCAATACGTTTACAACGGCCGGTTGTACCGCCTATGGGTGCGGAACGCGGCCGATCCGCGCACGGCGGCCTACTTCCGCGAGAGGGGACTGATCCGCGCAGGAGCGGGGGTGGTCCGCGTGGCTGGCAAAGTCAGGCGCGAAGCGGGCGGGAAGGAAACCGAATTCAGGTTGTGGATCGAAGAGGGCGCCGCGCCGCCTGTGCCCCTGCGCATCGATTTCCAACCAAAATCTTACTTGCGGTTGGTGTTGGAGGCGGAGGTTTAGAGAGGTGAGACAGGCCTCCCGGCCTGTCTCTGCCGCTAACCAGCATTCCTCACTCGTGCATGCCGCGCCGGCACTCATGCCCCGCTCCGTGGGTCAACGTGTCGAGAGGACAGGCCAGGAGGCCTATCCCACCTAGAACTTGACCATAAGGTCTATGTCGAGAAGCCACTCCCTCTTTCGCAGATCCGGACTCCACAGGCCGCCTTGTGTAGCGCAGCCGGCAGCGGTCACCGACGGGCTGCCGTTCATGCAGGCATATTCGGTTGGATATCCGTTATTAGTGCCGGGAAAGAGCCCGCCCGATGCCGGCGGCGTAATCCCTCCGGAACCGGACCAATAAGGCACATTGGCATGGCGGAAATCGCCCTCAAAGCGGAAAGTGAGCCACTGCCTGGGCATATAGTCAAACGTGCCCGAAGTATCCCAGGCCTTGAACTGGTCACCCGGATTCTCGGTAAAGTACGGTGAATTGATGGCCGCGGAAGCGGCGGTCTCTCCATTGATGGGCGGGAGCAGCACCAGGTAGCGCCCCGGATTGTTAATCACGCCGCCGCCGAGCGTGAATCCGAACAGGTCTTTGTCGAACCAATAGCGATCGTAGACCATGATGCCGACGAAGCTCTGCTTGGGACCTCCCGCGGTATTGCCGTGGCAGCTCACGCCCCCGCCGAATTCGCAGCCCAGATCGCCGGTGACGGAGAACGCCATCTTGTCCAGCGTCTTCCCCGGTTTGTCGTAATACTTGATCTCGATACTGTTGTCGGTGTGGATGCGAGCGCGATGCGGGATGTACAGGTCGTCGTGGCCCAGGCCGTATTCGTTGGCGACGAAGTTCAGCCAGGGAAACGGAGTGTACTTGATCTGGCCGCCAAGACCCTTCCTCGAGTTGGCCGAAGCGTACGACTGCCATCCATTGATGATCCAGGGTTCGATCTTCAAGTGGTGCGTGGGGAACATCTGTATGCGTACTCCCTGGAAAAACCAGGGCGTGTTGGAGGAAACGTACGAGGGTTGGTAGGCCCAGTTATCGAAGTTGTAATAACTGAACAGGCCGATGTACGACATGAAGATGCCCGCGTCGATGTTGATCCCGTGCATCGCGTTCAGGTGATACCCGCCGTACGCTTCCGACAGATAGCGGTCCGCATCGGCGAGATCCCATTGGCCTTTCGCATAGCTGGGATCGTTCCGGATGGTTGCCGTGGAATACGCGCCGAACTGCGTCATGAACCGGGCGCGCACGTTGTCCCAGTGAAAGTCGCCGCCGATGCCGAGCTGCTCCAACTGGATTTCATTTGACCGGAACAGTTCGCTCGACCCGCCCATGGAGTCGTCCTGGGGCCTGTTGAAGTCGAAGGTATAAGTGATGTCGGCGCGGATTTCGGGGGTGAAGAATTTTGAATCGAAGGCGGTGTCCTTGTTGCGCGGATTGCCGTTGAGCCAGGTCCAGTCATAGTCCGCAAACGGGGTCGCGTTGTCCACCGCGGGAGCGGCGGCAGGGGCCTGCGGGGTAGCTGCGGCATCCTGGGCCGGGGGAGGTCCGGCCGGCAGATTCCCCGCGGCCAGCGGGGCCGCCGGAGGCGCGGGGTGCGTTGCGAGAGAACCCAAAGGCGGAGTGGACAACGATGCGTACAAAGGCAACTCCGGCGCAGTATGGCTCGGGGACGGTGGCGCGGCGGCCGCGGCGGTTTGAGCGGCTGGCGCGGGCTTGGAAGCAGCCGGAGGCGCGGCGGATTGGGCCTTCACCTGGTTCAGCTCCGCTTCGAGCTGCTCGATGCGCTTTTGCATGGCCTCGAGTCGCTCGATGCGTTCTTGCATAGCCTCCAGCGCCCTCGCTTGCCGCGCCTCGGTGCCCGCGTCCGCGCCTTGCGGCGGAACAGCGGCAGGCTGCGAAGCCGGGGCCGTGCCGACTATCGCTCTGGCCGAAAGGGCCAGCGCCACTTGGAGATTCTCGTGCGCCTTCAACTGGACAGCTGCGGATGAAGTCAGAAATCCCTCTTTGCTTGCAATCAACGTGTAGCGGCCCGGTTTCAGATTCACCGCCGCGAACGCTCCATCCGGACCGCTCACAACGCTCTGGTCGCTATTGTCGCTCTGGTTGTGTATCCGCACCTGGGCTTCCGCCAAGGGAGCGCCATCCGGCCTCAAAGTGACGCCGCGAACGACGCCCACACCTACTTGTGAGTATGCGGGAACGGTATCCCAGGCAATGCACAGCGGCAGCGCCACGGCTACTAATAGTTTGGTAATCATATGGACTGTATTCGCCTTTTCTCGAAGGGAATAACCAGGCGGGGTTACAGCCACCACAATAGCTTTGCGGTTCTAAGGAATGTGTGAGAAACCCATAAGGGTTCCATTAGGCTGGTTAGCGCTCCGGGTCCGCCGTCCAAACGCCTTCGAAATCAACGTAGTAGCACGCCACGGAGACTTCCGGCAGGGCTTGCCGCAGGCACGCCGCCGCGCGCTGCAGTTCGTCCGCATGATGGCGCGCCTCGGCCTGCGCGTCGCCGCCGAAGGCCGCCAGCCCTCCGTAGGCTCCGCAGTCCGAATGCACCATCAGCACCACGCGATCCGTGCCGTGCAGGCGCACGGATTTGCGGATTTGCTCCAGCACGAACTCCCGCTCCGATTCGCGTTCCGGCGTCGCCAGGCACTTGGCCCCGCCCGCCAAGCGAATTGGATCGGAGTGCACTATGCCGATGCGCTTGAGCAGCTTGCGGAACGCCGGCTCAAAGCGTTGGTCGTAACACCAAACCACTGCCGCATCGCAATGATACTTCTCCCGCGGCGAATCGAAGTGCAAGACTTTTCGCATAACGGATAGTCGATTGAAACCACACTGCGCCCTGCTGCAAGTGGGGCGGACGCCCCCGTCCGCGCGCGACCCCCTGGTCGCTCAGCCTCATTCGCAAATCAAATTAATCTGGCCGATCCCGCCGTTCACGCTCACGTGTATGGTGGCGTCCGTCTCTCCGGAGGGATCGTTCACCCAGCGGTCGCCGCGCTTGGTTAGGCCGCGTGCCGAGATATCCCCGATACCGCCGTGCGCCTCGACATCCACCCGCGCGCGCCGCGGCAATCGGATGGTGGCCTCGCCCACGCCGCCGCGCACCCGCACGTCCATATTGCCGTGCGGATGGCCGGTCAAGTCTACCTTCATCTCTCCCGCCCCCACTTCGATATCCAGATTGTGCAGCGCCGTATTGCCCAATTCGAGGCGGCCCTCCCCGGCGCCCAACTTGACATTGATATCCATGGGCACATCTTCATTCAGCCGGAGTTCCCATTGATTCTTGTCGTTGTTTCCAATGGTGTGGTGGCTGGGTTGCCGCACGGTCAGAGTGCCGCGCGAACCGCTGACATCGTATTGCACTTCCGGCTTGCCGTCGCGCGCGCGATAGCGGAAATCGGCATCCATAAGCTGCGCCGCGCCGCCGCGCATCACCAATTCACCCGCGGCCATGTCGATCTGCACCTGGACGGACTTAGCGCCCTTCAAATCCACGGTGCGGGAATCCCGCTCGACGATCCCGGAACCCTCGCTGCTGACATAGCATGCGGGCGCATATAGCGCCAGCGCGGCGGTGCCGGCCAGCAACGCGCCGGTTTGCAGGCGGGTTTGAAACTTGGCTCGGTTCACAGATGCCCTCCACTCGTAAGCATACGCGAACAACAGGCCGGATGTTCCCCGGAGGGCGGGCAATCCTGCCCGCAGCCGCCTTTCAGCCCGGGGAACGTGCCGGGGGCACGCTCCAAAAGGTCTGAAACTGTACCAGAGCGCCAACGGTCGCCCATATTGGACAATATCAGAAGACCC